>Ga0182024_10002902_pt1 | contig 41738 bp, 36 predicted proteins | sample P32metaG_FD_120480 | JGI IMG/M metagenome (GOLD analysis project Ga0182024, IMG submission 120480) | Permafrost microbial communities from Stordalen Mire, Sweden - P3-2 metaG (Illumina Assembly) | ecosystem: Environmental > Terrestrial > Soil > Wetlands > Permafrost | place: Sweden: Stordalen... | reverse complement strand
CCATCGCTCAGGTATTCATTGTTGGGATCGGAGGTGGCATTCACGAAGGGCAACACCGCGATGGATGTGACCTTTCCCGCTCCCTCTGGTCCGCGCAGGAAATACCATCCGGCGATTCCAGCCCCGGCCAGCACAGCCGCACCAGCGCCAACGATCAAATACCTGCGCCGGTTGTGGGGAACGGCCGCAACGGCCGACACGGATGACGAACCTGCCGGAACGACCGGAACGCTTCCGGAAATGGCAGCGCCTGTCGAGTTTCCTGAATCCAGTTCGCGCCTGAGTCGCGAAAGATCAGCGCGCATATCCGGGGCGCTTTGGTACCGCAAATTACGATCTTTCTCTAAAGCTTTGTTAATGATGCGTTCCAATTCCGTAGGGGCTTCGGGATTCAGCCGTATAAGCGCGAGGGGCGCGCCATCCAGGATGGCTTTGAAGATCAGCGCGGAGGTGTCGCCGCGGAAGGGGAGCATGCCGGTCGCCATTTCGTATAAGACGGAACCGAACGAGAATAGGTCGGTGCGGGCGTCGAGTTCCTTGCCGCGGACCTGCTCGGGAGACATGTAAGCGACCGTGCCTAGCGTGCTGCCAGGGCTGGTCAGGTGTTCGGCGCTCACGTCGGCGGTCATGTCGCCGGTCACTGTTGCTCCGGCAGAGCCACTGCCGGTGAACGTAACCTTAGCTAAACCAAAGTCGAGAATCTTGGTGTGGCCTCGCTTGGTAACGAAAATATTGGCGGGTTTGATGTCGCGATGAACGATGCCTTCGGCGTGGGCGGCGTCCAAGCCGTCGGCGATTCCGATTGCCAGCGTGAGTAGGACATCGGTTTCTACGGGGCTTCCGCCGATGCGGTGCTTCAGGGTCATGCCATCGAGAAATTCCATGGCGATGAAAGCTTGGCCGTCTTGTTCGCCCATGTCGTAAATGGTGCAGATGTTGGGGTGATTCAGGGCGGATGCGGCTTGGGCTTCGCGGTGGAAGCGCGCCAGGGCTTGCGGGTCGCGGGCCACGTCGGGTGGGAGGAACTTTAGCGCCACGAAACGGCGAAGGCGGGTGTCTTCTGCTTTGTAGACCACACCCATACCTCCACCGCCGAGTTTTTCGACGATGCGGTAATGGGAAATAGTCTGGCCAATCAAAAAGGAGGGGTCGGACATCGGTGGCACATCTTAGAGTTGCGTGCGCTATGAAGTCAACGAAACTGGACACGAAACTGGAGCGCATTGGCGGCGAGAAAAGGTTACTTGAAGCAAGGTGATCTTCACTCGTAGCGGAGGGCGACCATGGGGTCGACTTGGGAGGCGCGGCGGGCTGGGATGTAGCAGGCGGCTAGGGTTACGGCGATTACGAAGCGGATGTCTTGGAAGAAATGGGTCACAGGTAAGTGCCTCCGACGCTGGACAGTCAAATAAGGCTGGGCTGGGTGCACTTCGGAGTCATATTCCTAATACATTGGCAGGATTCGATTTGTTTGCAGTGAGGGGAGAACAGGTGGAGTCGGCGTGTTCAGAACTGGGACGGGGTTGTCGCGTTGGCGAACAATTGATTCAGCGGTTGGGCTTTAATCACTTTTGTGGAGTCGCCGGGATTGTTTGGGGGGTTACGTTCCAACCACGGAGGGCGATTTGCGGCGTCGCATTCTCTGCTGTGGCTGAGGTCGGATACTCGATTTCGATTTCGCGGGATTCGCCTGGGAGCAGGGAGACGTAGTTGTCGGAGAGGTAGGCTGGGAGGATGCGGGAATTGTCGGACTTGTTTAGGAGCGTTAGCTTGGCGGCTAGCGCCGGGATGGTGGCAGAATTTTTTAGTTGGACGCGGATGTGGATGAAGTTGTTGTCGTCGTGGGTGGAGGTGGCTGTGGTGGTGAGGGTCACTGGGCTTAGGCGATTCAGAGCGCGGTAGGAAGTGCTGTCTGCCGCTAGCCAATAGAGATTGTCGGAGAGGAGATGGTTGTCGGCGGAGCGCAGTTCTAACTTTATTAGGATTACGCCTGTGGCTAGGGGTTGGGTTAGGTCTAGTTTGAAGGCGTTCATGGTGGCGTTGGGCGCGGCGTCGTGCTTTTCTTCGATGTGGAGCAGGAGCCTGTTGTCGAGCGAGAAGACGTTAGCCGCGGCGGTTAGGGCGGTCAACGCGGAGGTGGTGTTGTTTACGATGGCTACCTGGTTGTTGGATGGATCGAGTTGGATGTGGATGGGTTCGCTGGCTTTTTTTACGGCGTAGTAGCTGGCTTGGGTATCGTAATCGGAGCTTAGGATTTGCCACATGTTGCTGGGCCATGCGGGTTGGGTCATCCAGAGCATGCGGCCGCTGTTGGGGGCCCAAAGGTGGGCGTTCATGCCCTCGAAGATGGCGCGGTGTTCTACGTAGTTTAGCATTTGGGCTTTGCGTTCGAAGTCTTCGAGGTTGGCGGCGGCACCGAATTCGGATTGTAGTTCATTCATGAATGGGGTGACCTCGCCGTTGCCGCTGGCGTGCCAGTCGTGGTAGGCCCAGACGTCGTCGATGGGCCACTGGTCGGGTTTCGGGATGGAGGCTTGCAGGGATTCTAGGGTAGAGAGGGATTGGGTGCCGGTTTCTACCGAGAAGCCGTGGTTTAAGGTCGTGAAGTAGAGCGCGGGGGGTTGGTATTTGTAGGGCCCGGAGTTTTGCAGATTTACTTGGTTAGAGCTTGGGGAATAGTAGCGGGTGCCATCTAGCTCGGTGATTAGGTCGATTAGGCCTTTGTTTAAGATGGGTTGAGGGACGCCTTCGTTGCGGCCGCACCACATTACGATCGAGGGGTGATTGCGGAAGCGGAGGATTACGTCGCGGGCGTTGTCAAGGAAGAGTTGCGGGTCTTCGGGCTCTACGTTGTAGTTTTGTGTGGAGGCCCAGAAATCGTTCCAGATTAGCAGGCCGTATTCGTCGGCCAGGTCGAAGAAGACTTGCTCGGTGTCTTGGCCCACCCAGTTGCGGATGATGTTTAGGTTGGCTTGTTTGTGGAGGCGGAAGTAGGGCTCGAGGCGGGCGCGGCTTACTCGCTTGCGGGAATCGTCCATGCCCCAGTTGCCGCCGCGGGCGGCGATTCGAACACCGTTCACTTTGATAACCAGGTAGGGGGCGGTACGGGTGTCTTCGAGCGAATGGATGGAGGAGGAGGATTCGGCGCCGGGAGTTAGGGAGGCTACCCAGGAGTGCCAGCCTTCGCGCCAGGCCTCGGGGAAATTGGCGGGGAAGGGGTCCGCCGCGGGGATTTCGCGCATGCCTTCGTGGGAGACGTCGACTACTTTTTCGTTTTTCTGGCGGGCGAGGGTTGGGGAATATTCTACGCGGCGGAGATGGCCCGCCGAATCTAACAGGCTCAGTTCGTAGGTGATTTCGCGAATGCCGAAGCGCAGTTGCTTGGTGCCGGATTCCTTGTCGCTTTCGGTGAAGGTTAGCTCTAGATGATAGAGATCTTGTTTGCCGTAGCCGTTGGGCCACCACAGGCGGGGATTTTGGACGGTGAGTTGGGGGAATTCGGCGGGGCTTAGGTTGATCGTACTTTTGCCTGGGGCTAGCGTGATCGGCTTGGAGACGGTGACTTGTTCGAATGAGGCGTTCAGCGTGCCTCGAACTGTGGCGCTGTTGGTGTTGTCGAGGGGGATGGAAATTTCTACGTCGGCGCGGGTGGTGTCGGGCAGCGGTAGCGTGGTGATTACTTGGGGGTCGCCGATTTTTACGCCGCCGGACGCGGTGAGTGTTACCGGTTGCCATATGCCGGTGTCGCGGTCGCGGATGGCGGGGATCCAGTCCCAGCCTTCGGTGGCTACAAAGGTGGGGCCGTCCAGGCACAGGATGCCGCCATTTTCGCCTGGGCCGCCTTTGATGGATTGTTCTTGCGGGATGCCGGGGTGTGGTGGGGGAGAGACGCGCACGGCTAGGACATTAGTCTGGCTGGGCTTGATTACGTTGGTGACATCGAAGACGCCGCGGATGAAGGCACCTTTGATGGTGCCGAGAGAGTGTCCGTTGAGCCAGACTGCGGCGGCGTAGTTGATGCCTTCGAAGGTTAGCGTTAGATGGCGGCTGTCTGGCACGGCGGGTGCTTTGAATTCGATGCGATACCAATAGTCTTGTTTATTCAAGGTTTCGGGAATGGCTAGATTGTTCAGACCATAGTCGGGGTCAGGGTAGATGCCTCGGTCGATCATGGTGGTCAGAACGGTGCCGGGGATGGTGGCTTGCATCCAGTCTTTGGTGTTGAAGTTTGGTTGCGTGATTTCGGGGCCTTCTGCTTTTACCTCGGGTGTGGGGCTGAGCATCCAACCGCTTGCTAGCGTCCAGGTGTGGGGTCCGGATTCCTGCAACGCTGGCTGGGAAGGTTGTGCTGCACGAGCGATGGGACGGGAGAATGGCGCTTTGCCGGTGGGCATTAGCGAGGGATCTTGCGGGGCGCGATAGCCCGCTTGGGCGCGGGTTTGTACGGGCCAGGGCTTGGAGCCTTCTTCGTATTCGATGAGCGAGAATTCGGGGGGCTGCTGATGGAGTTGCTTGATTTCGTCGGAGCTTAAGGCGCGCCGCAGGAGCATGAGGGAGGCGATCTTGCCACCGAAGTGCTGTGCATTGGAAGCCGGCGCTGAGGATCGGTTGAGATCCTTCGCTTCGCTTAGGACGACCGGGTCACTATGATTTGGCGGGGCCATGTGGAGAACGGGGCTTGCGGAACCGAGGTCGAGCTTTCCGCTGCCTATCAATGCGCCATCGCTATACAGATGGAATTCATTTCCGTCAAAGGTGGCGGCGAGAAAATGCCATTTGGCGGAACTCAGAACGGCTGGGGCGCTGAGGGAATTATCTTTGCCCATCCACAAAATCAGTTTGCCGGCGTCGAGGGCGAGATAGCGGGGGTATTCTTCGTGAGGATTTCCGATTCCGGCTAGAAGAGTTGGGGCACGGAGAGCCACATCCGTTTTCATCCAGCAGTACAACGACCACGGGGAGTCGGCGCGGAGCACGGAGTCGTGCTCGAGCAGAGGCTTGTGCAGGCCTTCGCCGTCGGAGAGCAAGGTGGCGTTGTAGGGGCCGTAGGACGGGGGATCGGTGGTGATTTGAGCTAGCGTCGGCGGCGCGGTCAAAGAAAACAGTAGAGACGTGGTCACCGCAAACAGAATCAGGGTCGGGTGATGCGGCGCGAGAGCAGAGTTGCTCATACAGCCTCTTTCGAACCGAACGGTTCTCGAACGGAGGCCCATAAGAATAAGGTTATTCTTCGTCGGGCGAGTGCGGCGGCATTCTAACTGAGTGGGTTGGTTATTGCGCAATCAAAATGTAATAGAGAGGATTCGGAATCGTCGAAAATTCGAGAAAGTCCCCTGGTTTTGTGCTGGGAGACCTATCGGCACCGGGCGATGATCCGCGGTCGGGGTCGATGGTTTGCTTCTAGCGGGGCCACACGCCGGCGGTGAAGGTGCGGATGGTGGTGAAGCCCAGGCTTTCGTAGAGTTGGACGGCGGAGCGATTTTCAGTGGTAACGGTTAGCGTTAGCTCGCGAAATTTCATGGAGCGTAGCGCGTCGGCGGAGGTTTGCATTAGCGTGCGGCCTAGGCCGTGGCCCTGGTAGCCGGGTAGGACGCAGATTTGTGTGGTGTGGCCGACGCCGGGGGAAACCTCGCTGGTAAGCACGGCGGCGACGAGGTCATCACTGCCTGGTTGTCGCAGTACGAAGGATGCGTTGGGGACGAATTGGCCGCAACCTGGCAGCAGGATGATGTTTTTTAAAAATTTCAGCGCGCCAGAGCGGCTACGGTACTGATCATTTATCTCGCCATCCACGTGATTCGCGTAACAAAGATAGATTAGCTTCGCGGACGGGTCGAAGAAACGATCGCTCCAGCGATCGAGACGGAGGCCTGAGGTAATGTTGGGTCGGGCCTCTCCCTTCTTATGTAGATCCAATAGCATGAATTGGCGGGTGTGCAGGTGAAACCCTTGTTCGAGCAGTGGCGCATCTACCGGACCGCCGAAGGGCATCAGTTGCGCTTCGATGCGCGAAACTTGGGGCACGGCGCGCATGGAGTAGAGCATATCTTCGAGCAAGCGGCGGCCGATGGGGGCTTGCGGGTAGCGCGTCGAAACGTAGAGCCCCCCGATTAGTCCTTTTTCCTCTTCTAGGACGTAGAACGAATAGCCGGCAGCGGAGCCGTTCTCAAAGGCGACGGAACCGCAGAGCGCGTGAGCATCGAGGAAACGCTTGATGAGATCCAGCGCGCCGCGGTAGTCCCAATGGAGTTCGTCGCGCCAGTGCGACGCTTCTTCTTCAAGCAGCGGCTCAAGCTGGCGCACGGTGGTCTGACGGAGGTCAACGATATTCATCGAAGGGTGGTCCGGCGCGCCTTTGAAAGAAGGGTCCATCATAGCTGGCAAATGGATGTAAATGAAGTCAAGGAGACGCAGGGGATCGAGGGAGCGCGGAAAATTGCGCTGCGAGACACCATGCGAAGGCCGTTAGTCATACGATACGCATGAGGCACAAGGGGAAGGGTTACAGAAATCTGAGTGGGAAGCGTGTGCTAGCATGCAAATTGTCGCGTTGACATAGCAATGTTGTTATGGCAATCACCGGCGGTAGCCCGCCGCGAACACTCGAATGGCGAACTTTTCGGAATTGCGCTCCCCGATGCGGTGGTACATCAAGCTGTTGACGGCGGTACTGGCGCTGGTATTTTTTGCGGTGCTGGCGACGTTGGCGATTGCCGGATTTTTGGTTTATCGGATCGTCAAGCCGCAGCGCACCAGCAACGAAATCAACATGCAGAGTTTTCCGGGGCGGCCGGACGCGGTGCAGTTCTCCGTGCCGGGGGCGGTGGGAACACGCGAGGGCTGGTTCTTTCCGGGGTTTCGCGGTGCGGCTACGATTATCCTTTGTCATGGATATGGATCGAGCAAGGGGGAATTGCTGACGCTGGTTTCAGCGCTGCAGGATCACCAGTACAACGTGTTTGTTTTTGATTTTACGGCGCATGGAGCGAATGACGGCATCACTACGTTTGGTTATCGGGAGGCCGACGAGGTGCGGGCGGCCATTGATGCCGTTGCGGTACGGAACGACGTTGATCCTAACCGATTTGGTTTGTGGGGATACAACCTGGGAGCGTATGCAGCGCTACGCGAAGCTGAAGGCGATAAGCGGGTGCGGGCCCTGGTGCTCGATTCCGTATATGACTTGCCGAAGCAGATGGTGAAAGTGGGCGTCGAACGCCAGGGGTTGGGCGGATTTCCGTTGATGACCAAGTCGGCGGAGTTCAGTTTTCAGTGGTTGAACCATCAATATCGTGGGGAGCTTCCGCTTTCTAATACCACGCGGATGACGTCGCTGACGGGAGTGCAGAAGTTATTCATCAACGCGGCGGATGAGCCGGAGTTGGGAGACATTACCCGGCAGATGTATTTGAAGGCGCCGGAACCGAAAGATCAGGCCAGTATCGGTCATGGGAATTTCGCGGATATGGGCGATGACGATAAGCGCGCGTATGAGAATCGCGTGGTGAGTTTCTTCTTATTGCGGTTGCCGCCTACCGGCAACGGCAACAAGTAACTCATTTCCGCTCTTCTGGATTTGCCTTTCCAATCTGTACTACCTGTGCCTGCATCGCAGTGTTATCTATCACCATAAAATCCGCGTGTCGGTACTGTAATTCGGACAATCCCTCAATCGAGACAACGGCGATGGCAGGATAATTGGAATCGCCGTTCCACTCTTCGATTTCGCGATGGAGGTAGAAATTCAGCCCATATTGCCAGGAGCGCTTGAGGCGAAACACCACGATTCTGCCAGCCGATTGCGGATACGCGTTGACCAGCTCAGAAACGCGCCGCGGCGAAATATAGCGGTCCACGATCGGCAGAGGCGAGAGATCGATCGCTTCCACGAATAGTATTAAGCACAGCACACCAACGCCGATGAGAAGCTCTGTTTGACGTCTCAGGATACAAATCACGCAAGCCGCTGCGCAGGTTAGCGCAATAATCGCGGAGACTGTAGCGAACCAATGCGGCACCAAGTTGAAATGTTCGCCGTAAACGCCAACGCTCACCGCAGCTACGGTTATCACGGGGGTTAGCGCAAACGCGGCGAAGCCCGCCGGCACGGGGACCTTCGGCATGCGTAGTGCTCGGTTCAGAGATGCCGCGGTGAGCATCACGAAAGGCGGGACCGCGGGAAGAATGTAGCCCGGGAGCTTCGACCTTGAAATGGAAAAAAAGATCAGCGGAAAGATTATCCACGCTATCAGAAAGATCGATGTGTCGTCCGGCTGCATCCCCAGTTTCCTTCGAAAGACGTACGTAAATGCGCTAATGCTCAAGCCCACCCACGGAAAAAGAGCAATTAAAAGGATGGGGAGGTAATACCAAAACGGTTGGAGGTGCTGGAATTCGGGAGTTAGGTAACGCTTGAAGTTGTGTTCGATGATGAAGATGCGAAAAAAATCGGGATTGCGATGGGCGCAGAATATGTACCACGGGAGCGCCGTGAGGCAGAAGCAGGCGATCGCGGCGGGATGAAACAGGCGCAGGGCATCGCGCCAGCGCTTGGTGATGAGAGCCCACAACGACACTGTTCCGCCGCAGAGGACCAGGCCAGCAGGACCTTTTGCGAGCACCGCCAGACCGAGGAACAGACCAAAGAGCATAGAAATGAATAAGGTGGAATGGGCAAACTGCAGGAGTGACGAAGAAGAGAAATTTGAAGACGATTCCGCGACGGAAGTGCCGGAGGGTGAACCCGGATCCGGAATCAAGCGGATGAGCGCCGCGGCGGCGACCATGGCGATGGTCAGCATGGCGCTGAAGGGCATGTCGGTGGCGGCTGCGTGAGAAAAGCCAATCATGCCGACGGTGGTGGGAAGAAGGAGAAGCAGCCAGCGCGCGGTTTCGGGGCCGTGGAGACGCAAGGCGAGCCAGGCCAGGGACAGCGTGGCGAGAAGCGCGGAGAGAGCGCTGGGCAGGCGAGCCGCGGCTTCGGTTACTCCGAAGAGTTTGAAGCTTAGCGCGGCGCCCCAATAATAGAGAGGGGGTTTCTCGAACCACGGCTGGCCGTAAAGGCGTGGGGTGACCCAGTCTCCGGTTTCGGCCATGGCTCGGGCGATCCAAGCGTAACGCGGCTCGTCGGGACCGACGAAACCGATCGCGCCGAGGTGGCTGAAGTAGCAGACGTAAAGAGTTGCGAGGATTAGGACCAGCCAGCCGATGCGGATGGCCAAAGTGGTTTCGGGTGCGGGCGGCTGGGGCGGATGGATCTCCATCGGGCCGAGTCTAGCATGACGTTTGACTCGGGATGGGCGGGCTCTTGCGCTTGCTTTTGCTGGTCCGATCCGACGGTATTTTGCCGGACGGCGCAGGTTCGCTTGAATGCGGTGGCGCCAGGACCGGACGGCTCGCGCCGCGCTCGCTGGGGCACGCTGAAGCGCGCCCCTTGCTTTGCGGTGGCGCAGTCTGCAGGGTGCCGAATGGGTCTGGCGGAGCCCGGTTTGGTTCGGAGTAATTCTCGCAGCGGCGGAGTGGGAACTCTATGCGGCAACTTGGAAGTGGCGTGGTCCGAGGTGGAGAATGCATACTGTCGCGCGTCGATTGGTGGCGGACATGGAACAACTTTGAGGGCCTGGTTCGAATATGCGGCGGTGTGGGCGATCCTTAAACTGTTGGGGGTTTTGCCACGCTCGGTCGCGCGGGGCTTGGCGGCCGCGGTGGTGCGCATGATGTACTCGCTGCAGTCAAAATTGAGACGGACAGCGGAATTCAATTTGCAGCTCGCATTTCCGGAGTGGGACAAGGCTCGGCGCCAAGCCACGATTCGCGGCATGGTGCGGAATCTTGGGTGGATGGCGGCGGAGTTTGCGCGCTTCCCGCGCTACAGGAAGGAAACCATCGAGGGGGTTGTGATTCTTGATGGCCACGAGAATTTTCTGGAGGGGCAACGGCGCGGGAAAGGCGTCTTATATCTGACCGGTCACATTGGGGCGTGGGAGTTGTCGTCGTTTGCGCACGCACTGTATGGATTTCCACTTCACTATATGGCGCGGCCGCTGGATAACCAGCGGGTCGATGACCTGGTCAATCGCTATCGCTGTTTGTCTGGGAATCGCCCAGTCTTCAAGAACGAATCGGCCCGGTCGCTGCTGAAGATTCTGCGCGATGCAGGCACTGTGGGGATTCTGGCGGATCAAAATACCATGCCGGAAGAGGGCCTGTTCGTGGATTTTTTCGGCACGGCAGCTTGTACCACTACGGGTCTGGCGCGTGTCGCGCTGCATACCGACGCGGCAGTTGTGCCGGGTTATGCTTTTTGGGATGAGGAAATTCGAAAATACCGGCTGCGATTCGAACCACCGATCGAGTTGAGCCGAAGCGGCGACACCGAGCGCGACGTTTTTGTGAACACGCAGAAGTTTATGAAAGTGATCGAGGCAATTATTCGAAAGCATCCGGAGCAATGGGTCTGGGTACATGCACGTTGGAAAACGCGGCCCAAGGGTGAAGACCCGCTTTATGATTTCCTGAGTTGAAATGAGAAGGCGTCAAAGGTTCAGCGAAGACGTGGGTGAGCGCCAATGCGAAGGACAGCAGCAGAATTAGCGATAGAAATCGGGGCGCGCGTTGACGGCGATGCTGCAGTCGAAGTGCAAGGCGTCGCCGCGCCGGAGCGCGCCGGTCCGCACGATTTGATCTACGTGGAAGCGGCGAAAAATGTCGCGCGCGCCGCGGCGTCGGCTGCGCTCTGCGTGATTGCGGACGATGAGTTAACCGTCGCGGGAAAGACGGTGCTACGGCACCCCCAACCGAAGGTTGCGTTTGCGAAGGCGGCGGCGCGATTGCTAGAGCGAATGCCGATTGCGTCGGGGATTCATCCCACCGCGATTGTGCCGGCGCTGGCGCGGATTTCCACCGGCGTAGGCATTGGACCATACGCGGTGATTGGAGAGGACGTCCATCTTGGAGAGGGCACGCAGATTGGTCCTCACTGCGTGATCGCGCCGGGTTGTTTTGTCGGAGCGCATTGCCGGATTCATCCACGGGTCACGCTATATGGCGGCGTGCGGGTGGGAGACCGAGTCGAAATTCACGCCGGAGCGGTCATTGGCGCCGACGGATTTGGATATGCGCGCGGCGAGGAACGCTATTGGAAATTTCCGCAGATTGGGATTGTGGAGATTGGCGATGACGTGGAGATTGGCGCCAATACCACGATCGATCGCGGGTCGCTGGACGATACGCGTATTGGCGAGGGTGTGAAGCTGGATAATCTGGTCCACGTGGGACACAACTGCCAGATCGGCGAACACGCGGTAATCGCGGCGCTGACGGGGATATCCGGATCCTGCGTGTTTGGAAAAAACGTGGTGATTGGCGGCCAGGCTGGCTTTGGGGAACAGGTTCATTTGGAGGACGGTGCGGTGGTCGGCGGGCAATCGGGGGTGCTCGGTGGCAAGATCGTTCGAAGTGGGCGGACCGTTTGGGGCACGCCGGCGCGCTCGCTGGAAAAGTTCAAGGAGCAGTATGTATGGCAGACGCGGCTCCCGGAACTGGCGGCACGCATCAAAGCATTAGAGAAGGAATTAGAGACGAAGCAAGGGAAGTGAGCGTCACCTCATCCCATGGCGACTACGGAGATAAGCGACGGCACTTGGCGGATTGTAGTGGTTGGCGGGCACACCCGCAGCATTGGCAAGACCCAACTGGTGTGCGACGTGATCGCCGCGTTCCCTGAGGCGAACTGGATCGCGGGCAAAATCACCCAGTATGGCCACGGAGTATGCGCCCAAAACGGGCACGACTGCGATTGCGCGCCCGACGAACACATTTGTGCCATTAATTGGGAGAAACACTCGGACACCGGAACCGACAGCGCCCGATTCTTGCGGGCCGGAGCCCGGCGGTCTTTTTGGCTGCGAACCAAGCAAGGTTTTCTGGCGGAGGGTATGCCGTTGTTGCGTGCAGCGCTGCGGGCAGCGGACATCGATTCCGGCCAATCACCGGCTAACTTGATTCTGGAGAGCAACACATTGCTGCAGTTCTTGAAACCGTCGGTCTATCTCATGGTGCTGGATCCCTCGAAAACAGACTTCAAAGAGTCGGCTCAATTGCAGATCGACCGCGCTTCAGGTCTGGTTCTACGTGAAGACCTGCCGACGAACGTGGGGTGCCGGGGTGCTTCGGTCGCATGGACCGGAGTTCCCCTTCAGCTGTTAAAGGCGAAGCCGCAATTTCTGCAGCGAGAGGGCGATCCATTGCCGGGTGGCGTGGCTGAAATCGTCCGTGCCGCGCTGGGCGCCCATTCCGGCGTTCCGGGCATCAGACTATAGGCCGAGCAGCATCTTAGAGGTTGACCAGTGGTCGTTAGATTGCGATAATTCAGTAGTACTAGTGTAACCAGGCGACCTCGGTTTGGGTGTGGCAATTGGGATGTCGCTGAAAGTAAGTCGCTTAGGGACTCGGACTCAATCATCACCGACTTTCTGGAGGCTTCGTTGTCTGCTGGTACCGGCATCGGACTGGACACCGCTGCATCTTCCGCCGCGATTGGCGCTCGGCACAGCTGGGCTCTGCGCTTGGAGCAGGCGATCGAGCGCGGGGCTGACCACCTGCTTTCGCTCCAACTTGAGGATGGATATTGGCTGGGAGAACTGGAAGCCGATAGCACGCTGGAATCCGACTACATTTATTATCTGCACGTTTTGGGCAAAGCGGACCCCGCACGTATCGCCAAACTCGCGAATTATGTTCGAGGCAAGCAGTTGGAGAGCGGTGGATGGAACATTTATCCGGGCGGTCCATCGGAACTCAACGCAACGTGCAAGGCCTATTTTGCCTTGAAGTTGGCGGGAGACAATCCTAAGTCGCCGCGCATGTTGCAAGCGCGGGAAACTGTGCTGCGCCTGGGTGGGCTTGAGCAATCGAATTCTTATGTGCGGTTTTATCTTGCGGTCGCCGGGGCACTGGGCTGGGAATTGGTTCCCGCAATCCTTCCGGAGATGATGCTGCTTCCGAATTGGTTCTACCTCAACATTTACGAGATGTCTTCTTGGACGCGTGGCATTGTCATTCCTATGGCCATTTTGTCGGCGTTGCGCCCGGACTGGCGCTTGCCGGAACGTGCTCACGTCGATGAATTGTTCCGCGACCCCTCCCGTAAAGCCGCAGCGTTTGACTGGAGCGATCAGCTCATCTCTTGGAGAAACTTCTTTCTCGCCGCCGATCGGGCCATGAAGCTTTACGAGAAGCTCCCGTGGAAGCCGCTGCGCCAACGTGCGCTGCGGGAGGCCAAGTCGTGGCTTCTGGATCATCTGGAACGCACCGAAGGACTCGCGGCCATTTATCCGGCCATGATGAACTCGATTTTTGCGCTGATGGCGCTTGGTCATGGCCCGGACGATCCGCTAACGGCCCGCGAGATTCGGGAATTCGCGCGGTTTGAGATTGAAGAGGACGATACGATTCGCTTGCAGCCATGCGTTTCCCCGGTGTGGGACACCTGCATCGCGATGGTCGCGCTGGAAGAAGCCGGCGTGCCTGCCGATGATCCTGCTCTCGTCAAAGCGGCGGACTGGATCCTGTCGAAGCAAGTCCTCGGCTCCGGCGATTGGCAAGTGAAAAACAAAGACGCCGCACCTGGCGGATGGGTCTTCGAGTTCCGCAACGATTTCTATCCCGACGTCGATGACACCGCGTTCGTGTTGATGGCACTGCAGCGCGTGAAATTTCCCGATCCCGCGCGCATGGAAGCGGCGGTGCGTCGAGGCATCCAATGGTTGTTGAGCATGCAGAATCGCGACGGAGGTTGGGCCGCGTTCGATCGCGATAACAATAAAGGTTTTCTCTGTGACATTCCGTTCGCCGATCACAACGCCATGCTCGATCCTTCGACCGCCGACGTAACCGCGCGCGTGCTCGAATGCCTCGGCCGCTTTGGGTGGAGCGCCAACCATCCTTCGATTCAGCGCGCCTTGAGATTTTTGCTGAAGGACCAGTGCGAAGATGGCTCATGGTTCGGCCGCTGGGGCGTCAACTACGTCTACGGCACCAGCGGCGTGTTGCGATCCCTGGAAACGGTTTCATTGACGGCGAAGGAATACTGCCAGCGCGCCGTCAGTTGGCTGCGTTCGGTCCAGAAGGCCGATGGCAGCTTTGGCGAATCTCTCCGCAGCTACACTGAGCCGCGGACCAAAGGCGAGGGTCCAAGCACCGCTTCGCAAACCGCTTGGGGCCTGATTGGATTGCTCGCGGGTTCCGACGCCAACGACCCGGCAATTCATAAAGCGGCCGGCTATCTCATCGAGCAGCAAAACACTGACGGTTCTTGGAGCGAAAACGAATTCACCGGCACGGGTTTTCCGTGCGTGTTCTATCTGAAATACCATCTCTATCGCAATTCGTTTCCCCTTTACGCGCTGGCCCGATTTCGCAACCAGACTCAAGGAACGCAGCAGTTCTGTGCGATGACCTTTCAGCCGGCCGACTTCCGGCTGCGCAGCGGATTCTAGAGTCGCGAATGCGGTTCCCTCTACGGTTGACCGCGAACCTCACCCTTGGTTTAGCTGCGCGTTCTCCGCGTATAAACGGTACGCATCCCCTGATCTTGAATCTCGCGGCGGGTGGCGGCGTCGACTCTCTCAAATCACCAATCGTATGGATCGGAGACTCGGAGCCACTGGAACTGCCGGAAACGCCGCGAATCGTGAATGCTCTCGCCGCCGCCGGTCACCACGTGTTCCTGCCGACCTCCGGAATTTTGTTGCGACGGCGCGTTCATGAATTTCAGCCGTCGACGTGCTTGCATCTGGCGATTCGCTTCGACGGCGTCGAAGCCTCACACGATAAGCGCCTGGGGCAATCAGGGGCGTTCCGCGATGCGCTGGAAAGTGTTCGTACCGCGCGGCTTTCCGGCTTTCTGCTTTGCGCGCAATTGATTTTGCATTCCCCGAGCGAGGCGGCTGAACTAGAGCGACTACACGGCGAACTCAGCAAGCTTGATTTCGATGGCTTCTTGTTTTCGCTCCCGTCGCCAGCCTCGTCCGGCGACGAACTACAGCGCGGCATCCTCGATTTACGGAAGCGGTTGCTAAGCCGCCGCTGGGCCTGGCTCTCGGCATTGCTGGATCCCGTCGTGTCATCGCGGGCCTCGGCTGCCGCGAACGTGCAGCATGGGCCGAGTCGCTCCCTGCGCGACCGCATCGCCCACCTGCCGCAACCGAATTGCGAAGAAAGCGTGCAGGCTCCATGACCACGCTGGTCACCGGCGCATCCGGCTTTCTCGGCAGTCACGTAGCGCGCCAGTTGATCGCGCGCGGTGAAACCGTTCGCGTGCTGCTTCGCCCGTCCAGTCAGAACCGCGCTATAGCCGACCTGCCGCTCGAATACATGACCGGCGATTTGCGCGACACCGCGTCCCTCGATCGCGCGATGAAAGACATCCAGCGCGTCTTCCATGTCGCCGCAGATTATCGACTGTGGGCCAAGCGCTCGCAGGACATTTACGACTCCAACGTCGGCGGCACGAAAAATATCCTGGCAGCCGCGAAGCGCGCCGGAGTCGAACAATTCATCTACACCAGTACGGTCGCGACCATCGCCGTCGACCGCCCCGCGCCGCCGAACGAATCCACCGACGCCAAGCTCGAAGAAATGATCGGCCATTACAAACGCTCGAAATGGCTGGCGGAACGAGAAGCCCTAAACGCCGCAAGGGAAGGTCTGCCGGTAATCGTGGCCATGCCCACCACGCCGGTAGGCCCTTGGGACTGGAAACCAACACCAACCGGAAAGCTCATCGTCGATTTTCTGAACGGCAAGATGCCAGGCTACGTCGACACGGGCCTGAATTTCGTTGGAGTCGAAGAATGCGCCGCCGGACATTTGCTCGTAGCGGAAAAAGGCAAAGCTGGCCAGCGCTACCTGCTGGGTGGAGAAAATCTGACGCTCAAGCAAATGCTCGACACGCTCTCAAAAATCACCGGCCTGCCATCCCCAAGCCTAAAAATTTCGCATAATGTAGCGTTGGGCGCGGCTTATGCCAGCACGATCTTTTCACGGTTGCTCGGCAAAGAACCCGGCATCCCCATCGAAGGCGTGAGGATCGCGCAGCACAAAATGTTTGTGGACTGCGCCCGGTCTGAGGGTGAACTCGGATTCAAGCCCGGCCCGGTTTCTGCAGCACTGGAACGTGCCGTGCGTTGGTACGAAGCCAACGGTTACGTGAATCCGCGCAGAGCCAAGCGCATCACCCGCGCGGCGGCGTAAGCGGTATGGTCGACCAGCCGAAATGAAATTCTGATGAAGATATTGGTTACATTCGCGGTCGACGCGGAGTTCGCCCCATGGCGCAAACTTCGCCATTTCGAGAAACTGAGTCGGACCGGGGTGGATTCGTATTCAACCGCAATCGGCCAAGCCGACGTCAAAGTGCTCTTGACCGGAATCGGCGGCAAGAAACCCTGGGTGGCGGCAACTAAGGTTCTCTGGGATGGGGACATAGATCTTTGCGTGTCCAGCGGACTCGCAGGCGCTCTGAGCCCCGAACATCAATTGGGGGAAGTTCTGGCTGCTCAGTCGTTATATTCAACGCAGCGGAAAACCTCAATTCTCTGCGATCCGGAACTGGTCGAAACAGCTGCGACCTGCGGCGCGAAGGTGGTCAAAGCCTTCTACAGCGCCGATCGCGTGGCGGTCCGTGCCGATGAAAAACGAGAGCTGCGCTGGCGCGCCGACGCCGTGGAAATGGAGAGTGCAGACATACTTTTCGAGGTAGCGGCCTTTGGTGCCAAGGGCATTGCGGTCCGCGGAATAAGCGACATGTCCGAACAAGATCTGCCTCTGGATTTCAACCGGGTAACCACGGATTCCGGAGAGGTCAGTCTGGCGCGCGTCTTCGGGCAAGTGATACAAAATGTCACTGCCATTCCTTCACTCATTCGCTTTGGACAGCAGAGTCAGCTGGCTGCTTCAAAACTGGCAGAATTTCTGGACCGCTACCTGGAATCCCTTGCAGCTACGAATACTCTTCGTCTAAAACAAGGGGCGTCCATAGCATGAGCGCGGCGACCGTGGCGGACAAACTGAGAGCGCTGGGCCCCGTTCCCGAAACGATGCGCGCAGGTGTCTACCGTGAAAAGGGAATCGTCCGCGTCGAACAAGTCCCGGTCCCCGGCGTCGCCGCAGGCGAAGTCCTAATTAAGGTAGCCGCCTGCGGCATCTGCGGCACCGACATCAAAAAAATTTTCCAGCGTTACGTCGAACCCCCGCAAATTCTCGGACACGAACTCGCCGGCACGGTAGTCGCGGTCGGCCCCGGCGTAACCAAATGGAAGCCCGGCGATCGCGTCATGAGCTTCCACCATACCCCCTGCGGCACCTGCTTTTACTGTGAACACCGCCTGTTTTCGCAGTGCGCGCAATACAAGACGACGGGCCTGACCGCAGGCTTCACGCCCAACGGCGGCGGCTTCGGCGAATACGTCAAAGCTATGCCATGGGTAGCCGAACGCGGCATCGTTGCGCTACCCGACAATGTCAGCTTCGAAGAAGCCACCTTCATCGAGCCGATTAACACTATTGTTAAAGCAGTGCAGAAGGCCCGCATCACCAAGGGCGAGACGGTCCTAATCCTCGGCTGCGGCCCCATCGGCCTGCAGCTCCTAATGGTCGCCAAGCTGGAAGGCGCCAAGCTCTACACCAGCGACCCCATGGCCGAGCGCCGTACCAAGAGCCTAACCCTAGGTGCACTTGAGGCTTTCGACCCCACCAGTGGTAAGCTAGTAGCAGACTTAAAATCCAGGACCGAAGGCCGGGGGGCCGATGCGGTTCTGGTCGCGGTAGCTCACCCCGCCGTCGTGATGGATGCCTTGGCGGTTGCAAGACCCGGCGGGCGCATCTTACTCTTTGCCGCGAATGACCCGGTAACCAAGATCGAGTTTCCAGCAGCGGCTGTGGGGATTGACGAGAAGGAAATCCTAGGAAGCTATAGCGCGGCCGTGGACATCCAAGAGGCGGCCGCACAGTTAGTGCTACAACGGAAACTACCGGTGATGGAAATCGTCACGCACCGCTTCCCGCTGGATAGAATCCAGGAGGGTTTAGACTTGGCGGCTCGGCCCACAACGGATTCGTTGAAGATTCTGATCACTCACGCATGAGAACAACCACTACCAAGAAGACAGAATATCTCGGCGAACAAACGACTGCCGCGGTCGTACGCGCACTGGTGCCGTCGAAGATGACCGCAGCCGTACTCTACGGCAGCGAGGATTTGCGCATCGAGAAGATTGACGTCCCCGCGGTGGGTGCCGACGAAATTCTCCTGCGCGTGCGCCTGGCGCTCACGGATGGGACCGATCTGAAAGTTTGGCAGCGCGGCTACCACGCCCGGATGATTCAGCCGCCCGCCGTGTTCGGTCATGAAGTGGTAGGAGAGATCGCGGCAGTAGGAAAACGCGTCGATCCGCGGTGGCGGATTGGTTTGCGCGTAGTCGCCGCGAACTCCGCTCCCTGCCTGCGCTGCTATCATTGCCGCCGGGCGCAAGAAAATCTCTGCGAAGACCTGCTGTTCAATAACGGCGCGTATGCAGAATACTTGCGCATCCCCGGCCGCATCGTGATGGAAAACATGCTGGAGGTGCCGCCCTCGGTCGACGACGGGAGCGCTGCCCTCGTCGAGCCCTTAGCCTGCGTTCTCCGCGGAATTCACGAAATGGAAGTCCGCGCGGCCGACACCGCCGTAGTCATCGGCTGCGGCCCGATTGGTCTCAAATACGTCCGCATGCTTTCGCGTCGCGGCATGCGCGTCATTGCTCTGGCCCGCCGGCCCGCGTCTCTCGAACTAGCCAAGCGTCTGGGGGCAGCCGCTACCATCGACGTCACCGGCGTAACCGATTTGGTCGCCGCAGTGAAGCAGCTCACCGAAGACCGCCGCGGCGCCGATTCCGTGGTGGAAGCCGCAGGCAATCCCGCCACCTGGAAACAAGCCCTAGCCATGGTCCGCCGTGGTGGAGTCGTCAATTTCTTCAGCGGCCTGCCAGCCGGCACCTTCGTCGAAATCGAGCCGGCCGAAATCCATTACTCCGAAATCAAAATCATCTCGCCGTTCCACCACACCCCACGCTTCATCCGCGAAGCCCTCGAAGCCATTCGCCGCGGCGACATCCTCGCCCACGACTTCGTAACCGAAGAAATCCGCCTAAACGAACTCCCCCAAGCCTTCGAACGCATGAAATCCCGCAACGGCGAAATCAAGCTAGCCGTCCGCCCGTGATCCACCTCCCATCACCCGTTGTACAACCTGTGGCGCAGGGCGGAGTCCTGCGGCTTTTCCTCAGCGGTTGCGAATACGACGCGACCGCAATAGCGAAGGCCTGATGCTCCGCCCCAACGAACTCGAGATCGCCAAACAAGCCCCGGCCGCAGGCTGTTCACCCGAAACCGCCCAGCAATACACCCGCTGGCTAGCCACGCATCATTACGAAAATTTCAACGTCGTCTCCTGGCTCCTGCCTAAAGACCTCCACCAACATTTCTACAACGTCTACGCCTACTGCCGCTGGGCCGACGACCTGGGCGATGAAATCCCCGACAGCGCTCGTGCTCTAGAACTCCTCGACTGGTGGGAACAAGAACTCGACGCCTGCTATGACGGTCGGCCGTCGCACCCAGTGTTCGTGGCCCTACGTGAAACCGCCGTGGCCAAAGATATTCCCAAACAACCGTTCGGCGACTTGTTGAAAGCGTTCCGCCAAGATCAAACCGTGAAGCGCTACCCGACCTGGGACGCTATGGTCGACTATTGCGTCTACTCCGCAAATCCCGTCGGACACCTGGTCCTGTATCTCTGCGGCTACCGCGACGCCGAACGCCTGCGCCTGTCCGACGCAACCTGCACCGCACTCCAACTAGCGAATTTCTGGCAAGACGTCTCCCGCGATCTAGAAAAAGGCCGCATCTACATCCCTTTAGAAATCGCCGCCTCGCACCACATCACCGAATCGGAGATCATCGAACGCCGCTTCGACCAGCGCTACCCGCGCCTGATGAAAGAGTTGATCGCTCGTACTCGAGCGATGTTCGCGGAAGGCCTACCACTCGCCAAGATGGTCGACGCTCGTTTGAGCGTGGACCTGGAGATGTTCACCCGCGGCGGCCTAGCCGTCCTCGATGCTATCGAATCCTCCGGTTACGACACCCTCCATCACCGCCCATCCATCGGCAAAGGTAAGCAAGTCCGTTTTCTGGGTCGTGCCTTAGCCACGCATCTAGCCGCCAAAGTTGTAGGGGCGCGGCACGCTGCGCCCCAAACACCCCGCCCCATCCCTTGGAGGGAGTTTCGAAGCACTACGACCGCGGCCGACTCCTACCAAGAATGCCACCGCATCGCCAAAGCCGCCGGCAGCAACTTCTACTACGCGTTCTTCCTACTTCCGAAATCCCGCAGAGATGGCATCGTCGCCCTCTACGCCTTCATGCGCCTGATCGACGATGTGGCCGACGAAGGTGGCGATCTCACTGCCAAACAGCGCGGCCTGGCCAACTGGCGCGCCGCGCTGGACGCCGCCGTCACCGGATCCGACCGCGCCGCAAGCTCATTGCCCGCAGGAGCCGCCGCAGTGCTGCCCGCGTTAGTAGATACCATGCAGCGTTACAACATGCCCGCGCGTTACCTGCACGACCTGATCTCAGGCGCCGAAATGGACCTAACGGTGCAAACCTATCCAACCTTCGATCGCCTGCGCGAGTACTGTTATCGCGTAGCCGGCACGGTCGGCCTAACCTGCACGCATGTCTTCGGCTTCACCGATCCGCGCGCTCTAGACCTGGCCGAAAAGCTAGGCCTGGCGTTTCAACTTACCAACATCATTCGCGACGTGCGCGACGACTACGCCCTGGGCCGCGTCTATGTTCCCGAAGAAGACCTCCAGCGCTATAACGTCTCCCCGCAAGATTTCGGCGGCAACGAAGCGACCTTAGGCGTCCGCGAACTCCTGCGCTTCCAAGCCGATCGCGCCTGGCAATGCTACGACGAAGGTGCCGCGCTGCTAAATCTGATCGATGCAGAAAGCCGCGCGACGCTCTGGCTGCTCACCCACACCTACAGCGCCTTGTTGGCCCGCATCGAATCGCTGGATTTCGCCGTATTCGGAGAACGCGTGCGCCTTTCCCGCGCCGAGAAAATGCTATTCATCGCCCAAGCCCGTTTCGGGCGCGTGACGGAAGAGAACATCCTTGAAAAGTGTGATCGTGATCGGCGGCGGCCTGGCGGGCTTGGCAGCTGGCGTCGCGCTGGCTGAAGCGGGTTGGCGCGTAAGGCTGTTCGAGCAGCGCCCATTCCTCGGCGGCCGCGCAACATCTTATGTACTGCCCGACGGCGAACACGTCGACAATTGCCAGCATGTAACTCTGGGCTGCTGCACCAATCTCGACGATTTCTATCGCCGCGTAGGTTCCGCCGACAAAATCAAATTTTTCGATCGACTCTTATTCCTTGACCCTCAAGGCCGCCGCGGCGAAATGCAGGCCGGCATACTCCCGGCCCCATTTCACATGACCGGCTCGTTCGCAATGTTCGCCCCGTTAACGTGGAAGGACAAATTCTCCATTGCCCGAGCCATGCTCACGATCCTGCGCGCCAAAGCGCACCCGCGCGACCTCGATGAGCCCAACCCCATCTCCATGCTCGAATGGCTGCGCCGCCAGCGCCAAACCAAAGGCGCCGTCGAGCGTTTCTGGCGGGTGGTTCTGGTCAGCGCCCTCGACGAAGAACTAGACAAGACCGACGCCCGCTACGGCATCGACGTTTTCTGGAAAGCGTTTCTTTCCAATCGCACCGGCTACCGCATGGGCGTTCCGATAGTTCCGCTGGCTGAACTTTACCAAGGATGTAAAGTCGGCATCGAGAAAAAAGGCGGCGAAGTCCAACTCCGCTGCCCAGTCCGCAGCATAAAATTTGCAAACGGTGCCGTCAGCGCAGTGATTTTCGACAACGATCGCCAAGAGTCTGCCGACGCCTACGTCTTCGCCGTTCCTCATTCCACATTCGCCGAGCTACTACCCCAAGAAATCCGCCACGCCGACTCCGCTTTCAGCAATCTGCAAAATTTAAAAGACGCCCCCATCACCGGCGTCCATTTCTGGTTCGATCGTGAAGTCACCGAGGAGCCATTTATCACCCTCCTGGACACCACCACGCAGTGGGTCTTCAACAAGACGGCACTCTACCCTCCGGCGGTAAACAGTGAAAATGGCAGAAATAAGACAAACGGCCAGTACCTGCAGCTAGTCATCAGCGCATCCTATGATCTGTTGCAAAAGCCGCGGCAAGAAATCATCGACCTGTGCCTAAAGGAAGTGCGTCAAGTGCTGCCGAACGCTCGCGCTGCTAACCTGGTGAAGGCTACCGTCATCAAAGAAGCTGCCGCCACGTTTTCGCCGGAACCCGGCGTGGATCGTTGGCGTCCCAAGCAGGAAACCAGCATTGGCAAACTTTTTCTGGCCGGGGATTGGACCGCGACCGGCTGGCCAGCGACCATGGAAGGAGCCGTTCGTAGTGGCTATCTTGCAGCGGAGGCCCTACTCAGAGCAGCTGGAACGCCGCAAAAATTTCTCCAACCGGATCTTGGCGCAGACGGACTGGTAACTCTCTGGGCTTGATCGCGTCTAAGATAGGAGAATTCAGGCCTGCAAGGGTTTCGTAAGATCCGATGTGCCGCTCGTTCGGGGTCAATTCTTCCGCGACCGCGTCCAACGCCTTATAGTTGGCGTCCTGAGCCACCAGAAATTCTTCATACGATTTGCGAGACAGCCAGCCGTCAACAGTGAGGTACACCAACGCTTTCCCCGGGTCGCGGAATAAAGCACTTCCCGCATGGTGAGGATCGCGACGAAACAGGGAATCCCAGTCACCCCCCGGCCCATAGACTCTTTCAAACCGTTTTTCGCAACCGGGCTTGACTTCGAACTCCCAGAGGACTAAAAACATAGATGTCCCATCTCCTGCTCGAACGTCGGTAATCCTTTTACGTAACCTCTGGGGAAGATAACGCAGGGCGGTCGAGTGTAGCAATCCGGTGTATTTCCCGGTTGGATACAAGCCATTTGGAGTGGATCACCTTTTGCGCAGGGCGAATTCCGCGAAGCCTTGTTCACCCTGAAATCCGCAGGGCGGCTTTTTCGCTAGCCAAATTTTTTTGCAGCAAGAGCAAAGATGTCGATTCCAGTTGCAGTCCGTCAGGACTGACGGGCGGAGGCGTTTGTGGATCGAAAGTACAGCCATCGCGGCTACCGCGATGCCGAGCAAAACGAAAAAAAAGACAAATCCCGCAACGGCAACCGCGGTCACGACCGCAAGCCCCCGCAGAACGGCCCCCGCGCCGACCAATTTGGCCCCCGCACTCCGCGCATGGTCGGCACGGTAACCCGCGCCCGCTGCTCCAACTGTGGCGCAGTCCTAACCTCCGGCTTCGATCCCAACGGTCAATGTCCCAAGTGCCAACTGGAATTACACTGCTGCAAGCAATGCCGCTTCTTCGACTCCGGCGCCCAATTCGAGTGCACCCAACCGGTCCCCGAGCGCATCACCCCCAAGGACGCCAAGAACAATTGCACTTTTTACGAATTTCGCACCACAGTAGAAAAGGACACCGCCCCCACCTCCTACGCGCAAAAAACGCAAACGGTTCCAATCGCACCGCCGCGTCACAACGACGCCCGCCAAGCCTTCGAGGATCTCTTCAAGAAGTAAGTAACACCGACCCTCTTGCCTGTGTCCCGGCAAAATCAGCAGCGATTTCCATACCATTGCCCGGTCTTGGTCTTGCCATTCTTTCTTTACCGCCGGACTTAGCTCCCCGTACTATTGTAAAACCCAATAACTACCGCTAAAGTGAACGGCGCACAACCCGCACCGCCCCTCCCGGAAGGACCGATCGCAATGCCCGCACGTCGAGACCGCTGGCTAACCGCCCAACAGGCCGCCGGAGAGATGAACACCACCAGCGCCGAAGTCTGCCGTCTACTAAGCCTCGGCCGCCTCACCGGAGAAAAACAAAAACAACCCGGCCGTCCCGGCAACGGCCAGTGGCTAATCGATCCCCAGTCCATTGCCGAAGAAAGACGCCGCACCGCCAAACGCACCAACGCGCCAAAGTCTCGCACACGGGATCCCCGCCCCTGCTAACCTCAACGCATTCTTGTGGGGGCGCAGCACGGCTGCGCCCAGCTTGCCCGGACGAAAGCACGAAGCGTCTGCAAAAAAAAGGCGGCCAGCCCGAAAAGAACTGGCCGAACCGGTAACGCCGCCTTAACCTCTACCGTTCTTATTTATCGTCAGCGTCCTTCACCACCCCGGTCGCCGCGATAAACGCAGAAGGCGCCGCTAGCACCGTCCCGTTCACTCCGGCCACGCGCACCAACACAATCGTGCCCAAACACGGAGACGGCAAGGCAAGCTTAGTGCGAATCTCCGCATCGCCATTCATCGTGAGCGTCACCGCCCCGCTAGTGGCCGCCAGCGCATCACCGCAAACCACACTCGCCGCCACCTGCGTAACTGGCCCCGCGGTATTCGCCGCGCTAGGCAGCACCAACCCACGCACGTCGACTCGCAACCGACCATCATCCGTGAGCACCGCAACTCCATGCCTCACCACCCAAGGCGCCCCGCCGCTAGCCACTCCCGCGATCGTCACACCCGGATTCGACCCTACGATTGGCGCAAAAAACGAAAACTCGTCCGCCAACGTGCTCACCGCAAACATCCCCGCCAAAACGCAAGCCATCATTACCGTGGAAAATGTCTTCTTCATATTCGAGGGACCCCTCATTCTTTTTAAGAATCGCGCGAGATCAACTTGGACCTCGTCGCCACCGGCAAAGCCGATCAACGAGAGCCAGCCCGAACGCGGAGGCCAGCCTTCTGTCTAACCCGAAGATAGAATCTGCCTGGTCTCAGGTTGTCCTCTCGGCGTAAAAAGAATGTCCCCTCTTTCAAAGGACGCCGGCTACTAAACGCATCGCTTTGCGAAGCGAAAATATTCGCATCCAAACACACACCGCACAGCCGCCATCGAAGAGCACAAAATTTTCTATCGCGCGGCAAAGTGACCCATACCGGTCCTAGACGGCGTAGCCAACTCCATCTTCACCATAGTGGCCGTCCTGGTAATCAGGGACCGCGCCCAAAGCACGGGCCGTTTCAACCTGGCCGCAGGCGCACCAGTCACGATGCTGGGCACCGGCGCAGCCCTAAGCATCGCCGTAGGTGGCGTCTCGATCCAACGAGCCGGCTACAACGCCTCCTTCCTAACGCTAGCCGCCACCGCCCTGATCGCCTTCCTCCTCCTCTGGCGATCCGTCCCTGCGACTCTGCCCCGATCGCTTGCCTCCATTTTAAGCGGCTCTAAGATTTCTGATCGCGTCCGCACTTCCGCACCACCCAACAGCAACCCATTCCCATCCTCTGTGGCGGCGACTTGATCTCGCCATCTTTCTTTGCCTTTCCTCAACTCTTCCCCCTCCACGAGCGTATAGTAGTGCCCAGAGGTCGTCATCGTGACCATGAACATAACCAAGAAAGAAATAGACGGAGTTTCGGTAGTAGCCCTGGACGGCCGCATCGTCCTCGGCGAGGAAAGCAATCAACTACGCGAACAAGTGAAAACCCTGATCGCCGAAGGCAAGAAAAAAATCGTCCTCAACATGGCCAACGTAAAATACATCGACAGCGCCGGCCTGGGCATTCTGGTGGCCGCCCACGTAAGCGCCAAAAACCAAGGCGCAGCCCTGCACCTCTGCAATCTGGGTGACAAGTTCCACGACGTCCTCCAACTAACCAGGCTACTAACCGTCTTCAGCGTCTACGACAGCGAAGCTGAAGCCGTCCGAAGCTTCAATCCAACGTCCCTCACCGCGGTAGTCTGACCGGCTAACAAGCCGGCGAATAATGGGAATCTCAACCGCCTCGAGAATTAAAACACTTTCCCGTCCCCGCTTGCTACACTCAACCCGCATCACCCGAGCGCCGCACCGCGCCCACCGGAAAGAAGACTCAGTGAAATCACTAATAGCCTGGCTACTACGCCCCTTCCTCCGCTACAAAGTAAAACAGCTGGAAGCCTTCACCGGCCCCGAATCCTACACCAGCCAAATGAAACGCCACCGCCTCATCGCCACCCTCAGGGCGTCGTTACTGTTCTAAATTGCCGCGAATCTTTCGGCGCTTCGGTCTTGTCCTTTAGCAATCCGAGCCGCACCAAGCTCTCCCCGGTGGCCACAACCGCCTGCTCGTTCGAGCGAGGCGCCCAACCCAGTAACCGCCGGGCCTTCTCACTGGTAGCATTCTTCCTCTTTCCCAACTCCGGCAGAATCAACTTCACTGCGGGATCCCGTAACGCCGCCAGCCACACCACCCAGTTAGGCAGTTGCAAGGTAGGCACTCGCCGAGCCGCCGCCCCCAACCGCGCCCTTAACATCTTCCCGATCTCCGCCATGGTCACAAAATCCCCAGCCACCGCCAGAAACCGTTCCCCTCGAGCCACCGGCTCGGTCATAGCCCGCAAATGCAAATCCGCAACATCTCGCACATCCACAACCCCAAAATAAAGCCGCGGACACCCAGGCAGAGCCCCATCCATCAAACGCTGCACCAGCAATATCGAAGTCGAATAATCCGGCCCCAACACTGGCCCAAACACGCCACAGGATTAACCACCGTGAGCTCCAACCCTGCTCCTTCACGTGCAATAAAATCCCAGGCCGCACGCTCCGCCAAAGTCTTCGACTTCGGATAGGCCTGAACATCCTTCCCATTCACATCCGTCCAGTCGGTCTCGGTAAAGGGCGCCTTCCGCTCCGCATGCCCATACCCAATCGCGGCAAACGAAGACGTCACCACCACCCGCCGAACCCCCGCCCCCCGCGCAGCCCGCAACACCCGCAAAGTCCCCTCCCGCGCAGGCATCATCAACGCGTCCTCATTCTTAGGCACGCTAGGCGGCAACGGCGAAGCCACATGCAACACATACTCACAGCCAGCCACAGCCTCCGCCCACCCCGCATCCTTCTCCAAATCCGCGGCCACAAACGACAACCGCTCCCCAGCCTCAACCCCGCCCACCCGCAGCAACCCACGCACATCGCTTTCGCGCTGCAAATTCCGCACCGTAGTGCACACCGAATGTCCCGCGGCCAAAAGCTGCAATATGCAATGGCTCCCAATAAATCCCGACCCGCCAGTAACCAAAACCTTGCTCATGACCCCTCCGCGTTCTGGCAGGGGACGGTACGCCGTGCCCGTCTTCCACACCGCGACATCGGACGCGCAGTCCGTTCCGTCTTCCAGACAAGACGGATAAGTCGAACCGCAGTTAGGTTACATCCAGACCTAACGTTACTTGCACCTCGCCACAATCAACGTAATGTCGTCATGCTGCTCATGAGGGCTAAATCGCCGGACCTCATCGACAATACAATCCAGCAAACCCTGCGAAGGCGTCCCCCGATGTCGCCGCAACGCCGCAACCAATCGTTCCTCCCCAAATTCCTCTTCGGCATGATTGAACGACTCGGTAATTCCATCGGTATAAAGCGCCAAAGTATCCCCTGATCCCAACCGGGACTCGCCCATTGCGCAGTCCCATTCCTTAAAAATCCCCAGCACCGTGCAAGTTGGATCCAGCCGCTCCAGCGTGTCGTCGTTCCGCAGCAACAAGGCGCAAAGATGCCCGCAGTTCACATAGCGAAGCCGCCCGGTCTTCTCCTCATACTCCGCAAAGAACAACGTGGCGAATCCTCCATCCGGCGTATTCTCACAAAACAATTGATTCACCGCCCGCAACACCCGCTGCGGCTCATTCAAAGCAATCGCGCACTGACTCCGCAAATTCGCTTGCAGATTGGCCATCAGCAAAGCGGCCGCAATCCCTTTCCCAGCGATGTCCCCGATGACCAATCCCAGCCGCTGGGGCCCTAAATCGATAAAATCGTAGTAGTCCCCGCCCACCTCCCGCGCCTGAATACACACGCCCGCGTAATCGAGCGTCTCCACCACCGGCTTTTTTTGCGGAAACAAACGCGCTTGCACTTCCTTCGCGATTTCCAGCTCGCGCGCCGCCCGTCGTTCCATTTCCAGCTTCGCGGCGGCGATAAGGCGTTGCGCTTCCAGGGTCTGCGTGACTTCGTCAAAACTCACCAGCGAAAACAAATTGCCATCCACATCCCGAAAGCGCGCGAACACCCCTCCCCATACATTTTCGTGTTCCCCCAGCAGCATGGGCGATGCGTGCGAATGTTGCGCTGGCGCCTCGTGAGCCGCTGGTGCTCCGCGGTTGTACTGGATGCGCTTCAATCGCGGCGTATGAGAAAACTTGACTCCCCGCTGCGACCACTCCAGAAACTTGGAAGTCACATCCTCGGTGATAAACACCACCTGCGTGCTCCGCCCAATCCATTTGTACGCCGGCGTGTCCGGTTTAGCTTCCACCAGCGCCAGAATCGCGGTCCCATCCGGCGGTGCCACCGCCACCCACCGCTCCCCGGTTTGCAACCGCGTATCGAACGCCAAATGAAACCCAAGCTGATCCAGATAAAACCGCAAACTACGCTCCTGATCGCGCACGTAAACATTGACGCAGTGCATCCGCAAATAAGGATCAGGGCCAGTCCGAGAAGGGAAGCTATTCATGCGGCGAATTATAAATCCGAACCGCACGCCCGCCGCACCGAATCACAAATCAGACTCCCTACCTCGGTGCTCCGACCTCAGCGGCCCTCGGTGTTAAATCTTTCGAACTTTCTCCTTCTTTCCCACAAGACAACCCAGTTCACCGCCCAGGCATCGGAAGCCACTATCCAGCCATGCTCACCCGCATCCTCCTCACCGCCACCCTAGCGATCCCAGCCACCTCTTTCGGCGCTCCTCCCTGGGAAAAAGCTCCACAAAAATGGGACCGCGCCGACGCCTACCGCGTGCTCCAAGACTCCCCGTGGAGTCCCGCCCAAGTAAAGCTCGACACCAAATCGACCAATCGTTACACCGATCGTCAAACGGGCAGAGTCGACGATTCCTCCATCAATCCCGACTTGACCAATCCCGTTAGCGGCATCGAACTGAGGCGCGCCAGACCGTTGCCATCGATTGCCGTCTTGTGGTGGTCTTCCCGGATGGTGCGCCTGGCCCAGCAACGCCTCCTCCAGTTGCGCCACCCCGCCAATCCGGCGCAGCCTCTGGACGTTCCGAACCTTCCCGACTTCGTCCTGGCCATCGAAGGCGGCGAGCCCCAACGTATTCTTCGCGATCCCGTCGAAGACCTGCACGACAGCGTGTTCCTCGAACTCCCGGATGGAGTCACGCTCGACCTGCGGGAGGCTCGCTATGTGGATGCCACGGACGAGCAAGATGCCCGCACCGAATTCCATTTCCCCCGTGAAATCGATGGCCGCCCCACGATCGATCCCGACACCGAGCGCATTGTCTTCCACTGCCACGCTTACGCCAAAGCCTCACGCCCCAACCAAGACAACGCGATCTCCTTACGCGCGGAATTCAAACCTCGCAGCATGCGCGTCCACAACCTCCCCGACCTGTAGTACGAATGGCGACATTTGTGGCCGATGGCCGGGCGGCCCTTCTTGCGGTTTCGGCGAGGGTGGGCTTTTTGCTTTTCTTCCTGATCTTTTCTTCTTACCTGGGCCGACTGCGACCCTCGGGAGTCTAAGAGCGTGGGATTACGCTAGAACTGCATTCGAATGCCTTTACTTCTCCGCTCCAGATGCATGTTCCTCAGCATCATTCTTGTTCGAAACCATTCGAACGGCCAAGAGGTAAAACGATTGTCTTGGCTTCATTCCAGCTTCATGTATAACGAGCTTGTTTTCCGGGCGTAGGGGAGGAGAAACAGAAAGGCTCCGCGGTGTTCTGCTCAACCAGCCACCAAGTTCCCCCAATCGTTAACCTGCGGCTTTGGAATTCCCTAGCCCGCCGAATTACCCGCTAACCTCGTTACCATCCGGAGATCCGCGCACCGGGGGGTGAAGCGACAAAGTGGTAACTAGAAACCTACGCCCGCCAAACTCACGTCCTTGCTCCCCCCCAGCAACTCTGCGTTCTCTGTGCTTCGGTGGCCAAAGTTTCTTTCTTAAAGCCGGTAGCCGAAGCTCACTCGTCGTTCTCCTACCCCATAGGAAACAAAGTAGGCCTCTCAGGCGGCACAGCCGCAATCTTCTCCAACTCCGGATAATGCCCCCGCAAAGGCTCAGGCACATTCACCTTCGCCGCCTTGAGCATGCTGATCAATTGCAGTGCGTTGACGACGCCCTTGCCCAGGTAGTGATTATTGGCCACCGCAAAGATTCGTCGCGTCTGCTCCGACTCGACCGCAATCCGCTGCGCCCAAGGCCTAAGCTCCTCAGCCGAATACAAGTAGTTGTACCGCTCATACGAAGCCACGGTCGGGTCGTCGCTGAACCACGTGTCATACCGCCGCCCATGCAACCGGATGTAGCCAATGGGAGCCGCGGCGTCTTTTCCGGGCTCAGCCGTTCCCCCTTCTCTAGGACCTAGAGACCTGCCAATCACCGGCTGATCGATGTTACAAAAGGCGGCGTGATGCTCGCGCAACAGGGCCAACACCCCCGGATCGTCCCAGGAAGCATGCCGCACCTCGACCGCCAGCGGATAATCCCCAAAGCGCTCAAGCAACGCGACCAGGTAAGCCTCGCTCTCGATCGAGCGATGAAACGAAAAAGGGAATTGCAGCAAAACCGCACCCAGCTTCCCGGCATTCCGCAACACATCGAATCCCGCGCGAACCGCCCGCTCATCCTCGGCACTAGGCACCCCGGTAGGACCCGAAGCATTCCGGGTAAGTTTCGACGAACTTGGCCGAACGAAATCAGAAGGAGGATTACCCCTCGCTTGGTCACCCGGCAAAGACGGAAAAGTCTCGTGTGTAAATTTCTGCCAAAGCTTGGCAGTGAACAAAAATCGAGGATTGCCCGCAACCCGCTCCAGCCACTGATGTGCATGCCCAGGCTGCAACGGCGAATAAAACGAGGTATTAATCTCAATGGTGTCGAAGAACTGAGCCAGGTAAGCAGCCTCATGAAATCCCTTCGGCCGCGGCGAAGGATAAACATACCCAGCCCAATCCGGATAAGACCAACCGGCAGGCCCGATCCGAATCTCGCATCGCGGCCCAATAAGCGCGTTGCGCAAATCGCCCGACGCGGCGCTGTTTTCGCCAGCGTCCGGAGGCGGCTCGGCGGCCGCAGGCCGTTTTGGATCGTCAGCCAACATAACCTCGTCGCGCAAGCCACGCGCCGCGAGCAGAGTAGAAGCACCACCGCAACGATGTCAACGAACACAGCCAGCGAAGCGTGAGCCCTCCGCGAAGCGCGGCGCACTCGGGGTCTGACGCGTTATCTTTTGTCCTCGCCCTTTAGTTCACGAAAACTGCAACGAAGTCCCGATTGCCGCGAACAAGACCAGTTGCTATGCTGGCCCACCATGCAAAGCGACGGCAAAAAACGCGTGGCCCACCCCTCCCGAAATCCAACCCAAAGGTGCAAGCATGAAACTCTCGATCAGCTACAAGCACATCGATTCGCACGAAGCCGTAGAGACACAAGCCTCCCGGGCCGCAGAAAAACTCGCTCGTTTGCTAAAATGCTATGAACCCGACCTGGTCCAACTACACGGAGTCTTTTCCCAAAACCCCCACAAAGCACAACATTCCTTCTCGCTGAACCTATCGCTACCCACCGGCAGCATGCACGCCACCGGCGCAGGCGAAAACGTCCGGGCCGCCTGCAAGCAAGCCTTTACCGAACTGCAAGCCCAAGTAAAGAAGCACCAATCCCGCCTGCGCCACGACCACGAATGGAAGCGCAAGCAACGCCCCAACGTAAGCCTCCGCCAAGCCGAAACCACCGCCACCACCGAGTAGTACCGCATTAAGGGACGCACCTCGCGGGAAGACCAAATGAACATCGAGGAAGCGAATTTTCGGGACGATTTATATTACCGCTTCGCATATTAATGAATCGTCCCGCTTCCATCGGGGAAAGAGCCTGCTGAGTAGTCCCTATACGGTTTTTCGATTTCATCCGTGAGATTTTCGCTCGGGGCCGGTCTGGCGGCGTCGGACCCTGCGCGGCGGAAGCCCATTGAGCGACTGCGCGACGGTACGCTCGGGTTCCGCAATTTTTTGGACGGCTAAACTACGGCTGCCGTCGAGGTGTCGGCTAGATTTTTCTGCAGGGCTTCGCGGGTTAGCTCGCGCTCCCAGCGGGCTACCACTAGGGTGGCTACGCCATTTCCGATCATATTTATCAGCGCGCGGAACATGCTCATGAAGCGGTCGATGCCCAGGATCAGGGCCATGCCGGCCACTGGGATGGTGGGGATCACCGTAAGTGTGGCGACTAGCGCGATGAAGGCTGCGCCTTGTACGCCGCTGGCGCCTTTTGAGGTTAGCGTGGCTACAGCGAAGATGGTTAATTGTTGGCTTAGCGTCAGGTGGGTGTTGGTGGCTTGGGCTACGAAGAGGGCGGCCAGGGTCATGTACATGCTGGTGCCGTCGGTGTTGAAGGTGTAGCCGGTGGGGACGACCAGGCCTACTAATGCTTTCGAGCAGCCTAGCTTCTCTAATTTTTCCATTAGAGTGGGGATGGCTGGTTCGGACGAACTTACCGCCAGCACCAGGAGAATTTCTTCTTTGATGTAAAGCAGGAATTTGATGATGTTGAAGCCGGCTAGCGCCGCGACTATTCCTAGAATGATCAGAACAAAAAGAATGGATGTTACGTAGAACGTGGCTACTAGTTTGGCTAGCGGGCCTAGCGAGGCTATGCCGTATTTGCCTACCGTGAAGGCCATCGCGCCGAAGGCGCCGATCGGAGCCAGGCGCATCAGCATGTTTACGATCGTGAAGACTGCTTGGGTTAGGGAATCTAGCAGCGTGACGAGGGGTTTGCCTCGGGCGCCTAGAGTGGAGAGCGCTAAACCGAACAGAATCGCGACGAATACAATTTGTAGGATGTCGCCTTTGGCGAAGGCGTCTACGATGGTTGTGGGGATGATGTGGAGTAGGAAGTCGGTCACGCTTTGCGCTTTGGCTTGGCCGGCATAGTCGGCTACGGCTTTGGCGTCCAGGTTGGCGGCGGTTACGTTGAAACCGGAGCCTGGATGGACCACGTTGCCTACGATTAGGCCGATGAATAGGGCCACCGTCGAGATTACTTCGAAGTAGAGGAGGGCTTTGCCCCCTACTCTGCCTACTTTTTTCAGGTCCTGCATGCTGGCTATGCCGGAGACTACCGTGCAGAAAATGATCAGCGATATCACCATGGTGATCAGGCGGATGAAGCCGTCGCCCAGCGGCTTCATGGCCATGGCTTTGTCGGGGCTTAGGTAGCCGAACGCTACGGCCAGGGCTATGGCGATTAGGACTTGGACCCAGAGGCTGGCGTAGAAGGGCTTTTTTTTTGGCGTGGGCATTAGAGAGGGAGTAGCAATTCGGGTTCGCGGATGGCTTCTACTACGTCGTTTAGGAATTGGGCGGCTTTTGCACCGTCTATTACGCGGTGATCGCTCGAGAGGGTCAGGGTTAGGATCGGCCGGACGGTGGGTTTGCCGTCTACGGCTACTACGCGATCGGAGATGGCGGCTACGGCCAGGACCGCGGATTGTGGCGGGGTGATGATGGCGGTGAAGGCGTCGACCTTGAACATGCCTAGATTGCTGATGGTGAAGGTGCCGTTTACTAGGTCGGCGGGGACAAGGCGGTTGGAGCGGGCGCGTTCGGTTGCGGCGGAACGCTGAGTGGCGATTCCGGCTAGATTCGATTTGTTGGCGTTTTGAATTACGGCAGCTACTACGCCGTCGGTTACGGCCATTGCCAGGCTGATGTTGACGTTGGAATTCAGGCGCACGGCGTCGTTTGCCCAGCTTGCATTCATTATCGGATGACGCTCGAGGACGTGGGCGACTAAGGCGATCAGACAGTCCGTTATTGTTGGGGCGATGGTTTGGGAGGACTGGCTTTTTGCTTTGATCTTTTTTTGTAGATCTAGCAGGGCACGGGCGTCGGCATCACGGATGACGAAAAAGTGGGGGACGGTGGTCCAGCTTTTGGTGGTGCGTTCGGCCATTAGGCGGGCGATGGTGCTGAGAGTAGCCGGGACTGCCGAAGCGGCGTCGATTTTCTTTGCGTCGCCGGAAGATTCCTTTGCTTTGAGAACGTCCTCTGTGGTGATCGAGCCGTCCGGGCCGGTGCCCGTAAGCTGAGCGATGTCGATGTCGTGTTCTTTTGCTAGGCGGCGAGCTTTGGGTGAGATGGTGATGTTTTTTGATGCGGAGGCAGGCGCTGCGGATTGGGCGCTAGCAGCCGCGGCTTTCGCAGATTCTTGATTGGTTCGCGCCGTCGGCGTTGGGGGCGCGGAAGCGATGGGCGGTTTTTCGCCTGGGACTACGATCCAGGCGATGGTTTGGCCCACGGGGACTACTGCGCCTGCGTGGGAGGTGATGCCGGCGAGGATGCCGTCAGAGGGAGCTTCGATCTCCACTACGGCTTTGTCGGTTTCGATTTCTAGAAGGGGCTCGCCTTTGGTTACGATTTCGCCTTCTTTTTTGCGCCAGGCTAGGAGCTTTCCGGTCTCCTGCGCCATTTCTAGCGCGGGCATTACTACGCTGATCGCCATATTTTTTCGGGGCTTGGGGAATGGTGCTAGTCCGTCGCCGCTACTCCTTCGATTTTTGCGCTGGCTTCTACCATGTCGACGACTCGTTGGCTTGGCGGGGCTTCGTGTTCGCGGGTGGTTGGTAGCGGACCTTCGACTGTTACGTAGTGCGCGCCGGCTACCATTAATTTTTCGGCGGGAAAGCGGGTGATGACTTCGTGGCCGGTTTGCGTGACTACGATTTCTTCTTCGATGCGGGCTGCGCTCCAGCCATCTTTGGAAGGCCAGAAGGTTTCCAGGGCGAAAACCATTCCGGGCTTGATTTCGTGGGAGTGTTCTAGGGAAACCATGCGGCTGATAACCGGCTTTTCCCAGATGGCCAGGCCGATGCCGTGACCGAATTGGAGGGCGAAGGCGGCTTCTTCGTCGGGGAATCCGAATTCTTGGGCTTTGGGCCAGACCGAGGCGATTTCGGCGGTGGTTCGGCCTGGTTGCACCAGCGAGATGGCGGCGTCTAGATATTCGCGGCAGCGTTTGTAGGCGTCGACCATGGCGTGCGACGCGTAGCCGATGGTGAAGCAGCGGTAGTAGCAGGTGCGATAGCCCATGTAGGAGTGCAGGATGTCGTAGTAGACGGGATCGCCTGGGCGTAGGACGCGATCGGAGAAAACGTGGGGGTGCGGATTGCAACGCTCTCCGGAAATGGCGTTGACCGCTTCCACATATTCGGAGCCTAGGTCATAGAGGACCTTGCTGGCTAGGCCTACGGCTTGATTTTCGCTCATACCTGGCTTCATGGCGCGATAGAGTTCGTCGTAGGCGGCGTCCACCATCATGGCGGAGTGGTTTAGGAGAGAGATTTCGTCTTGGGTCTTGATTACCCGGGCGTCGGACATTAATTGTTGCCCGTCGACGATTTTGATTCCTTCTTTTTGCAGGGCGAACAGGATTGGGGGTTCGACTACGTCGATTCCTAACGGTTCGTTGAGCAAACCGTGCTTGTCGAGTTCGAGTTTGATTTTTTTTGCTACATTCTCTGCGCGGCCCATTTCTGGGGACATCGCGCCACGTAGGAGGGGGATGCCGGGGCGCGAGCGTTCGCCTAACCAGGGGCAATTTTGCTGATGGTGGCGGGCGGCGGAGCCAAAATCCCAGAGGATGGGCTCACCATTCTGTGGCAGTAGGGTGAAGCGGCTGATTTTGTCCTGGGCCCAGCTGCCGATATGCGTCGCGGTCAGATAGCGGACATTGTTCATATCGAAGCAGAGGAGCGCGCCCATTTCAGATTTTGCCAGCAGGGCTTTGGCGCGAGCGAGGCGTTCGCGGCGAAGGCGGTCAAAATCGATGCGATTTTCCCAGTCTACCGCCATTGGTCCATAGGTTTTTGATGCCATGAGGGCCTCCTTCCTGGTTCTATTTTCCGCAGAGAGTGCGAGCAGCTTCGAAAACCGTTTGATCCGTGGGAACGGTCACGTCTTCCAGCGGAGGGGAAAACGGGATCGGGACGTGCATGGCGCCCATGCGTTTGACCGGGGCTTCGAGATTGTAGAACGCGCCTTCGACGATGACTGAGGCGATTTCGCCGGTGACGCCGTAACGTCCGTAGCCCTCGTCAATCACGATGGCGCGCGAGGTTTTCTTGGCGGACTCGACTAGCGTTTTTTCGTCTAGGGGCCAGGTGGTCCGCGGGTCGATGACTTCGGCGCTGATGCCGATTTGTTCGAGAAGCGCGGCGGCTCCGAGGGCAACTTGGACCATACTGCTGGTGCCTACTAGGGTGATGTCGGTGCCTTCGCGTTTGACGTCTGCTTTTCCGAAGGGGATTGTGTAATCCTCTTCCGGTACCGGGCCCTTTTGCTTGTACATCATTTTGTCTTCGAAAAAGACGATGGGATTTTCGTCGCGAATGGCGGATTTTAGTAGCCCTTTGGCGTCGTATGGCGTCGAAGGCATTACTACTTTCAGGCCGGGTACGTGGCTGAGCCAAGCGTGCAGCGATTGCGAGTGTTGCGCTGCGGAACGCCGGGTGGCGCCCAGCGTGGTTCGTAGCACCATCGGCACTTTCCATCTTCCGCCGGACATGTAATGGATTTTGGCGGCTTGATTCACCATCTGATCCATCGTCAGGGTGAGGAAGTCGCCGAACATGATGTCGATGACCGGGCGCATGCCGGTCATCGCGGCGCCTACCCCTACACCCGTGAAACCGGCTTCGGAGATGGGCGTGTCGATTACCCGGTCCGTGCCAAATTCTTCTACGAGACCTGAGAGCACTTTGAACGGGGTGCCGGCTTCGGCTACGTCTTCTCCGAGGATGCAGACGCGGGAGTCGCGGCGCATTTCTTCGGCAAGGGCTTCGCGTACGGCTTGGGCAAACGTCAGTTCTCGAACTCCGGTTTCAGTTTGCGGCATAAACGTCCTGGTCCACTTTGTCTGGATTGGGGTAGGGTGCGTTTAGCGCAAAGTCGACGGCGGCTAGCATTTCGGCGCGGACTTGTTTTTCTATGGATTGCAAGACATCGAGGGTCACGAGATTCTGACGGACGAGCCAGTCGCCCAGGAGAAGGATTGGATCTTGCTTGGACTTCCACTCTTGTTCTTCCTTCTTGGAGCGATAATATTCGCGACTGATGTCGCCGACGTGGTGGCCGGTGTAACGGTAGGTGTTGCACAACAGAAGGGCAGGCCCCTCGCCATTGCGCGCCCGGGCCACCAAGCGGGACGCGACATCGTAGACAGCGCGAACGTCCTGGCCGTCGACGCTCTCGGCGTGAACGCCGAACGCGGTGCCGCGCTCGAGGATGCTCCCCGCGGTAGTTTCTGAGAAGTGAGTGTACTCGGTATAGAGATTGTTCTCGCATACGTAGATGACCGGCAGCTTCCAAAGCGCGGCTAGATTCATCACTTCGTAGAGAACGCCTTGACCTAGCGCGCCTTCTCCAAAAAAGCAGACCGAAACCTGGCCGGTCTTGAGATGCTTTGCGGAAAAGGCAGCGCCAGTGGCGATGCCGGTGCTTCCGGCAACGATGGCATTGGCTCCGAGGTTGCCCGTTTGCGGGTCGGCAATGTGCATGGAGCCGCCTTTGCCTTTGCAATAGCCGGCTTCCTTGCCGAGCAGTTCCGCGAACATACGATCGGGGGAGGCGCCTTTCGCAACACAGTGTCCGTGACCGCGATGTGTGCTGGTAATGTAGTCGTTCTTGTTTAACGCTTCGCAGATTCCAACGGCTACTGCTTCCTCGCCGACGTAAAGATGTGCGAGTCCGGGCATCAGGGCACGCGTGTACAGTTCATTCACCTGCTCTTCGAACAGCCGAATCATCTGCATGCGGCGGTACATGTGCAGATATTTTTCGAGCACGAGGGCGGGCTCCGAGCTCGATTGTTTGGCTATGGTGGTCATCGCTTCACCCCGCTCATGCTTGCCAGTACGTCAAAGACTACGGCGAAATCTTCCTCGACGAGGCCCATGCCGCGCGCTGATGTCAGGAATTCGTTGGTAATCGCGGTGGTCGGCAGCGGCACATCCACGGAGCGGCCGAGGTCCAAGGCCAGCAGCATGTCTTTTTGCATCATGTTTACGTTGAACCATGCTTCGGCTGGGAGTTTCAAGACGAACGGTCCGCGATACTTCACCATGGGCGAGGCGATGGCGCTGTTGGTTAAGACTTCTACGGCCACCTCGCGCGCAATGCCGTTTTTCTCGGCGAGCAAGACACCTTCGGAGAAGGCTAGCATCTGGACAGCGAGGCTGAGGTTGGTCGCTATCTTCATCACCAATGCGAGACCGTTGTCGCCGACATAAGTTACTTTCGGGCCGATGTCGTGCAACAGCGAGTTGATGCGGTCGAAAGTCTCCTTGCGGCCGCCGACCATTACCGAAAGCTTTCCCTCCTGAAGGGTGATGACGCTGCCGGAAACCGGAGCGTCGACCATATCAGCGCCTTTGGCGCGGACTTTTGCGGCTACGGATCGGCTGAACTCGGGACTTACCGTGCTCATGTCGATGAGCGTTTTGCCCGGTGCGAACCCCGCGAGAATGCCTTCCGGCCCGTCAACGATCGCTCCGAGCGCCGCGGAGTTGGTGACCATGGAAAATGTGAAATCGGATGCGGCGGCGACCTCTTTAGGACTGGCCGCCCACTTCATGCCTCTTTCGATCAAGCGTGCGGCCTTGGACTGCGTGCGGTTGTAGCCGGAGACGGTGTGTCCTTTGTCGAGCAGCCGTAAAACCATCTCGCTGCCCATGACACCAAGTCCGATGAAACCAAGCTTAGCCATCTGTGTTCTTTCTCCGTCGAAACAACCATCCAAGGCAATTTAAGAATCGTTGACCGGTTTATCCTTCGCGCGAATCCTCTTGCACCTGGCGTAGATGGGCGCGCATGGCGTCACGGGCTCCTTGCGGATTGCGGTGCTCGATGGCCTCTAAGATCCGCTTATGGTGGTATTGGCCGCGCTCCGGACCGCCTTCGGTGTAGTAAGTGCGCATGCGTTGTTCGCGCAGCAGGCCGACGATCGAGTCGATCAGTGAAAGTATGAGTGGATTGCCGGCGGCTTCTGCGAGGGCCAAATGGAAATCGAGGTCGCCCTCAATGAATCGTTCCGGATCTTGGCGAGCGGCATCCATCACGCCGATGGATTCGCGCATGGCGGAGAGCATGTCGTCGTCTGCGCGTTGCGCGGCTAGCGCCGCAATTTCAGGTTCGAGGATTTCTCGCACTTCTGCCAGATGCACGGTGCCTTCCGAGGCATCGCTGCGCATCATGCGATCGAGTGTGAGGCGTATGGAATGAGCGGTTTTGCTGGTGACGAAGGTTCCGCGTCCGGCGTACGCTTCCACCAGCCCCTTCTCGCGTAGGGTCTTGACCGCCTCCCGAACCGCGGTGCGGCTCACGCCGAATTGCTGGGCGAGTTCGCGTTCAGCGGGTAGCTGTTCCCCTTCCTTTAATTGACCCTTCAAAATGGAGTCTTCGATCTGCTGGACGATCTGTTCGTATAGGCGGGATGTCTGAACGACCTTATACATGACGGACTCCGAAGTCTGCGTGGTAACGAACGGTACTAAACCAAGCCAACCACGACGGCAGAGAGAGTCTCGTTGGGCAATGGTCTATTGGTCCAACCACCATACAACATGTCCAGACCCGTCGCAAGTTCACTCGCTCCTTGCTCATTTCACCCATACCGTCTTCACGTTGGTGAATTCGCGAATTCCGTACGTGCTGAGTTCGCGGCCGTAGCCGGAGCGTTTGACGCCCCCAAACGGCACCCTGGGATCGGACGCGACCATCTGGTTGATGAACACCATTCCTGCCTCTAATTCGTTCATGAACCGCTCTTGTTCTGTTGGGTCATTTGTCCACGCAGAAGCGCCTAACCCGAAACGGGTGTCGTTGGCGACGTGAATTGCTTGGTCCATGTTCTTAACGCGGAAGATAGATGCCACCGGCCCGAACAGTTCTTCGGCGTAGGCGGGCGAATCCTTGGGAATGTCCGTCAACACCGTAGGCTGGTAGAAGAAGCCCCCACCCGATGCGGGTTTGCCGCCGGTGAGGATCCTCGCGCCCGCGAAAACGCTCTTTTCGACGTCAGCATGCAACGAGGTGACCGCGTCGGCAGTCGCGAGGGGCCCGACGTCGGTCTTCTCGTCAAAGGGATCTCCCAGCTTCAGTTCCTGCATTCGCTTGACGAACTCACGCTCGAATGCATCGGCAATCTCATCGGCGACGATAAATCGTTTGGCCGCGATGCAGGACTGACCATTATTCAGGGTGCGGGCTTTCACGGCGGTCTGAATGGCCTCGCCCAAGTTGGCACTCGACATCACGATGAAGGGGTCGCTTCCTCCCAGTTCAAGGACCACTTTTTTGACACGTTTGGCTGCCCCCATTCCTACTTTGATTCCAGCGTCTTCGCTTCCGGTCAACGTGGCGGCGGCTATTCGAGGGTCGTCCAAAATGCTGTCCACCTTATCGGAGCCTATGAGCAGGGTCTGGAAGGCCCCCTCGGGGAATCCGGCCCGGAGCAGAATTTCTTCTACCTTAAGAGCACATTGGGGAACGTTCGAGGCGTGCTTTAACAACCCGACATTTCCGGCCATGAGCCCCGGCGCAATAAATCGGAATACTTGCCAGAACGGGTAATTCCATGGCATCACTACCAGAACGATACCCATAGGCTGATGACGCACAAAGCTGCGGCTCGCCGACGTTTCGATGATCTCATCCGCCAGAAATTTCTCGGCATTCTCCGCATAGTACCGGCAGGCCCAAGCGCACTTCACCGCTTCATCGACCGCGGAACGAAGGGTCTTGCCCATTTCGGTGGTCATTAAGACGGCAAGCTCTTTTTTTTCTGACTCCAGGATTTCGGCAGCCTTGAGCATCATCTTTGCGCGATCGGCAAAGGAGAGGCTGCTGAACTTTGGAAACAGTCGGGCGGCTCGCGAGATCTTCTGCTCGATTTCCTGGCTAGAAAGGGGAGGGAAGGTTTTTAGCGTTTCGCCAGTCGCTGGATTTATCGTTGCAATCGCCATCGATAGCTTCCTCGGCAGTCCACGAATATGGGTTGGTACGGCAAATCCAAGGGCGCCACCTTCGTTTGCGGCGAGAGCACTGAAACGGGGCGTAGCCCAATTGGTCCGACAGGTATACCACAAATAGGAAACACAATCAAAAATATTTCTTGACACTATTAAATATATGGTGGTATTACCATCCGACCATAGGGGTTTCCGTCTGGAGATTGAGCAGTCAGGAGGGGTGGCTGTATGCGTCTTCCATTGGTCAAAATGGGTAATCTGGGTCTCCGCTATCTGGTCGTACTCGCTGCAAGCTCATTTCTGGGCGCGATGGCCTGCGACGCCCAATCGGTCACCGGACGGATTCTCGGTAGCGTGCATGACCAGCAAGATTCGGCCGTCGTGGGGGCAAAAGTCACGATCACCGATACTTTACGAAACATTGCGCATGCCACCGTCACCGATGAAGCCGGGGACTATGTCGTAGCCGAACTGGAACCCAGCACCTACAAAGTCTTCATCGAAGCGCAGGGCTTCAACGGCT
>Ga0182024_10002901_pt1 | contig 41742 bp, 39 predicted proteins | sample P32metaG_FD_120480 | JGI IMG/M metagenome (GOLD analysis project Ga0182024, IMG submission 120480) | Permafrost microbial communities from Stordalen Mire, Sweden - P3-2 metaG (Illumina Assembly) | ecosystem: Environmental > Terrestrial > Soil > Wetlands > Permafrost | place: Sweden: Stordalen... | reverse complement strand
CCACCAGCAATTCCAGCGCGTTATCCAGGCTGGCGGTGTCAGACTGGCCGTGGGGAATGAGCGGCCACATCTTGTCGAGATCGGGCCCCAGAAGCTCGGACTCCATGGTGCGGCGGCGCGCGTTGATCCAATTGACGTTGCCGCGCACGGTGTTGATTTCGCCATTATGGGCGATGAAGCGGAAAGGATGCGCCAGCTTCCAGCTGGGGAATGTGTTGGTGGAAAAGCGCTGATGCACCAGTGCGATCGCGGAGGTGGTGAGCGGATTGGTGAGATCGCGATAGAAGCGGCCCACGTCATACGCAAGCAGCAAACCCTTATAGACCACCGTGCGGGTGGAGAAGCTGGGCATGTAAAGCTGGGTTATGGCCGGCAGCTTGTGCTTCTTGGCCATGTCAATCAGGGGATTCTGGGTCTGCTTGCGGATGGCCAGCAGCTTGCGCTCGAACGCGTCCTGGTTTTTGACATGGGGACCCGCGGCGACGATGGCCTGGCGGATCAAGGGCATCTGGTCGAGCACGGTCTTGCCCAGCCCGGCCGGGTCGGTGGGCACGTCGCGCCAGCCCAAAAGCCTCTGGCCCTCGACCTTGATGAAATGCTCGAACTGCTTGATGACGATGTCGCGCGCCTTGGCCTCGCGCGGCAAAAAACACATCGCCACCGCATATTTGCCGGGCTCGGGCAAGGTGACGCCGGTGGTCTTGGCCCATTCACGCAACAGCGCGTCGGGAATCTGGATCAGGATGCCGGCGCCGTCGCCCACCAGCGGGTCGGCCCCCACCGCGCCCCGATGATCGAGGTTGATGAGGAGCTGCAAGCCCTGGCCGATGATACCGTGGGACTTTTGGCCTTTGATGTTGGCGACAAAGCCCACGCCGCAGGAATCATGCTCATTCCTGGGATCGTAGAGACCTTGTGCCGGCGGCAAGCTCATGGCTCGCAATTCCCCAATATCGGCCCACCCAAACCTGCCGGGCCGGTGCAAACAAGCGAAATACCAAAGCGAAATTGCTTTTTGCACACCTACGCCATGGGCGCCAGTTGCGGAGCAACATGGCGGCCCTGCCGCACTTGACTCTTTGGCGTGAGGAAGTAAGCTGGAACATAACATGAACAAACATGAAAAATTGGCGGACTTGCGCCATTTTCTCAGGCGTTATGGCCTGCCCCATAACCGGCCCGCGGTTCCCTTGGGACTGGCCGAGGCTGACGCTGTGCTGGACGGAGGCATTAAACGGGGCGCCCTGCATGAAGTATTCGCCGAAGATTGGGGGGCGGGAGGGTTCGCCGCCTGCCTGGCCATCCGGGCGATGGGGCGAAAGCCGCTGTTCTGGATCCGCACCGATTATGCGGCGCTGGAATATGGCGCGCTTTCGGCCACCGGCTTTCTGGAGTTGGGAGGCGATCCCAAAAACCTCCTTCTGCTGCGCGCACCCAATGTTGAAGAGGCGCTTTCCGCCGCGGCCGACATTCTGGCCTGTCCGCATCTGGGCGCGGTGATGCTGGAGCTGGAAGGCCACGCCCATGCCTTGGATCTGGCGGCCAGCCGCAGGTTGGGCCTGATCGCGGAAGAAAGCGGCGTCCCGCTTTTCCTGTTGCGCGAGGGCGCGGATTCCCGTCCCAGCGCCGCCACCACGCGCTGGCAAGTCAAAAGCCTTGGCTCACGCGCAGAAGATGACGATTGGGGCGCGCCCCGCTTCCTCGCGCAACTCACGCGGCATCGCCTGGGAGGTTCAGGCGAATGGATCATGGAATGGAATCCGCAAGATGGAATTTTCCGCCAAGAGACGGCGTATCCTGGCGCTGTGGCTGCCACGTCTTCCCACCGACCGGCTGAAGCGTCTTTCCGCCGCGCATAAGGCGCCACCAACGCCCGAGACGCCGCTGGTGATCGCCGGGCGCGCCAACAACGCGATCTATGTCCATGCCTTGAATGGGGCGGCCGCGCGGCAGGGGCTTTATCGCGGCCAGCCTTTGGCCAATGCCCGCGCCATGATCCAGAATTTGCAGATCGTTCCCGCCGACGAAAAGGCGGACGAGGATTTGCTGGAGAAAATCGCAGATTGGTGCGACCGTTTCACGCCACTGGTGGCGGTGGATCAGCAGGGATTGCTTCTGGACGTTACCGGCGTGGCGCATCTTTTCGGCGGCGAAGACAAGATGCTGCCGTTTGTCCGCGAAAAGATCAGAGCCCAGGGCTTTGCCGTGCAAACCGCCATCGCCGGTTCCTGTCTCACCGCCCACGCCTTGGCGCGCCATGCCGATGGCATGATTGCCCCTCCCGGCGAAGATGCGCGCGTGCTTTCACCGCTTCCCGTCACGGCACTGGATTGCGGCGAAGAGATTTTGCGGGCGTTTCGCCGCGCCGGCCTCAAGACCGTCGGTCAGGTGGCGGCCCGTGGCCGCGCCGAACTGGCCTCGCGGTTTGGCGGTGCGTTCGTCACCCGCCTGGATGTGATGCTGGGGGCGGAAGAAAAACCTTTGACGCCACGCCGGCCCTTGCCCGACTTCCGGGCGGAACAGCGTTTTGCCGAACCCGTGATCACCCAGGAGGTAATCACGGCCAGCCTTCATGCTCTTGCCCTTTCCTTGAAGGGGATGCTGGAACAGGGCGGCCAGGGCTTGCGCCTGCTGGAAGCTTTCTTCTTCCGCGCCGATGGCAAGGTGGAGCGCATCGCGGTCAAGACCGGCGCGCCGTTGCGCGATGCCGATGTGATGCTCAGGCTTTTGAGCGAGCGGCTGGATGCGCTGGCCGATCCGCTGGATCCCGGCTTCGGCTTCGACGTGATAAGGCTGGAAGCCTCGCTCACCGAAAAGAACCAGATTTCCACGGTGAGTTTCGACGACCATGACAATGCGCGCTGGCAGATCGCCTTTCTGGTGGACCATCTGGCCGCGCGCTTCGGCGAGCATCGCGTGCAGCGTTTTGTGGCCCAGGATACGCATATTCCTGAAGCGCAAAGCGTGGCCCTACCGGCGCAGGAGCGCGATTTCGACGGAACATGGGTGCGCCGGCGCAAAGAGACTGACCCACCGCTTCGCCCGCTCCGGCTGCTGGAAAAGCCTGAGGAAATCCGCGTGCCTGCGACTGGCGTGCCGGAAGACGCGCCCAAGCGCTTTCATTGGCGGCGCGCCCAATTCGACGTCGCCCGCGTCGAAGGGCCTGAACGCATCGCCATGGAATGGTGGAAGAAGGAAAAGCTCACCCGCGATTATTTCCGGGTGGAAACGCGCGACGGTCAGCGTTTCTGGCTTTATCGCGACGGGCTTTACCGCGAGACCGGTCTTCATCCCCGCTGGTATCTGCAAGGCATTTTCGCGTGATCCTTCGAGACGCAATTTCGCCGTTTCGCCTCATCCTGAGCCTGTCGAAGGATGAAGGCGAAATTGCTCCTCAGGATTACAGCGCATGACCCTCATGAGCGGACATGCGGAATTGGCGGTCACCACCAATTTTTCTTTCCTGCGTGGTGCCTCGCATCCTCATGAATTGGTGAAGCAAGCAGAAAAACTTTGTCTTGCCGCGATCGGCATCGCCGACCGCAACAGCTTGGCGGGCGTGGTGCGTGCTTATGCTGCATGGCATGAACTCATGCCGGGCACTCCACCCCGTCTGCTGATAGGCGCTCGTCTCGTTTTCCAGGATGGAACACCAGATATGTTGGTCTATCCACGGGACCGCGATGCGTATGGCCGGCTTTGCCAGTTGCTTTCCCATGGCAAATCCAGAGCACCAAAGGGCGAATGTTTTCTCACTTTCGACGATTTCTGGAAACACCGCGAAGGCCTTCTGGCTATCGTCATGCCAGCAACGGATGTGGAAAAGGCGCGCGCGATTCTCATGCGCTTCGAAGGACCGGTCTGGCTGGGGGCAGCAATGCTTTATACCGGAGAGGATCGACGCCGTTTGAAAGCGCTCCAGAACCTTGCTCAAGAAACAGAGGCACGCCTGATTGCTGTTAATGACGTTCTCTACCATGAGGCCGGCCGGCGAGAATTGCAGGATGTTGTCACCTGCATCCGCGAACACACGCCTCTCACGACCGCCGGCAAGCTTTTGGAAGCAAATGCCGAACGGCATTTGAAATCTCCGCGAACGATGAAACGATTGTTTCGCGCCGCGCCAAGCGCGATCTCCGAAACATTGCGATTTGCGGATAAGATCAATTTCTCTCTTGACCAGATAAAACAGAATTATCCGCATGAACCGGTGCCACCTGGAAAAACAGCGGACGAACATCTGCGTGATCTTGTCAAAGTGGGCCTCAAACAGCGCTATCCCAAGAAAACCCCTTTCAAGGTAGCCCGCCTGGCGATGAAGGAATTGCGCTTCATCGCCGTAAAGCAGATCGCGCATTATTTCCTGACTGTTCGCGACATCGTTAAATTTGCGGAACAAAAAGAAATTTTATGCCAGGGACGCGGCTCCGCCGCCAATTCCGCCGTTTGTTACGTATTGGGCGTGACCGGCGTCGACCCCAACCGTTTTGAGACCCTGTTCGAACGCTTCCTGAATGAGGACAGAGACGAGCCGCCAGACATTGACGTCGATTTTGAACATGAGCGCCGGGAAGAAATTATCCAGCACATTTACGAGCGCTATAGCCGGCGGCGGGCCGCGATAACCGCCACCATCATCCGCTACCGTTCAAGAAGCGCCATTCGGGAAGTAGGCAAAGTATTCGGACTTACCGAAGATGTGACCGGGAAGTTGGCCGACACCGTATGGGGCCATCATGGCGGTGGCCTTGAACCGCATCAAATCCGTCAGGGAGAGCGCGATCCCACCAACCCGATGATCGCACGCGCGGTAGACTTCGCCAGGGCGCTGGCGGGATTCCCGCGCCACTTGTCTCAGCATGTCGGCGGCTTCGTTCTCACGGAAGACTATCTGGACACAGTCGTGCCAATTGGCCCGGCCGCCATGGAAGGAAGAAGCTTCATCGAATGGGACAAGGACGATCTCGACACACTCCGGATTATGAAGGTGGATGTCTTGGGTCTTGGGATGCTGACTTGCGTTCGCAAAGCTTTCGCCATGATCCATACGCACGAAAAAGCAGGTGAGAAGAAATTGGGCCTCGCCACAGTTCCGCCCGAAGACTCGTCTGTTTACGACATGCTATGCGCCGCCGACACGATCGGCGTGTTCCAGGTGGAAAGTCGCGCCCAAATGAACATGCTGCCAAGACTGCGGCCACGGAAATTCTACGATTTGGTGGTGGAGGTGGCGATCGTGCGGCCCGGTCCGATCCAAGGCGGCATGGTTCGCCCCTATATGCAACGTCGCGAGGAAAAGCGTCGCAATCCGAAGAAGATCTTTGAATTCCCGAAACCGGGTCCGCAACATCCGCAAGATGAACTGAAGAATATCCTCGAACGTACGCTCGGCATCCCACTGTTTCAGGAACAGGCAATGGAAATAGCCATCATCGCCGCCAAGTTCAGCAGCGGCGAGGCCAATGACTTGCGCAAATCCATGGGAACGTTTCGCAACAATGGCACCATCGGCAATTTCGAGCGCAAATTCATCGATGGCATGACAAAGCGTGGGTATGCGGAAAAATTCGCCAACGACTGCTTCAAGCAGATCGAGGGCTTCGGCTCCTATGGCTTTCCGGAAAGTCACGCGGTCAGTTTTGCTTTCCTCGTGTATATTTCGGCGTGGCTCAAACGGCATCATCCCGCTGCTTTCGCCGCAGCGCTGCTCAATTCCCAGCCCATGGGCTTCTATGCGCCCGCCGAGATCGTGCGTTGCGCGCGGGATCATCAAGTCAAGGTGCTGGCGCCGGATGCCGCCTACAGCCATTGGGATTCAACGCTCGAGCGCGACGACAAAGGGGAATTGTGCCTGCGTTTGGGCTTGCGCCAGATCGACAGTTTCAGCGAAACCGACGCCCGTATCGTGATGGACAATCGCGGCTATGGTTACCCTGATTTCGCCGCTTTCGCTCGCCGCACCGGCCTCTCTAAACGTGCCTTGATCATCCTGGCCGAAGCCGATGCCTTGCGCGGCTTCGGACTCGACCGCCGCGAAGGCTTGTGGGCGGTGCGAAGGCTCCCCGACGACAAGGAGTTGCCTCTGTTCGCCCGGCTTTCGGCGCCGGACCAAGGCGCGGAAATCATCGCGCCCTTGCCCACGATGCCGCTCAGCGAGCATGTGCTCACCGACTACCAGACCATCAGGCTTTCGCTCAAAGGCTATCCCACCCAATTCTTGCGCGCGCGCCTCGACGAAGACGGCATCGTCTCCTGCCGGGACGTGGGCGCGTTTGCCGACGGCGCTTTTGTGCGTTGTGCCGGCATCGTGCTGGTGCGCCAGCGTCCGGGCGAAGGCAATGCCGTCTTCATCACCCTGTCCGACGAGACCGGCATCTGCAATGTGGTGGTATGGGCGCGGACCTTCGAACAATTCCGCAAGGAAGTGATGGGCGCGCGCCTCTTGCTGGTGGAAGGCCGAGTGCAGAAAAGCCCCGAAGGCGTGGTGCATCTGATGGGGGAAAGATTGATCGACCGAAGCCATGATCTCAGGCTTTTGTCAGGTGACGCGCTGCCGCCTGCCGCACCGGCGCATCGCCATCCTCGCAACGCCCATCCCCGAGATGTCAGGGTGCTGCCGCCCTCACGCGACTTCCACTAATACGGCAGGTTGCGACCGTTCAAAAAATAAATCTCTGGCCGCGATGCATTGTAATTGGAGTCTGCAGAACGAGGGCCGCGCCAGCGGATAGCCCCTGCATTAAGTTCGGAAAGCGGGGCTTGCCTTGACCGTGCCGTGCCGTTCGAGTTTGCCCCAGCCCACGAAGGGGCCGCGCAGCGCCGTGGCGATGGAACGCAGCACCACGTAATACATCAGCTGGCGATAGCCGAAGCGCTGCAGCGGCAGCCACAACAACAGCCGCCAATCCTCGCGCCGCTCCATCAGGAAACCCACCAGCGCCGCAAGCAGATCCACCGCGATAAAGATGAGATAATAAATGCCGATCAGCTTGAGGTCGGTGTCGGTGAATTCGGCGCCATGCTGCCTATAGGCGATCCCTTGGCCGATCAGCTGCCAGACCAGCAACAGGTCGGCCACCGGCGCCAAGGTAGTGAGAATGATCTGAAACAGCCAGACTTGCGGCAGCGCCACCAGCCCCAATTCGCCGAAGCGGGGATTGAAGGTGATGCGGCGGTATTTCCACAGACATTGCAGCGTGCCGAACGACCAGCGGAAACGCTGGCGGCCCAATCCCCGGAACGTGGCGGGCGCTTCGGTCCAGGCGATGGCGCTGGTGTCGAACAGGGCGCGGTAGCCTTGGGTCTGGATCGCGATGGTGAGATCCTGATCCTCGGCCAGCGTGTCGGCGGGAAATCCGCCCAGTTTGACCAAGGTCTCGCGCCGCCAGGCGCCCACCGCGCCCGGCACCACGGTGATCGTATCCAGCGCGGAAAGAGCGCGGCGCTCCAGATTCTGCGCCACGATATATTCCAGCGCCTGCCAGCGCGTGATCATGTTGATGCGGTTGCCCACTTTGGCGTTGCCGGCCACCGCGCCCACTTCGGGATCGGCGAACCAGCGCACCAACCGTGAAATCGTGTCGGTATTGAACTGGGTGTCGGCATCCAGCGCCACCACCACCGCGCCGCTCGCCTGGAGAAGCCCGGTGTTGAGCGCATGGGCCTTGCCGCCATTGGCGATGGAGATCAGCTTCACCCGCGTCTCGCCGGCGAAACGCTGGCGGATCACTTCGGCGGTGCGGTCCAGCGAACCGTCATCGATCACCAGAATTTCCAGGTTGTGGTAATCGCTGGCGAGAATCCGCTCGACCGTGGCCGCGATCACTTTCTCTTCATTATAAGCGGGGATCAGCACCGAAACACTTTCGCCACTGCGGGCGATAGGCGGCTCCGCGCCCCGTCCCATGAGACGGTTCTGGATCGCCAGCCCCCCCAGCACCAGAAGCCGCGCCACGCCCAGAATGATGGCGGCGATGAAACAATAATAGAGGAACTGACCGATGAAGGAGAGCGTGAGAAACACCACCCGGTCGGCATAAAGCATCACCGTCCAGGGCAGCTTGGGCATCACCTGGTCGCGGGTGAAGCCGCCGAGTTCGGAAACGGGGACGAAACTGTAGCCTTCCGCCCTCAGCCGATCGATCAGCACCGGCAGAAGCTTCACCGTCTGGCTGCGGTCGCCGCCGGAATCGTGCATCAGGATGACGTTGCCACGCAATTGGGGGTCTGGATCGGCGATTTCTTTCTCGACCAGCTTCATCATCTGGTCCACCGGCAGCATCTGCCAGTCCAGCGTATCCACATGGGTGCCGACGGTGATGTAGCCCAGCTTCTGCGCTTCCACGATGGGCACGATCTCATCGGCGTCGCTGGGTTCGGCGTCGCCCAGATAAGGCGGCCGCAGCAGGCGCATGGAGCGGCCCGTGAGCGCTTCGAACAGGCGCTGGGTGGCGTTGAGTTCGAGCCTCACCGCGGCGAGCGGCGTGTCGGCAAGATTGGGATGGGTATAGGTGTGGTTTCCCACGTCGTGGCCGTCGGCCAGGATGCGCTGCACCAGGCCGGGATGGGCCTCCATGTTGGAGCCGATGACAAAAAACGTCGCCCGCACCTGCTTGGCCTTCAATATGTCGAGAATCTGGGGCGTCCATTCCGGATCGGGACCGTCGTCGAAGGTGAGGGCGATCTTTTTGGGCTCGAGGCCCACCCGGCGGATCACATAATTGGTGGGAAGATCCAGATAGGCCTCGTCCACGATGTCGCCGGTGCCTTTTTCGATTTCGAGGCTGCGCAATCCCTGGGTGGGATTGGCTTCGACCCTCAGCACTTCGCCGTCGCCATCGAAATCGACATCGTCGGTGGTGGGGATGGCATGCAGGCTGTTGGGCGCGGGCGCGTTATAGGGCCGGCCCAGCAACGGCAGCACGCTGGGATCTTCGGTCCCCAGATGCCAAAGCGCATAGCCCGCCGGCTGATACGGATCGGCGGCGTGGATCTGGTTGAAGGCGGTGACGCCGTCCAGGAACCAGATGTCATGCTTGGTGCCGTCCGCCTCTTGATACGAAAAATGCGGATTGTTGGTGGCGTCGAACCCAATCTTGGCGCTGGAATCGCGCGCCGCCACCATGCCATCGGCAAAACCCAGCGTGTTCGCGTGGCCGCCATTGATCCAGTCATAGCCGTAGGCGCCGATCGCGACGATGGTGGAATCGGCCGGAAGCTCGCGCATGCGCCGGTCGAGGGTCTTTTCGTACCAGCCCTGTCCGGCGATGGCGCCCGGCGGACTGGAATCGTCCGCTTCGTCGTAGGCCATCAGCAAGGTGTAATCGACGATCTGCGAATAGGCCTTGTAAGGCCAGTCGTCGTCATCGAAGGGCGCCGCCTGCACGATGATCCAATTATGCGGCGCGAACAGCTGCGAGAGCCTGGCGAGGAAAGTTTCCAGATTCTTGTGCGCATCCTTGGGCACATTCTCGAAATCGATGGTGATGCCCTGAAGCTTGTTGGCGGTGACGAAATTGACGATCTGGTCCGCCAGATTTTCGGTTCGCCTGGGATCGGCCAGCAATTTGGCCAGCGCCGCCCCGTTGAATTGCTGGTTGGCGGCATTCTGGATCATGGGAAGGATGGCCACGCCGGGCTTGTTGGCGCGCATATAATTGAGCGAGCGCCGGTCCAAGCTGGGTTTGAGGCTGAAATCGGGCCCGCCCAAAGTCAGCCAACTGGGGACCACCCAATCCAGATGCACAAGCGCGCGCTTCAAGGAGTCGAAGCTGGCGTCGCCTTCCTCGCCCCAATTGACATAGAAGCCGATCGCCAGCGGGCGGCTCTTTTGCGGCGCCAGGATTGCCGGCAACACCCGCGACGGCATCAGATTGCGCAAGCGGCGTTGGCGTTGATTCTCAAGCTGGCGGTTGCGCGCCTCGGTGGCGAGCCGCGCGGCCTGGCGCAACAGGCCCGGCGCCACGGCTTTCTTCACCAGCTCCGGCGGATTGGTGGCATAGGCGCGCCCCGGCAGATCCACGTTGGGCACGGGCTTGGCCACGATCAGACTTGTGACAAAGCCGATGGCGAGCACGCTAGTGGCCAGAGCCGCGACCCAGCCAAGCGTGGACAACCTGGCCGCGCGCCTGCCCGTCGCGTCAAAGAAGACCGGCTTTTTGTTAATCATGCGACATCATGGTGAGCGGGCTTTTGGCCCTGCAATTGGTACGCCTTGAAAGAATAGCCCCTGACACGATAGCAACACGATCTTGTGGCGAAAATCCGGCGGACCGTTTTCGTTGGCTCCGAGTTAAAGCTTCTGCTATCGCTTGCGCCCTTTTTTGCAACCACCGTCCGAGAGTGCTGTGCCCTATAATTGCTCGAAATGCCCTGGTTATTGCTGTTCTTATCCCCTGATTCCCCTGAATAGCCGGGACGTCAAGCGCCTGGCCAAGCATTTCGGACTGAGTTTCGAGGCGGCGCGGGTCAAATTCACCAAGGTGGACGGGGACGAGCCCTATGCCATGCGGCGCAAGGCCGATGAGCATTTCGGGCGAATCTGCCGCTTCTTCGACACCGATAAGCGCAGCTGCACCATCTATGACGCCAGGCCGGAAATCTGCCGCTCCTATCCGGGCGGCAAAAGCTGCGGCTATTACGACTTCCTGATCTCCGAGCGGGAAGCCCAGCGCGACCCCGCCTATATCGCGTCCACTTGGAACAAATAAACCTGGGCAGTGCGTCTGGGCCGAGGCTTTCTTCCCCTGCATCGCGAAGCGGCTAGCAGGGGAAGATGTCTTCCGAGGGTTTAACCCGAGGAAGACAGATGGGGTTAAGGAGTAAGCCCGCGGTGCGCCAGCATCGGGCCGATATCGGGATCCTTGCCGTAGAAGGCGCGAAACATCGGGCCATAATCCATGGTGTGGCCGCGCGACAGGATCAGGTCGCGAAAGCGCTGACCGCCGGCGCGCGAAAGGCCGCCATGATGGACAAACCAGTCATAGGAATCGTCGTCCAGCATCTCGGTCCAGAGATAGGCGTAATAGCCGGCGGCGTAGCCGTTGCTCCAAATGTGCAGGAAATAGCTTGAGCGGTAGCGCGGCGGCACGTCGGCGGTGTCCAGTCCCATCGCGCCCAGCGCCGTGGCTTCGAACGCGTCGGTCTTCTGGCGAGGCGCATCGGCGGAAAGCTCGTGCCAGCGCATGTCGAGTTCCGCCGCGGCCAGCAACTCGCCCAACTCATAGCCCTGGTTGAAGGTCCGGGACTTGCGGATCTTGTCGGCCAGCGCCTTGGGCATGGGCTGATGGGTGCGGTAGTCCACCGCGTAGTGCGCCAGAACTTCGGGATCAAGCGCCCAATGTTCGTTGAACTGGGAAGGGAATTCGACAAAGTCGCGCGCCACCGCGGTGCCTGAGAGGGTCGGGTAATCCTGATCGGCGAAGAAGCCATGCAGGGCATGCCCGAATTCATGGAACATGGTGGTGACGTCGTCGAAGCTCAAAAGCGCGGGCTGGCCGGGCGCGGGCTTGGTAAAATTGGCGACGTTATAGATCACCGGCTTGTTGCCTAGGAGATGCGACTGTTCCATCAGATTGCTCATCCAGGCGCCGCCCGACTTATTGTCCCGCTTGAAATAGTCGAAATAGATCAGGCCCAGCGTCTTGCCGTTGAAGTCGGTGACTTCGAACACGCGCACATCGGGCTGCCACAGGGGAATGTCCTTGCGCTCCTTGAAGGTGAGGCCATAGAGCCGGTTGGCGGCATAGAACACGCCATTCTTGAGGACATTGTCGAGCTCGAAATAAGGCTTGAGCTGGTTCTCATCCAGATCGTATTGGGCCTTGCGCACCTGCTCGGAATAGTGGTCCCAGTCCCATGGCTTCAACGGGAAATGCGCGCCCGATTTGCCGATCACGCTTTGCAATTCCCCGGCTTCGCGCTTTTCCTCCGTCGCGGTGGCAGGCACCAGCCGGTTCAGGAATGTCTCGACCTTGTCCGGCGTATTGGCCATCTGGTCGAACAAAGTATAGGCGGCGAAATTGGGATAGCCCAGGAGCTTGGCTTTCCGGGCACGAAGCTGCGCGATCTCCTCGATCGCGGCGCGGGTGTCGCTGGCGTCGTCTTTTTCGGTCGCGGTCCAGCGCTGATCGAACAGCTTCGCGCGCACATCGCGGTCGGTCAGCGACAGGAGATCGGGCTGAAGCGTGGTGTTCTGCAGCGGGATCACCCATTTGCCGGCGAGCTTGCGGGTCTTGGCGTCATTGGCGGCGGCGGCGATTTCGGCCGCGCTCAAGCCGTCGAGATCTTTCACATTGTCCACCACCAGGGCGCCGGCCTTGGTCGCGGCCAGGAGCCGATGCTCGAATTCGATCTCCAACCCCGACTCGCGGGTATTGATGGCGCGCAATTTCGCCTGGTCGGCGTCGGACAGGAGCGCGCCGGAGTGGACGAATTGCTGGTAATAGACCTTTACCAGTTGCACTCCCTCGGCACTCAGATGCAGCCGGTCGCGCTGGTCATAGATTGCCTTCACCCGGGCGAACAGTTTGGGATCCATATAGATGGCGTCGTGATGGGCGGCGAGACGCGGCGTCTCCTTGGCTTCGACTTTCTGCAGCATGTCGTCGGTATTGGCCGAGGTGAGATCGGAAAACACGTCCGACACCCGATCCAGCATCTGGCCGGAGCGTTCCAGCGCCACAATCGTGTTGTCGAAACTGGGCGGGGCGGGATTGGCGGCGATGGCGGCGACTTCGGCGCGTTGCCGCTTCATCCCCTCTTCCAGCGCGGGCTCGAAATCAGCGTCGGTGATATGGGCGAAGTCGGGCGCGTGGTAGGGCAGCGCGCTTGGCTGCTTAAAGACATCGCCCGGCGCGGCCAAGGCGGGACCGGCGAGAAAGCCCGCGGCGCCCAGTAGGAAGCTCCATGCCATGAATCGTGACCGCATCGTCTGATCCTTAAAGACCCGCGTCCAAGCCTTGCGCGGTCCCGGTTGCAATTCAAGAGTTCGCGCAGCCTGAAAATGGTTTCGCTCACGCCCGGCGGCGGCTACACTCCGCCCATGGCCCACGACCACGCGCATTCCCCCGATCCCCACAGCCATGGCATCTGGACCCATGGCCACGTCTTCCTGGGTCATGGCCATGAACGGTCCGAATCGCGCGCCCGAATGGCGGCTGTGGTCACGGGCGTCTTCATGGTGGTGGAGATCACGGCGGGGCTATTGTTCCGCTCCATGGCGCTTCTGGCCGATGGCGTCCATATGGCCACCCATGTGGGGGCGCTGGGTCTGGCGGCGGGAGCCTATTGGCTGGCCCGGCGCCATGCCGACAATGCGCGCTTCAGTTTCGGCTCGGGCAAATTCGGCGATCTCGCGGCTTTTTCCAGCGCCATCGTGCTGGGGCTGACCGCCCTGGCGGTGGCGGGCGAATCCATCGCCCGGCTGATCCATCCCGCCCAGGTCGCGTATGGCGAGGCGCTGCTGATCGCCTGCATCGGTCTTTGCGTCAATCTGGTGAGCGCCTTGATCCTCCGGGACGATCATTCCCACGGGCATGACCATGGACACGGCCAGGCCCATCACGATCACAGCCATGGCGATGGCGACAACAACATGCGCGCGGCTTATGTGCATGTGCTGGCCGACGCGGGAACCAGCCTGCTTGCCATCGTGGCCCTGGCGTGCGGCTATTATTTCGGACTTGGGATTCTTGATCCCGTGGCGGCGCTGGTGGGCGCCTTTGTTATCGCCTCATGGGCCTATGGCTTGATCCGCGACAGCGCCATGGTGCTTCTGGACGCGGACGCGGATCCCAAAATGTCGGGCGCCATCAAATCCACCATCGAGCAGGATATGGGCGCGCGCGTCGCCGATCTCCATCTCTGGCGGCTGGGGCCCGGGCATCAAGGGTTGATCGTTTCGCTGGTCTCGCCCGGTCCCACCACCGCCGAAGAGATCAAGGCGGCACTGCGCCGGCATTATCCCGATCTCAGTCATGTCACGGTGGAAGTGGCGGTCTGCGCCGATTGCGCCTAACAAAAAAGCCGCCCGAAGGGGCGGCTTTCCCGAATTCGACTTTCCAAACCGACCTAGCGCGGGATCAACCCTTCGCGCTGCATGCGCTTGCGCTGCAGCTTGCGATAGCGGCGCACCGCCTCGGCCCGCTCGCGGGCGCGCTTCTCGGAGGGCTTCTCATAGGCGCCGCGCAGCTTCATCTCCCGGAAGATGCCTTCACGCTGCATCTTCTTTTTCAGCGCCTTGAGCGCTTGGTCGATGTTGTTGTCGCGGACGATGATCTGCAAAGAAAAGCTCCGTTTTTGGGAGGCGCGGTTGATATCAGATGGCTTTTGCCCTGTCTACCTGCCCGAATTAACGCTTTCGGGCTTTGACCGGGTCCATTTGGGGCACCATATTTGTGGCCATGATCCTCAAGATCGCCCGCATGGGCCATCCCGTTTTGGGCCAGATTGCCGCCCCCGTCGCCGATCCCCGGAACCCCGAAATACGGCGGCTGGTCAATGACATGGTGGAAACCATGGTGGACGCCAATGGCGCGGGCCTGGCGGCGCCGCAGGTCCATGTGCCGCTCAGGATTGTGGTGTTCCAGGCGCCGGGGGAACGCAGCGATCCCGGCTTGTCCGAGGCCGAGCGCTTCGACCACACCGCGCCTTTGACCGTCCTGATCAATCCTGAGATCGCGATTCTTGGAGAAGAGAGCGAAGGCGGTTGGGAAGGCTGCCTGTCGGTGCCCGGCTTGCGCGGCTGGGTCGAGCGGCCCCTCCATATCCGCTATCGCGGGCTCACCCCCGACGGCCACGCCATCACGCGGGAGGCCAAGGGCTTCCACGCCCGCGTGGTGCAACATGAAGTGGACCATCTGGACGGGCGGCTTTACCCCAGCCGGATGGGCGATCTTTCCAGGCTGATCTTCGAATCGGAAATCCGTCATTTCACTCCGGCAGAATGAGATGACCGACACACAAGGGAAAAAGACCGTGGCATCGGACGACGCACCCCAAAGCGACGGCGCGCTCAAAGAGGCGGTTCTGAAAGCAGCTTTGAAGGATGCCGCTTTCGATGGCTTTACGGAAAGCGTACTGGCCAAAGCCGGCCACGACGCGGGCGTGGACAAGGCCCAACTGGCGCGGCTCTTTCCCGATGGACCGCTATCATTGATCGAATATTTCTCTACGTCGACCGACGAAGCGATGGAGAAAAAGCTTTCCGCGACGGATTTGAGCGCGCGCAAAATTCGCGAGCGCATCAAGATCGCGGTCATGACCCGGCTCTGGCTGCTGGAGCCTCACAAGGAAGCGGCGCGCCGCGCCGCCGCCGCGCTCACCCTTCCCATGCATGCGGGGATCGGCGCCAAGCTTATGTACCGCACCGTGGATGCGATATGGCGGGCGGTGGGCGATACCTCCACGGATTTCAATTTCTACACCAAGCGCGCCATCCTGGCCGGCGTCTATGGCTCGGTCCTGGTACGCTGGTTTGCCGATACGGGCGAGGATGACAGCGCCACCGAAGCATTCCTCGATGCCCGCATCGAGAATGTGATGCAATTCGAGAAATTCAAAGCCAAGACACGGGAAACATTGTCGAGCTTTCCCGCCTTCGCCGCGTGGGTAAAACCGAAATCGAACTAGGTTTGAGCTAATGGTTGCGCGGCTTGAGCCGCGTAACGTGGCCCATCTTGCGGCCGGGCCGGGCCTCGCGCTTGCCATAGAGATGCAGGGCGCCCGACCGCGCCAGACTCTCCCAGGCGTCCGCTTCCGCGCCAATAATATTCTCCATCACTGCGTCGGCATGGCGGGTGGGATCGCCCAAGGGCCAGCCCGCCACCGCGCGGATATGCTGCTCGAATTGCGAACAGGCGCAGGCTTCGATGGTCCAGTGGCCGCTGTTATGGACGCGTGGCGCGATCTCATTGACCATCAGTTCGCCGCCCTTGCCCACGAACAGTTCGACCGCCAGCACGCCCACATAATCCAGTGCATCGGCGATGGTCCGGGCCATGGCCTTGGCCTCATCGGCTTGCGTCTTGCTCAGCCGCCCCGGCACGATGGAGCGGCGCAGAATATGGTTCTCATGGATATTCTCGGGCGGATCATAGGCGGCGAAGGTACCGTCCAGCGACCGCGCCGCCACCACCGAGGCTTCGAAGGCGAAATCGACAAAGCCTTCCAGAATGGCGGGCGCGGATTTGAAATTCTCAAATGCGCGAGCCGCCTCTTGGGCGCTCGTCACCTTGGCCTGGCCTTTGCCGTCATAACCCAGCCGCCTGGTCTTCAGGATTGACGGCCCGCCGATCTTGGCAAACGCTTTTTCGGCCTCGTCACCTGAAGCGACCGGCAGGAAAGGCGCGGTCTTGAGTCCCAGGGCGCACACGAAGCTTTTTTCCGTGAAGCGGTCCTGGGTGATCTCCAGCGCTTTCTGTCCCGGATAAAGCGGCTTGAGGCTGGCCAGATAGGCGATCGACTCGGCCGGCAGATTCTCGAACTCGAAGGTGATGACATCGCAGATCTCGGCAAAGCCGGTGAGCATATTGCGTTCGTCATAGCGCGCCGCAAGCTGAAGCGGCGTGACCTGGAATGCGGGGGCGTTCGGTTCGTCATTATAGATCGCCGCTTTCAGCCCCAGCCTCGCCGCGGCCAGCGCCAGCATGCGGCCCAACTGGCCGCCGCCCATGATGCCGATCACGCCGCCGGGCGGGACGGGCTTGGCGAGGCGCTTGATCTCGCTCATTTGGGGATTTTGGCGACGGAGCGCGTCTGTTTGGCGCGCCAGGCCTTGAGGCGCTTGTCCAAACCGGCATCATTCAGCGCGATGATGGCGGCCGCGTGGAGTGCGGCATTCTTGGCGCCCGCCTCGCCGATGGCGAAGGTCGCCACCGGCACGCCGCCCGGCATCTGGGCGATGGAGAGCAGCGAGTCCAAACCCTTCAAGGCCCGGCTTTCCACTGGCACGCCCAGGACCGGCAGGGTGGTCATGCTGGCCACCATCCCGGGCAGATGCGCCGCCCCGCCCGCGCCGGCGATGATCACTTTGAGACCCCGCGCCTGCGCCTCTTTGGCATAGAGAGCCATGCGGTCGGGAGTGCGGTGGGCGGAGACGATGCGGGTCTCGTGCCTGATGCCCAGATGATCCAGCAATTGGGCCGCCGCCTTCAGCGTGGCCCAGTCGGACTGGCTGCCCATGATGATGCCCACAGCCGGCTTTCTGCCGCGGGCCTTGGAGGATCGGGGGGGCATGCTTCGAGGTGTCTTTCACGGGCAGCTTCAAGAAGCGGCGCAGTATAGGCAGCCCGCCCCTTATGGAAAGAGGGCGTTTAACCTTCATTAACCATTGATGTGCATAGTAAACGAGTCGTTAAAGCTCGAACTGGGGACAGACGCAATCCAATGAAAGCCGAACGCACTTCCAGTGCCCGGCCCGCGCGTGGGATGGCGGCCGCTTTTGCGTTGCGCACGGACCCCATGGACGCGGACACGGTCGGCGTCTTGCCGCCCATCGTGACCGGCATTCCCGAAGCCGAACTCACCCCGCGCGTGAAGGACGCCCTGATGGCGTTCCTGCGGGAGACCAACAGCCTGAAAGAGGAATTGTCCCAGGCGCGCACGCGGCTGGACGAAGTGGAAAAGACCGCCGACCAGGACCAGATGCTGCCCTTGTTGAACCGGCGCGCCTTTGTCCGCGAGTTGACCCGCTATATCGCCTTCACCACGCGCTACAGCACGCCGGCCGCGCTGATCTATTTCGATCTCAATCATTTGAAGCAGACCAATGACACGCTGGGCCACGCCGCCGGCGACGCGCTGCTTACCCATTTCGCCAAGATTCTTCTCTCTCACGTGCGCGAAAGCGATTGCGTGGGCCGGCTGGGCGGCGATGAATTCGCCATCCTGTTGTCGCATGCGACCCAAAGCCAGGCCTTGAAGAAAGCCATGCTGCTGGCGGACGCGGCGGCGCACAACCCGGTGCAATGGAACGGTCACACCATTTCCGTCAGCTTCGCCTATGGCGCCTTCGAGCTCAAAGCGGGCGACAAGGCCGAGACCGCGCTCACCAAGGCGGACGAAGCTATGTATGCGCAGAAGCGCGCGCGCCGCGCCGCCGAATAATAAAGCGCTTGTCTTTTGCACCCTAAGTGCGTCGCGCGTGCTCACGTGCTTTTCGCACGCTCCGCGCGCCGCTCCTGCTTAGGTCGCAAAATCCTGCGCGCCAGACCTCGTATGGCTCAGGCCATCGCGTTGCGAAGATTCTCGTCTACCTTATCCAAGAACCCTTCGGTCGTGAGCCACTTCTGGTCTGGCCCGACCAAAAGCGCCAAATCCTTGGTCATGTTGCCGGTCTCCACCGTGGCGACGCAGACCGTCTCTAAAGTCGCGGCGAATTTGGCCAGCCTGGCATTGTCGTCCAGCTTGGCGCGGTGGGCGAGGCCTCGCGTCCAGGCAAAGATCGAAGCGATGGAATTGGTCGAGGTGGACTTGCCTTTCTGATGTTCGCGGTAATGGCGCGTCACCGTGCCATGCGCGGCTTCGGCTTCCACCGTCCTGCCGTCAGGCGTCATCAAAACCGACGTCATCAGACCCAATGAGCCGAAGCCTTGCGCCACCGTGTCGGACTGCACGTCGCCGTCGTAATTCTTGCACGCCCAGACATAGCCGCCGCTCCATTTGAGCGCCGAGGCCACCATGTCGTCGATCAGGCGATGTTCGTAGGTGATGCCCGCTTCCTTGAACCTGGCAGCGAATTCCTTTTCGTACACTTCCTGGAAGAGATCCTTGAAGCGCCCGTCATAGGCCTTGAGGATGGTGTTCTTGGTGGAGAGATAGACCGGATATTTGCGGTTCAATCCGTAATTCATCGAAGCGCGCGCGAAATCGCGGATCGAGTCGTCCAGATTGTACATCGCCATCGCCACGCCCGAGCCCGGCGATTGGAACACTTCGTGTTCGATCACCTTGCCGTCTTCGCCCACGAATTTGATGGTGAGCACGCCCTTTCCAGGGAAACGGAAATCGGTGGCGCGATACTGGTCGCCGAAGGCATGGCGGCCGATCACGATGGGCTGGGTCCAGCCCGGCACCAGGCGGGGCACATTCTTGCAGATGATGGGTTCGCGGAAGATCACTCCGCCCAGGATGTTGCGGATGGTGCCATTGGGCGACTTCCACATTTTCTTGAGCTTGAATTCCTCGACCCGCGCCTCGTCGGGCGTGATGGTGGCGCATTTGACGCCCACGCCGTATTTCTTGATCGCCTCGGCGCTATCGATGGTGACCTGGTCGTTGGTCTTGTCGCGGTTTTCGATCGAAAGATCGTAATAGTGCAAATCCACGTCCAGATAAGGCAGGATCAGTTTCTTCTTGATGAGATCCCAGATGATGCGGGTCATCTCGTCGCCATCGAGTTCGACGACCGGATTGGCGACCTTGATCTTGTCCATGGACTTTTCCTCGAAAGATGGGAGCGGTATAGCGGGGGCCTCAAATAGCTTGCCCCAATCCACCCGTCAAAGGCGCAAATGACCGCCCCCGCCGTCATCCTCAGCCACCCCCAGATGGGGGAAAATATCGGCGCCGCCGCCCGGGCGATGAAGAATTTCGGCCTCGCCGATCTGCGCCTGATCGCGCCCCAGTGCGGCTGGCCCAATGAGCGCGCCCAGGTCCTGGCTTCGGGCGCCGCCGACATCATCGAGCGGACGAAGGTGTTCCCCACCGCCGCCCAGGCTGTGGCCGATATCCAGCTGGTCTTCGCCACCACCGCGCGCGATCGCGACGTGCTGCGCGACATCCTCACCCCCGAAGCGGCGGCCACGCGCTTGCGCGCCGCGTCTTCGGAGGGGCTTGCCAGCGCCATCCTGTTCGGTGGCGAACGGGCGGGTCTGGACAATGGTGAAATGTCCCTGGCGGAAGCCGCCATCACCATTCCCACCGCGGATTTTCCTTCGCTCAATCTGGGCCAGGCGGTGCTTCTGATCGGCTATGAATGGCTGAAGTCGGCCGACGCCACGCCCGCCCAAAGACGGCGCAAGACCGCCGCCCAGCCGGCGTCGCGCGCCGATCTGGTGGGGTTGTTCGAGCATCTGGAGCGCGAATTGGACGCAGCCCAATTCCTCTATCCCCCGGAAAAGAAAGAGACGATGGTGCGCAACATGCGCGCCATGATCCTACGCTCGCAATTGAGCGACCAGGAAGTGCGCACCATCCGCGGCATGATCGTGGCGCTGGTGAAGAACAAATATAGAGGCGGAAAATCGTGAAGGCCCTTCTGGTCATCGGGCTCATCGTGGTGGCGTTGCTGGCGGTCGGGTTTGCCGTGCTGCCGGTGTGGCGCGAGCCGGCGCTGAAAGGCCGCTTCCTTCTTATCGGCGCGATCGCTTTGCTGCTTCTGGGCGTGGGCGGCGGCACCTATTGGATGCTGGGCCAGCCTTATCTTGCCTGGCGCGCCGTCCAGGGTGTCGAGACACGCGACGTGGGTGGCCTGATCGCGCTTCTGATCAAGCGCGTGCGCCAGGCGCCCGGCGATCTCCAAGCCTGGGTGTATCTGGGCCGCGCATACATGGGCGCGGGCGATCCCAGTGATGCGGCGAAAGCCTATGCGCGCGCCGTGGCGCTTGCCGAGCATGCCGGCCATCCCAATGCCGGTTTGGATTCGCTTTACGGCGAAGCCTTGGTGGCAGCGGGGGGCGGCCAGGTGGGCGACGAAGCGGCGGCGGCTTTCCGCGCCGCCTTGAAGCTCGATCCCAAGGAACCCGCATCGCGTTTTTTCCTGGGCGACGCGTTGGCGGCACATGGCGACAAACAAGGCGCGCTGGCGTTATGGACCGGCCTTCTCTCTGAAGCGCCGGCCAATTCGCCCTTGCATCAAGCGCTGGTGGACCGCATCGCCATGGTCACCGCGCAGTCGGGCGGGGCGCCCGATCCCAAGGCGATGGTGGCGATGCTGGCGGACCGCCTTAAACAGAATCCCGATGATGCGGGCGGCTGGCAACGCCTGATCCGTGCCTACATGGTGCTGGGCGAGAGGGCCCAGGCCCAGGACGCGCTTGCCGCCGCGCGCAAGAATTTCGCCTCCCAGCCGCCTGTGCTGGACAGCCTCGCCGCCGAAGCCAAGGCGCTGAAGCTGCCTTAATCATTTGGTTCCACACCTGGCATAAAAGGGCGCTCTGGAAAAAGCCCGGCTTTCCCCTATATTCCACTCAGATGACCGTCATCCCCGACACCGAGACATTTGACGCCGCGCGCAAGGCGCATTTCACCGTGACCTTGCACAAGGTTTCGGACTTTGAAGGCATGCGCCGGGCGGGACGCCTGGCCGCCGAGGTGCTGGATCTGATGGTGCCGCTGGTCAAGCCCGGTGTCACCACCGCGGAGCTGGACAAGACGGCTTACGACTACGTCATCGCGCATGGCGGACTTCCCGCCTGCCTGGGCTATCGCGGCTACCGCCACACGCTCTGCACCTCGATCAATCATGTCGTCTGCCACGGCATCCCCAACGACAAGCCGCTGCGCGACGGCGACATTATGAATATCGACGTCACCGTGATCCTGGATGGCTGGCATGGTGACACGTCGCGCATGTATCCGGTGGGCGAGGTCAAGCTCAAATCCCAGCGGCTGATGGACATCACTTATGAATCCATGATGCGCGGGATCGCCGCAGTGAAGCCGGGCGCCACCACTGGCGATATAGGCCATGCCATCCAGACTTACGCCGAAGGAGAAGAGCGTTGCGCCGTGGTGCGCGATTTCTGCGGCCATGGCGTGGGCCGCATCTTCCATGCGCTTCCCAATATCGTGCATTACGGCAAGGCCGGGCATGGCATGGCGCTCAAGTCCGGCATGTTCTTCACCATCGAGCCCATGATCAATCTGGGCAATTACGGCGTGAAGGTTCTGGGCGACGGGTGGACCGCGGTGACGCGTGACCGGTCGCTGTCGGCGCAGTTCGAACATTCGGTGGGGGTTACGGACAATGGCGTGGAGATTTTCACGCTCTCGCCAAAAGGCTTGCACAAACCGCCCTGTTGAGGCGCCGCCCGACGCGGGCCGGCGAACGCCGTGAGCGCGGCCTCCGATTCCCATTCCAATTCAGGTCATCGCGAGCGATTGCGCGCGCGCTTCCAGAAACACGGCGCCCAAGCCCTGCCCGATTATGAATTGCTGGAGCTGGTGCTTTTCGCCGCCATCCCCCACAGGGATACCAAGCCCTTGGCCAAAACCCTGTTGGCGCGTTTCGGCAGCTATGCCGAAGTGATCGCGGCGCCGCGCGAACGGCTTTTGGAAATCGAAGGCGTGGGCGAGGCGGTGGTCAACCAGCTCAAGATCGTGGAAGAAGCCGCCCGCCGCCTGACCCAAGCGCAGGTGATGGGAAAGCCCGTTCTGTCGTCCTGGGCGGCGCTGATCGATTATTGCATGGCGGCGATGGCCCGCTCGGCGCAAGAGGAATTCCGCGTCCTCTATCTCGACCACAAGAATGTCCTGATCGCCGATGAGGTGCAGGCCAGGGGCACGGTGGATCACGCCCCGGTCTATCCCCGCGAGATCGTCAAGCGGGCGCTGGAGCACAGCGCTTCCGCCATCATCCTGGTGCATAACCATCCCAGCGGCGATCCCACCCCGTCCAAGGCCGATATCGCGATGACACGGGAAATCGTGGCCGCGGCCAAGACCTTGAAAATCGCCATCCACGATCATCTGGTGATCGGCCGTGCCGGGCACGCCAGCTTCAAATCCCTGGGATTGCTTTGACGAGCGGTTCAGAGACCGCGCAATTTCGCCAGAGCGTCGGGAAAACGGCGTGACAGGGGAACAGCCTGTTGTCCCAGTTCCACCGTGTAATCGCCGGAGCCGTCCGGCTTCAACGTCGTCACCTTCTTGCCGTTCACCAGCCAGGAGCGATGGGTGCGCACAAAGCCGCGCGGACCGAGTTCGCTTTCCACGCTGCGAAGAGGACTACGCATCAATAGGCGCCGCCCGTCGGCAAGGAAGAATTCCACATAATTGCCGGCCGATGAGATCGCCAGAATCTCTTCCAGCTTCACTCGCGTGAGTTTGGCGCCGTCGCGGATATCGAAAGTGGATGGTTCGATTGGTGTTTCGCCCGGCCGCCGCAGCAGATGGTCGATCAGCGAGAAGAGGCCAATGAACACCAGATAACCAAGCACATCCTTGGGCATTTCGTAGGCCAGCTGCGGAAGGAAGGGGCCGATCTCGTAATGCTTTCCCATCAGCCCGTACGCCAACACACGTAGGAAATCGAAAAAAGCGACATGGGCGAACGTAAAAGCTGCCGCTGCGGGAACATGCAAAAGCAATTTCCAGCGCGGACGGATTCCCAGAGACGCCACGCGCCAGGCAAGCCAGGGAATCCAGAGAAAAAGGATCAGCGACAGCCAACTCGAGCCTTCCCCAATCAGGGGCCCGACCAGTCGATGATCCGCTTCACCATGCTGAATGGTGATGACGTTGATGGTATTGACCACGCCAACCAGCACGGCGATCGCGGCGAAGGAATAAAGGAAGGTGCGTCGGGTGCGCCCAACTGTCCCCAAAATCGCGCCACTGATCCCAAGTCCTTGCCGGACGAACCGTTTCATGGCCAGCCGGTCCCATCGCGCTTTTCGGTGGATGAAGGATCGGGAAAATGGAGCAAGAGAATCTCGTGAAATCCGGCGCCGCCCACTATAGGGCGCGCCCCAGTGGTGGAGAAGCGATCCATGCAAAGGCGGAATGTCCTCAAAGGCTTGGCGGCCGTCGCGGTACTTCCTTCCTTCGGGCCGGCGACGGCCACGCCGTTCCAGCGGGTACGCCCCGGCGATCCCGGCTGGCCGGCGGAGGAGGAATGGGAAGCGCTCAAAGCACGGGTGGGCGGCAATCTGATCACGGTGGAACCGCTGTTCGGCGCCTGCGGGACCGATCCGCGCGGGACAGCCTGCCGCGACGCGGTGGACAATATTCATAATCCCTTTTTCATCGGCGACCAGGCGGCGGGCACCCAGACTTCCGGCTGGCTCGACGCCTGGATGTCGGCGCCCACCGTCTATGCGGTGAAAGCCCGCGACGCCGCCGACGTCGCCGCCGCGGTGAATTTCGTCCGCACGCATAATCTCATGCTTGCGGTCAAGGGCGGCGGTCACAGCTATCAGGGAACCTCAAACGCCGCGGACTCGCTTCTGATTTGGACGCGGGCAATGAACGATGTCACTTTGCACCAGGCCTTTGTCGGCGCGGGGTGCGAGGGCAAAATTAAACCCGAACCTGCCGTCAGCGCGGGCGCCGGCGCAATGTGGATTGATCTTTATCACGCGGTGACGACCGAGGCCGGGCGTTACGTGCAAGGCGGCGGCTGCACCAGCGTGGGCGTGGCGGGACTGGTGCAAAGCGGCGGCTTCGGAAGTTTCTCCAAAGGCTTTGGCACCGCTGCATCGGGATTATTGGAAGCGGAGATCGTCACTGCCGACGGACGCATCCTGATTGCCAATCCATGCCAGAATTCCGACCTGTTCTGGGCGCTCAAAGGCGGCGGCGGAGGCGGTTGGGGCGTGGTGACCCGGCTGACATTGCGCACCCATGACCTGCCGCGCCACTTCGGTGCCGCCTGGGGTCACATCAAAGCCCGGTCCGACGCGGCCTTCGTCAAGTTGCTCGCGCGCTTTTTCAACTTCTACGCCGGTAATCTCCTTAATTCCCACTGGGGCGAACAGGTCGCAATCGCGCCGGACAACAGCTTGAAGATCTCGATGGTGTGCCAGGGATTGAATGAAAAGGATGTGCAATCGGCGTGGCGGCCTTTTTTCGACTGGGTTGCCGCCTCACGTGAAGATTTCGAGATCATCGATCCGCTCCGTGCCCGTGCGACGGACGCGCGGCATTGGTGGGATGTGAAAGAAAACCCTTCCATGACACCGGACGGACGCGAAGGGTCGCCCTATTATCACGGATGGTGGAACGGCGATGCCGAGCAGGTTGGTGTTTATCTCCACGGCTACGATTCGCTGTGGCTGCCGGTGTCCTTGCTGCGCGAACGGGAAGGCCGCCTTCTTGTCCAGGCGCTGTTCTCCGGCAGCCGCTACAAGACCATTGGTCTGCATTTCAACAAGGGTCTGGCGGGAGCGCCGCCCGAAGCAATCGCGGCGGCGAAAGACACCGCAACCAATCCGGCTGTGACCGAAGCCTTTGCGCTGGCAATCATCGCTGACGGCGAAGCACCGGCCTTCCCCGGCGAACCTCGCGCGCCGATTAATAGGAATCGGGCACATCAGGATGCCGATGCCATCGCGAACGCCGCAGGCAGTTTGCGCAAAATCGTCTTACAACCCGGCTCCTATGTCTCGGAAAGCAATTACTTCAATCGCAACTGGCAAAACGAATATTGGGGCACGAATCACCCCCGGCTGGCCGCGATCAAGGCGAAATACGATCCCGACGGCCTGTTCATCGTGCATCACGGCGTGGGCAGCGAGGATTGGAGCGATGATGGCTTCACGCGGCGAGGATGACGGTTTAAAAGCGGTCTTCGCAATTTGAGGCCACTTCTTTTATGGCCTACCGCTTCGCTACTTGAGGCCCTGTATGATTCCTCGCTATGCCCGCGAACAGATGGTTTCGATCTGGTCGCCGGAAACCAAATTCCGCATCTGGTTCGAGATCGAGGCTTACGCCACCGACGCCCTGGCCGAGTTGGGCGTGGTGCCCAAAGAAGCCGCCGCCAAAGTGTGGGCAAAGGGCAAGGACGCCAAATTCGACGTGGCGCGGATCGACGAGATCGAGCGCGAGGTCAAGCATGACGTGATCGCCTTCCTTACCCACCTCGCCGAGATCGTGGGTCCCGAAGCGCGCTTTGTGCATCAGGGCATGACCAGTTCGGACGTGCTGGACACTTGCCTGAATGTGCAGTTGATGCGCGCCGCTGACATTCTCATCTCCGACACCGACGCGCTGCTGGCGGCGCTGAAGAAACGCGCTTTCGAATACAAGATGACGCCTACCATCGGGCGCAGCCACGGCATCCATGCCGAGCCCACCACCTTCGGCCTCAAGCTGGCGGGTTTTTATGCGGAATTCGCCCGCGCGCGCCGGCGCCTGGTGACGGCCCGCGCCGAGATCGCCACCTGCGCCATTTCCGGCGCGGTGGGCACCTTCGCCAATATCGATCCCAAGGTGGAAGACTATGTGGCGAAGAAGATGGGGCTCGCCGTCGAGCCGGTTTCGAGCCAGGTGATCCCCCGCGACCGCCATGCCGCTTATTTCACGGCGCTGGCGGTGGTGGCGTCGTCGCTGGAACGGCTGGCGGTGGAGATCCGCCATCTCCAGCGCACCGAGGTTCTGGAAGCGGAGGAATATTTCTCGCCCGGCCAGAAAGGCTCTTCCGCCATGCCGCACAAGAGAAATCCCGTGCTGAGCGAGAATATCACGGGCCTGGCGCGCATGGTGCGAGCCTATGCGCTGCCGGCAATGGAAGACGTGGCGCTCTGGCATGAGCGCGACATCTCCCATTCCTCGGTCGAGCGTTACATCGGCCCTGACGCCACTATCACGCTCGACTTCGCGCTTCACCGCATGACAGGGGTGGTCGAAAAACTGGTGGTCTATCCCGCCCGCCTCCAGGAGAATCTCGACAAGACGCGGGGGTTGGTGCACAGCCAGCGGGTGATGCTGGCGCTCACCCAGGCGGGCCTCTCGCGCGAAGACAGCTACCGGCTGGTGCAGAAGAACGCCATGCGCACCTGGAACGGCGAAGGCAATCTGTTGGACTTGCTCAAAGTCGATCCGGAAGTGGCCAAGGCGCTTCCCGCCGCCAAATTGGAGGCGATGTTCGATCTGGGCTATCATTTGAAGCAGGTGGAGACGATTTTCGCCCGCGTCTTCGGCAAATAAGCTACTGGAATCACAATCATTTCCACCACTCCTGTGGACGGGAACCCGTTATGCGGCGAGGGCGACGCGGGAATCATTGCCCCAGGCCTCCCTCGTCCCTAAATTCCAGCCACGCCTGACGTTCCGGGCGTGAGTTGAGCGAAGCGCGCTTACGCGCGAAGGACATTCCCATGAAACGCCGCCGCGTGATCTATGAAGGCAAAGCCAAAATTCTCTATGAGGGCACCGAGCCGGGCACCGTCATCCAATATTTCAAGGACGACACCACCGCTTTCGACGCCACCAAAAAGGCGGTGATCGAAGGCAAAGGCGTCCTCAACAACCGCATCAGCGAATATCTGATGACCCAGTTGGCAGGGATCGGCGTGCCGACCCATTTCGTGCGCCGCCTCAACATGCGCGAACAACTGATCAAGGAAGTCGAGATCATTCCCTTGGAAGTGGTGGTGCGCAATATCGCCGCCGGCTCCATGTCCAAGCGGCTGGGGATCGAGGAAGGCACCGCGCTGCCCCGTTCCATCATCGAATATTATTACAAGAATGACGGGCTGCATGATCCCTGGGTCAGCGAAGAGCACATCACCGCCTTCGGCTGGGCCAGCCCCCAGGATCTGGACGACATCGTCAATCTCACCATCCGCATCAATGATTTCCTCTCCGGCCTGTTCTTGGGCGCCGGCATCAAACTGGTGGATTTCAAAGTGGAATTCGGGCGGTTGTGGGAAAACGACTTCATGCGCATCGTGCTGGCCGACGAGATCAGCCCGGATTCCTGCCGCCTCTGGGATCTGCAGACCAACGAGAAGCTGGACAAGGACCGTTTCCGCCGCGATCTGGGCGGGGTGGTTGAAGCCTACAGCGAAGTGGCGCGGCGCCTGGGCATCATGCCGGAATCCGTGCAGGGCGAGAACAAGGGTCCCGTGCTGGTCAAATGAGAGCGCGCGTTTTTGTGACGTTGAAGAATGGCGTGCTTGATCCTCAGGGAAAGGCCATCGGCCATGCCCTGAACGGGCTGGGCTTCAACGCGGTGGGCGATGTGCGCCAGGGCAAGGTGATCGACCTTGAGCTTCACGAAGCTGACGCGGCCAAGGCCAAGGCTTCGCTCAAGGAGATGTGCGAGAAGCTGCTCGCCAACACCGTGATCGAGAAATACGAGATCGAGATCAGATAGGCACTCGTTTATGCGCAAGGCCGTTGGGCTGCTGACCGTCCCGATCCTGTTTGTGGCCGCACTCCGTCCATCTTTTTCCCAGACCACGGAACAACTGCTGGCCCAGCCGCCGGAGAAGCTTGCCGCGCTCCGGACTGATGCCCATATCCAAAAAGCGATGAAGTTTCTGGAAGTCTCTGATTCCCTGGGAGTCGTGCTGAAAAAAGCCGATGCGTTGGTGGACATCGTGGTCCTGGCCGAATCGCACAGCCATCCCGGCCAGACCGCGCAATTCTGGGACGGCTTTCGCGCCATGGTGCGCGGCCAGATTCAGAGCGAAACCCAGGATTTCCTGCTGCTGTCGGCCCAGCTTTATGCTTCGCGCTTCACCGACGCCGAACTCGACCAACTGATCGCCTTCTATTCCAGCGGCGTCGGCGCCAAATATTTCCGCACACGGGAGCAGCTGGACAATCAGGAAACGGAACTGGCCTCGGCATGGAGCAAACAGCTCGCGCCCAAGGTCCTGGATGAGGTGCATGCCAAGATGGGCGCCGGGAAAAGACCAACACCATGAAATCCGCCGTCATCGTCTTTCCCGCTTCCAATTGCGACCGCGATGCCGCCACCGCGCTTGCCGAGATAACCGGCAAGCCGCCCGCCATGGTCTGGCATCAGGAAAGCATTTTGCCGGAGGTGGACCTGGTGGTGCTGCCGGGCGGTTTCGCCTATGGCGATTATCTGCGCTGCGGCGCCATGGCGGCCCAGTCGCAAGTGATGAAAGCGATCAAGGCCCATGCCGAAAAAGGCGGCGCGGTGCTGGGCATCTGCAACGGTTTTCAAGTGCTGACCGAGTCGGGCCTCCTGCCCGGTGCGCTGATGCGCAATGCGGGCCTCAAATTCGTCTGCAAGCCGGTGACGCTTTCGGTAGAAGAGACCCAATCCGCCTTCACCCGCAAATACGAGAAAGGCCAGAGCGTCACCTTTCCCGTCGCCCATGGCGAAGGCAATTATTACGCGGACGAAGAAACACTCGATCGCCTGGAAGGCGAAGGCCGGGTGATGTTCCGCTACCAGGACAATCCCAACGGCTCGGCCCGCGACATCGCCGGCATCCTCAACCAGAAGCGCAATGTGCTGGGCCTGATGCCCCATCCCGAGCGGGTGGTGGATCCTGTCACAGGCGGCAGCGACGGCCGCGCTTTGTTCCAAAGTTTGATCGAAGCGCTGTCATGACAACCATCACCCCCGAATTGATCCGCGAGCATGGGCTCTCGGACGAGGAATATGCCCGCATCAGGAAACTCCTTGGCCGCGACGCCAATTTGGTCGAACTGGGCGTGTTCAGCGTGATGTGGAGCGAGCATTGCTCCTACAAATCCACTCGCGCCCATTTGAAAAAACTTCCCACCAAAGGTCCCCAGGTGATCCAGGGCCCCGGCGAGAATGCCGGGGTGATCGACATCGGCGACGGCGACGCCGCCATCTTCAAGATGGAAAGCCATAACCATCCCAGCTTCATCGAGCCCTACCAGGGGGCGGCCACCGGCGTGGGCGGCATCATGCGCGATGTCTTCACCATGGGCGCGCGCCCCATCGCCATGATGAACGCGCTGCGCTTCGGCGAGCCCGATCATCCCAAGACCAGGCACCTGGTCTCGGGCGTGGTGTCGGGCATCGGCGGCTATGGCAATTGCATGGGCGTGCCCACGGTGGGCGGCGAAGTCAATTTCCACCGTTCCTACAACGGCAATATCCTGGTCAACGCCATGTGCGTGGGGCTGGCCAGGACGGACAAGATTTTCCTCTCGGCCGCCAAGGGCGCGGGCAATCCCGTGGTCTATGTGGGCTCCAAGACCGGGCGCGACGGCATCCATGGCGCCACCATGGCCTCGACCGAATTCAACGAGGACAGCGAGGAAAAACGCCCCACCGTGCAGGTGGGCGATCCCTTCACCGAAAAGCTCCTGCTCGAAGCCTGCCTGGAATTGATGGCCACCGACGCCATCGTCGCCATTCAGGACATGGGCGCGGCGGGGCTTACCTCGTCGTCGGCGGAAATGGCCGACAAGGGCGGCAGCGGCATCGAGCTCGATCTCGATAAGGTGCCGCAGCGGGAAGAGAATATGACCGCCTATGAAATGCTGCTCTCCGAAAGCCAGGAACGCATGCTGGCGGTGCTGAAGCCGGGACGCGAAGCCGAAGCCGAGAAAATCTTCCGCAAATGGGAGCTGGACTTCGCCGTGATCGGCAGGACCACGGACACCCACCGCTTTGTCGCCCGGCATAAAGGCCAGGTGGTGGCGGATATTCCGGTGACGGCGCTTTCCAACGAAGCCCCGGTCTATGAGCGGCCGTTCGTAAGGCGCGCGCCCGTTTCCGGCGAGCCCGCCTATGACAAGAAAAAGCCGCTCACGAAATCCCTGCGCAAACTTCTGGCCGCGCCCGACATGGCGTCGCGCCGCTGGATCTGGGAGCAATATGATCACAGCGTGATGAACGACACGGTCGAACCGCCGGGCGGCGATGCCGCGGTGGTGCGCGTGCATGGCACCAAGAAAGCGCTCGCCATCACCACCGATGTCACGCCCCGCTATTGCCGCGCCGATCCGTTCGAAGGCGGCAAGCAGGCAGTGGCGGAGGCCTGGCGCAATCTGACCGCGGTGGGCGCCAAACCCATGGCCGTCACCGACAATCTCAATTACGGCAATCCGCAGAAGCCGGAGATCATGTGGGAGATCGTGGCCGGCATCGAAGGCATCGCCGAAGCCTGCCGGGCGCTCGACTTCCCCGTGATCGGGGGCAATTGCTCGCTTTACAATGAGACCAATGGCGAAGCGATCCTGCCCACGCCGGCGATCGGCGCCGTGGGCCTGATCAAGGACGTCTCCAAGCTCGCCACCATCGGCTTCAAGCGCAAAAGCGATGTGATCATCCTGATCGGCGAGACAAGCGGACATCTCGGCCAGTCGGTCTATCTGCGCGAGATCGAAGGCCGGGAGGAAGGCGCGGCGCCGCCGGTGGACCTCGCGGCCGAAAAGAAGCATGGCGACTTTGTGCGCGGCCTGATCGAAAAAGGCCGGGTGGACACGGTGCATGACGTCTCCGACGGCGGGCTCCTGGTGGCGATCGCAGAAATGGCACTCAAACACGGCATCGGCGCCACCATCGGCCAGGCCTCGCTTCCCGATGCCGTCCCCTTCTTCTTCGGCGAGGATCAGGGCCGCTATCTGATCGCCGCGCCTTTCGCGGAAGCGGAAAAGATCGTGGCGGAAGCGCGCGCGGGCTATATTCCCGTGACCGAGCTGGGAAAGACGAGCGGCGACGCCATCGTGATAGACGACAAAGAGCGGGTGACCATCCAGGAATTGCGCGACAGCCATGAAGGCTGGTTTCCCCGCTTGATGGCGCGGGAAGAAATCCCGTTCAGCAACTGAGGCAGATATCCATGAGCATGAAGGCCAGCGAGATCGAGACCTATATCAAGACGGCGTTTCCCGATGCCGATATCGAGATTCGCGACCTGGCCGGCGACGACAATCATTTCGCCGCCGTCATCGCTTCGGCCGCCTTCAAGGGCAAAAGCCGGGTGGCGCAGCATCAGATGGTGTATGCCGCGCTCAAGGGGCATATGGGCGGCACCTTGCATGCCCTGCAACTCACCACCAACGCCAAGGATTGACCGGCTTGACGGGGCAGGTCCCCGCGCCTATCTCCCAGGGGCAATCTTGCCGGAAGTTCCGCTATGTCCGATGTTCAGGCCCGCATCGCCGAAGATGTGAAGAATAACGACGTGCTGCTCTACATGAAGGGCACGCCCGTGTTCCCCCAATGCGGCTTTTCTTCCATGACAGTGCAGATTCTGTCCCAGCTGGGGGTGAAGTTCAAAGCCGTGGACGTGCTGGCCGATCCCGACGTGCGCCAGGGGATCAAGGAATTCTCCAACTGGCCCACCGTCCCCCAGCTATACGTGAAGGGTGAGTTCGTGGGCGGCGCCGACATCCTGCGCGAGATGTACGAAGCCAATGAGCTTCGTCCCTATCTCGCCGAGCGCGGCATTGCGCTGGAGCCTGTCTCCTAAGCGCAATTCACGGGACTTTGGTATTTTGGCCTCTGGCCAGAAGCGAGGAGCGATGACGCCCATGAGCGACGAGCAGTCCGTAGCGGCAGCGTGCGGACGCCAGAGGGCAAAAGACCTAGTCCCGTTCGAAATGCCGTTTCCACAGGGGCGCAATCGCCGGGCGCTGTGACACCACCCGCGCCAATCGCGTGAGGTGCGGCAGATTCAACTCACGCCACTGCGCGCCTATGCTCCAGCGCGAGAACATGGCGGCATAAATATCCAATATGGAAAAGCCGCTGGGCAGAAGAAACGGCCCAGCCAGCACCCGCTCGATCAAAAGCAGGCGTTCGCGGATACGGCCGATCGCCACCTTTTTGAGCGCGGCGGCGGCACGACCTTCCGCCACAAAACGGGCGGGATAATCGGCGATCTCGACAAAGGGATAGATCTCGCTCGCCATGAAGGCCAGCCAGCGATAGGCGCTGGCGCGGGCCGGCCCGGTTTGCGGCGGCAAAAGCCCGCTTTGCGGGAAGTGGTCGGCCAGGGTGAGCAGGATGGCGGCGGATTCGGTGACGATTTCGCCTTCGGGCAGGCGCAAGGCGGGAATCTTGCCGCTGGGATTGAGGCTGAGGAAACGCGGTTCTTTCTGTTCGCCCTTGTCCAGCGAGATCAGCTCGAATTCATACGGCGCGCCGGCTTCGGCCAGCGCCGCTTCCGCGGAAAAGGCGCCCGATCCCAGATCGCCATATAGCCGGTAACTCATGCGCCACGATCCTCCGCCTGCGGCATGAAAGTAATCACTCATGGCAAAAGAAAAAGCCCGCAAGCGAGCTTGCGGGCTTTGCAATCTGAGAATGGCTCGGCCGCGTCAGCGCGAATAAAATTCGACGATGAGATGTGGATGCATCTGCACGGCATAAGGCACGTCCGCCAGCTTGGGCGTGCGCAACAGCCTGGACGACATCTTGCCGTGGTCCACTTCGATGTAATCGGGGGTATCGCGCTCCGCGCTCTTGGAGGCTTCCAGCACCAGCGCCATCTCGCGCGCCTTGGGCGTGAGCTCCAGCGTGTCGGTGGGCTTGAGCAGGAAAGAGGCGACGGTGACGCGGCGGCCATTGACGCGCACATGGCCGTGACTCACCAGCTGGCGCGCGGCGAACGGCGTGGGCACGAATTTCGAACGATAGACCACGGTGTCGAGACGGCTTTCGAGCAGGCCGATCATGTTTTCGCCGGTGTCGCCGGGGCGGCGCGCGGCGTCGGTGTAATATTTGCGGAACTGCCGCTCGGTGATGTTGCCGTAATAGCCTTTGAGCTTCTGCTTGGCCTGCAGCTGGGTGCCATAGTCGGACAGCTTCTTGGCGCGGCGCTGGCCATGCTGGCCGGGGCCGTAAGAGCGCTTGTTGACGGGGCTCTTGGGACGGGCCCAGATATTCTCGCCCATGCGGCGATCGATCTTGTATTTGGAATGCGCGCGCTTGCTCATCGTTTCCTTTGCGTGGCTGGTCGTGAAAGGCGGCGCACTATAGGCGGCGAAAACGCCAAGTCAAACGCCCGCAATCAGAAGTTGAGTGGCACGTTTCAAAGCTATAAGAATCAATAGCTTGCCGTGTGACAGCCCCCAGTTGGGCACTGTTACAGTTTGAACCTTGACCGGGGTTGAGAGCAAGACCGGCCGGGCCTAGGCTGGCCGAATGAGACAAGCAGGAATCGTGACCTTTTGGTTTTGTCTGGGCGTAGCCCTCCTGCTTGGGCTGTTCGGGGTTTGGTATTTCCTAACCGCCGAGAGCGGGCAAACCCCACGAATTTGGGTTTTCTGCCTAGGGATGGCTGGCGTTTTCACTATTGTAGGCATTGTCATCCGCTATGCGGCGAAGTGGGCCGCCGATCATGCCTAAAGGACCCCAAGGACAAAAGCGCCCCGCCGATGTGATCCGCAATATCGTTCAGGTCATGCGGATTGCGACGGGGGAGGAACAAGAAACTGTTGCTGCACCAAAGTCTGCTGCCGCCGAAATGGGTGCCAAAGGTGGTAAGGCCAGGGCCAGCGCGCTCTCAAAAAAAGCGCGTTCTGACATCGCTAAGAAGGGCGCCAAGGCTAGGTGGAAGAAGAATGGGGGATAGCGCCAGCAATCTTTTTTTGTTCGCGTACTCGTTTTTTTGCGTCCTTAATTGGACCAGCGAGGGGAAGATTTTCAGGAAGTGTTGCCCGGCTATCCTTCATTGATTTCCGCACCGTTTCGCCGATTTCCTTATTCTTTGCAATCACGCGCTGTTCGCCCTGAATATCCTCACGAGCGATTACATCCGCAGCCAAATTCATCTGAAAATCATTAGCCGAAAGCTCTAACGGTCCCGCATGATCAAAGAGATTGTCCTTTTGAGATAAGCCCTTTCTGTTCTTTACTTCGCGGGCACCCATTCCATAAAGTCCGTGATACCGCGCGTCGTGGAATATCGATTGCATGTGGCTGCGTACACCGTGGTCCTTCGCTACACCGCTCACGCGGCGCACTGACTTCGCGACCTTGTCGCGCAACTCCAATCTCTTTTGGTCGGCGGAAACCGCCGGAGGAATTTGGGCAAATTCCGGCCCCTGTTGAGGATGATGACGACATGCCCTTCTGATGTGAACAAATATGCTTGACGGTAAGCATAAAAGGGAACATTATGATGGCCATGAACCGCCTACCCTTCGAGAAGCGCCGCCAAATCCTTCATCTGATGGTGGAGAACAACTCCGTCCGTGGCATAGCCCGGCTGGTGGATGTCTCCCCTGTGACGGTCCTGCGCTATCTCGAAAAGGCTGGCGCGGCTTGCATGGCGCACCATGACAAGGCCGTGCGCGGCGTGAGGGCCCAACGGGTCGAGTGCGATGAAATCTGGTCTTTCAATTACTGCAAACGGGCCAAGCTGGCGAAGGCCAAGGTCGCTCCAGAGGGTGCAGGCGACGCGTGGGTTTGGACAGCCCTAGACGTTGATAGCAAGCTGCTCATTTCCTACCTGATCGGCGGACGCCACGCGGAAGCCGCCCAGGACTTCATGCACGACGTTGCAGAGCGGTTGGTGAACCGGGTGCAGCTAACCACGGATGGGCATGGCGTCTATTTGAACGCGGTTCTAGGCGCTTTCGGAATTGATGTTGATTACGCTCAACTGATCAAGCACTACGGCCCCACGCCCGACGCCGCCGGTCCTGAACGCAAGTACAGCCCCGGCGAATGTTGTGGCATCACCAAGCATCGGATGCTGGGACAGCCCCTGAAAGCCCTTGTCTCGACCTCTTATGTCGAGAAGCACAATCAGACCATGCGCCAGCAAATGAAACGGTTTGCCCGTCTTACCGCAGCGCACTCTAAAAAATTAGAAAATCACGTTCACATGGTTGCGCTCTACACAACTTGGTACAACTTTGCCCGGATTAACAGCGCCGTTCGCATGTCCCCTGCTATGGCTTGTGGCCTTGAACAGTGCCTTTGGGGCATTGGCGATATTGTGAAGCTGATCGAGGAATGGGAATTGGCGTAGAGTTTGAAAAGCGGCGCTGTTTCAGTTGCTCCATCTCGTGCGCAAGCAAATGAGCGAGAATTTTATATTGGCCGTCTTCTGTCTCTGCGTTTAGCAGTTCCTGAAAGTGACCAATATCTTGCGTGACAACCCAGTCAGCCCATACTTGGTCTGTGGTCTTGTTTGTCATGGTTGGTCTCCATCAACTCTGATGTGACCCCACAGCCTGTGTGTCAGGCTCTCATGTTCCCAACCGGCCCCTAAGGACCAGGTTGAGGTTATGGCCGCCGTAAAACTAAAGCTGTCCCGGATTGCTCACACCACAACCCCCGGTCAAACTGTAACAGTGCCCCCAGTTGGGCACTGGTCCAGTTGAACTCTGACCGGGGTTGAGGGCAAGCCGTGGTCGCCCTAGTCTGCTCCCATGGACGAAAAACTCCCCTGGTATGGTGGCGTTTCCAACCGGCAAATCCTCATGGATACCGTTAGGTCGGTCGCTATCTGGCTGGCCTTTGCCGTTCCAGTTTTCGCGCTCCTGTGGTGGCCGGGCCTTCGGTCTTATGTCGTAGTGGCTACCGTCGTCGCCGGAGTGGTAGGCCCCAGCCTCATCAGATTCATCAAATGGCGTCGTCGTGCCTAAGACCCCCACAGGTGCCAAGCGCCCCGCTGATGTAACCCGTAACGCCGTCCTGGTGATGAAAATTGCGACGGGAGAGATTGAGGAGAAGGTCGCGCCCAAGTCCGCCGCCGCTGAGCTAGGCAGCAAGGGCGGCAAAGCGAGGGCGGCTGCCTTGTCTAAGAAGAAGCGTTCAGAAATAGCAAAAAATGCGGCAGCAAAGTGGTGGCGTAAGCGGGCTTGATATCCTAAGTCGTCGCAGATTGTTGAATTGGCGCCGCTTTCCTCACTCGAAGAGAGCCAAGTCGTATTTCTGTATCTCCGCGAAATGCCCGTACGCGCAAAAGACCTTCTTCTTTTAAAATGAGCGAAGTAGTAGCTACGTTCATCGCAATTGTTATCAGGTTTTCCGATTCATCCGTTTTCGGTTGGTCCGGCGTATTTTTCAATATCTGCCGATCAATCGGGATTGTCACTATTGGCGCATCCTCAGCGGGGGTGTAAATGCGCACTTCGACTGACTCATCACTTTCGTTCCTACGTTCGTAATACATAATCCTGAAACACAGTTGCGGCAGGGTAGTCGGAAGTTCTGCTACAACAATGTCGCCGCCATACACGCCATTCAGCGCGACCTTCCCATTAACTTCGTAACGAATGTCATCACAAAAAATTGTGTAGCCACTGGGCGTCGAGGGCGATGCAATTTTCATGAAGCCTCGGCAAACACTGTAATGGAAGGCTGTTTCCGGGTAAGAGTTTCTCGATTGGTGCCAGTGATGGTCCGTTTATCAAGCCATTCAGGCTGCGTGTGATTGCGGGCCGACTTTTCGAGCGGATATGTCACCTTGTACTCGATCTCCGCTCCCGAAATGGCCCAGAGATAATCGCTGATGGTATCATTAGTCCAATTTCCGGGCGCGCTGAACATTTTACAAACTTGATCGGTCCCCTTCCCTAGGCGGCCAGCAAGTTCGGCTTGCGTTATTCCGGCCTTCTCAAATTCTGTCTGAACGAGCGTGAAAACATGCAAACGATTTCGGGTTTGCATGTATGCCAACACGCCAGCAGGAATGGGCTCGCGCCCTTCCGGTTTAGACAGAGCGAAAGTTGTACGTGAGGTAGGCATCTAAGTCAGGTCCTCCAAAAGGTGGTAGATCGCCAAATAGTTTCTTCCATTCTGCTTTGCAGTCGGCGACGACTTCACTCCAACAGTCGTCCAAGTTCTCGCGATAATCCCACGTAAGGGCGATAAACGTGTCTTTCTCTGCGAAACAGCCGAATGCCCGGATGCCAGGTTTTGGATCAAGGCATCTGAAGTCCCAAATTTCTTCTTCGACGGGATGGACACGCGCCAATATTGCTCCCGAATCCTTGTTGAACGGGTCCTCGCCGACCGTGAGGTAGTCGCCCTCGACAAATCCGGTGAGAAGGGCTTCCAGCCGTGCAAAGAGCCTTCCTTCGCGTGTATCCGCCCACGGCGGGTCGAGCACGTCCGCGACCTCGGTAGAAACAAACATAGTTCTTGGAGTTTCATCGCCTAGGAACAAGCTCCCGAGGCAAAAGAGATTTCTGCCTTCATGGGCTTTTATTGCCTCACGTATTGACTTATAAGTCAATATAATGTCCCGGGGACCGTTAACAAGTGGTGGTTTTGCCACTGGAACTCTATGGAGTCGAATCTACCATAATTGACAAATATGCTTGACGGTAAGCATAAATGTCTACATCATAAGGGCATGAATAAACTGCCCTTCGAGAAGCGCCGCCAAATCCTCCACCAGCTGGTGGAAGGCGCGGGTGTGAATGCCACGGCCCGGCTTACCGGCACTTCCAAGATGACGGTCCTGCGCTACCTGGAATTGGCTGGGCAAACTTGCATGGAGCACCACGACAAAGCGGTTCGCGGCGTGAAGGCTGGCCGGGTCGAGTGCGATGAGATTTGGAGCTTCAATTATTGCAAGCGCGCCAATCTGGCGAAGGCCAAAGCCGCGCCGGAACGTGCTGGCGACGTGTGGACCTGGACCGCGCTTGATGTGGATTCTAAGCTGGTCGTTTCCTACCTGATCGGCGGACGCCACGCCGAAGCCGCGCAAGACTTCATGCACGATGTAGCAGCGCGTCTCGCCAATCGGGTCCAGCTAACCACTGACGGGCACGGCGTCTATTTAGGCGCGGTCTTAGGCGCGTTCGGGCTTGATGTGGATTACGCCCAGCTTATCAAACACTACGGCCCCACGCCCGATGCTGCGGGAGCGCAAATACAGCCCCGGCGAATGTTGCGGCATCACCAAGCATCGGATGCTAGGGCAGCCGCTAAAAGCCCTTGTCTCAACCAGCTATGTCGAGAAGCACAATCAGACCATGCGCCAGCACATGCGTCGCTTCACGCGCCTAACAAACGGCCATTCCAAGAAAATCGACAACCACGTCCATATGGTCGCGCTCTATACGACTTGGTATAATTTCGCCCGGATCAATTCAGCGGTTCGCATGTCCCCGGCCATGGCATCTGGCCTGACACAAAATCTTTGGGACGTTGGCGATATTGTGACGCTGATCGAAGAATGGGAAGCGGCGCATGTGGAAACGAGAGCTGCGTAGATTGCTCTACGTAATCTTGGCCGGTACTGCGGCTTGTGTAGTCGCGAGCATGTTCAAGTACCAATACTTATCCGAGCCCTTTGATCCAGTCAGCATGTTTCCTGGCGTGATTGGTGGGCTGGTCGGGGCTTATGCGATCAACTGGGTACTTCGTCCCTTATGGGACAAGCGGCGGTCGAAGCCACAACCCTAGGTCAAACTGTACCAGTGCCCCCAGTTGGGCACTGGTGCAGTTTGAAATTTCCCGGACTTGAGGGCAAGCCCAGCCGGAGGCTAGGGTCTAGGCGGCTAGGGAGTCTCACCATGAAGCCCCTTCTCTGGTTCCTTTCCATTAGCATGACATTGGCCTTCGTGGATGTCGCTTATCTGCATAAGACGCCGACCGAGGCACTTATCCTGGGCTGTGCGGTTGGCGCGTTCAGTACCGCTTCGTCATGGGGCTTATTTACTCGCCTTTGGCAGCGCTTAGTTTCTCGGTGGCGGTCCCCCCATGCCTAAAGGACCCCAAGGCCAGAAGCGCAAGGCCGACGTGATCGGCAACGCTGTTCTGGTAGTATAACTCGCGCGGATCAATTCAGCGGTTCGCATGTCGCCAGCAATGGCCTGCGGCCTTGAGCAGCGCCTTTGGGACATTGGCGATATTGTGAAGCTAGTAGAGGAAGGGGAGACATGATTATGGACAGCAGTACAAAACAGTTACTCACTTATTCATTGACCCTGATGTTTCTATCTTTGCCTTCTCTGACCTTGGCGCAAGCGCAGGCCACCGGCGGAGAAACGGGGCAGGCGACAAACGCCAGCGGTGATGACGCCATCTATTGCCGACCGCCACAACAGCGCGCCGACTCTCGGATGATGGGTCCGAAGGTTTGCATGACCGTGCGGAAATGGAATGACCTGCATGCCAAAGGACTCGACGTTAGTGCCGATGGCCAAAGCACCGTGCAGGTGTTGGGATTACCGGCATCGCCATAGGGGTCCGCGCCCACAACCCTAAGTCAAACCGTAACAGTGCCCCCGCCGGCACTGGTCCAGTTTGGATTCTACCCGGGATTGAAGGGGGTCTTGGCCGGGGCTAGGGTCGCACCATGCACCACGTCCTGGTCATCTTGAAGGTTCTGATCGTCGCGAAGCTATTGATCCTGGCGGCAGCGGCCATTGTCCTGTTCAGGCCCTTCGTGCGCAATTGGCGGCGCGTTACTCGCAATGCCTAAAGGACCCCAAGGCCGATGATCGAAGGCGCCTGTCATTGCGGCGCTGTCCGCTGGAAGTTCGATGTGACGCCGGACAGCGCCACCACCTGCAACTGCACCATCTGCCGCCGCTATGGCGTGTTATGGGCTTATGACCTCAAGGGTGACCGGACCCAGTTTTCCGGTCCCACCCGCCCCTATGTCCGAACCGCCGGTAGATGGGGCGAACCCGGCGTCGCCTTTCACTTTTGCGCCAATTGCGGCTGCGTTACCCATTACCGCGCGCTCAAGCCGGACGCCGAGGGCCGCATTCGCACCGCCGTCAATCTCAGGATGGCCGAGCCTGGTGTCGTGGCCCACCTCCCGGTCGTCCATTGGGAAGGCCTGCAAACTTTTACCAGTCTCGGTCAGGACGGACGATGCGCCGCGGATATGTGGTTCTAGAGAAATGCTGAAGGCTGCCTCTCTCGTTTCCTGGTTCTGTTCCGGCGTTGCCGTGTTGCTGGTCGTTTTCGGTGCCTGGAACGCCCTGATCGGCAAGCAGGGAGACCCTATTGTCATTTTGCTATTTTGCCTGCTGATCGCGATCACGTTCTATTGCGCGGGGCGGTGGGTTCTTTGGCGGGCCCGCCGCGCCTGAAGGACCCCAAGGCCTGAGCGCTCCTCACGGATCGGCTTTTGCGGCCTTAGCGATATCGTGAAGCGGCTTGCGGATTGGGAAGCGGCACAACGTTGGCAGCGCGGCGCTCTTTCAGTTGCTCGATCTCGTACGAAAGAAGTTGGGCAAGAATTTTATATTTGCCCTCCTCTGTCTCCGCGTTCAGCAATTCCCGAAAGCGGACGGCATTTTCGGCGGCCACCCATTTGGCAAGCAATTCAGCTGAATTCCCATCCGCCATCGGCACAGTGTGATCCGGTTGCCCGAAGAATGCTGTGCCGGATTGAACATCCAGGGCCCGGCATTTGGCGTAATGTCCCGGTTCACGGTGAGGCCCGCCTCCAAGGCCCTTCTATGACCTCCCGTGACGTGGCTAACCCGGCAACCTGAACCACTGCCGGGTTAGTTTTTTGGCCACCGGATTGCCCACAACCCCAAGTCAAACCGTAACAGTGCGCCCGCCTGGGCACCGGCCGGGTTGACCTCCGCAGCCATTGCTGCATCGCGGCCGCGGCCTTAAAGTCCGGCCGCAGCCCCCAGAGCGCCCAGATGCCAAAAATTCCTAACGACATGTCCGAGGCCGCCGTGAAGAAGCGTGCAATTGTTTCCGCCGCGAACCGAGCCGAAGCCAAAGCCAAGGCCGCCGAACCCCCGCCGCCGCCCAAGATCAGGATCGCCAAGGGAAGATAATCGCAGAATTGGCCTTAAGGAGGCCCGGCCGGACTCGCTGATAGGCGCGGCATGGCGGACCGGCGCGCTTCCCATCAACGGAACAAAAGCCTATTCTTCCCTGGGGTTATCACCTGGGGTGGCTATGAGACTGCGTCAACTTCTTCTCCCGCTCTTGCTCGCGGCAACGCCTCTGGCCGCGGCCCATGCCGGCCCGCGCGACGATGTGAAAGCGGGATCTTCGCGCTGCGACAGCATCAGCGACGATCATACCTGGCTCAATTGCTATTACGGCGCCGCCCAGCCGGTGCGCGCCGAATTGGGGCTGCCGCCCGCGCCGGACGCGCAGCGGAATCTGGTGCCGCCGCCGGACCAGCCGCCGCCGGCGAACAGAGGCTTCTTCGACCGATT
>Ga0182024_10002900_pt1 | contig 41748 bp, 34 predicted proteins | sample P32metaG_FD_120480 | JGI IMG/M metagenome (GOLD analysis project Ga0182024, IMG submission 120480) | Permafrost microbial communities from Stordalen Mire, Sweden - P3-2 metaG (Illumina Assembly) | ecosystem: Environmental > Terrestrial > Soil > Wetlands > Permafrost | place: Sweden: Stordalen... | reverse complement strand
GAGGTGGAGCGAGGCGACCTGAAGCCGCTGCTCGAGGCAGGCTGGCGGGCGCCGGAAGTGTTTTCGGGGGTAGGTCGCGATGGGAAGACGGACATCTGGGGAATCATACAATGGCCGTCCAATTTCGATCCATCGAAGAAATATCCGGTGATCGAGAATATCTACGCCGGTCCGCAGGGATCGTTCGTGCCGAAGACGTTCAGCGTGCTGGCGCAGCCGTTGACGGAGCTGGGATTCATTGTGGTGCAGATCGACGGAATGGGGACGACGAACCGCTCGAAGGCGTTTCACGACGTGGCGTGGCAGAACCTGGGCGATGCCGGATTCGCGGATCGAATCTTGTGGCACAAAGCGGTGGCGGCGAAATATCCGGCTTACGATTTGACCCGCGTGGGCGTATACGGAACTTCGGCGGGAGGGCAGAATTCCATGGGCGCGCTGCTGTTCCATCCGGAATTTTATAAAGTCGCGGTGTCGAACAGCGGCTGCCATGACAATCGTATGGATAAAATCTGGTGGAACGAGCAGTGGATGGGATGGCCGCTTGGTCCTCACTATGCGGAGTCGTCGAATGTGGATAATGCGAAAAAGCTGGAGGGCAAGCTGCTTCTTGTGGTCGGCGAGATGGATACCAACGTCGATCCGGCGTCGACCTTGCAGGTGGTGAATGCGTTGATCAAGGCGGATAAGAAGTTCGACCTGCTTTTTGTGCCCGGAGGAGGGCACGGCGCGGGCGGAGCGTTCGGGCAGCGGCTGCTCGAGGATTTCTTCGTGCATAATCTACTGGGCGTGGAGCCGCCGGATTGGAACCGGTTGAGAGAAGCGAAGGCTATGGGGGCGGATCAATGAGATGGCTGCTTTTATTGACGGTTGCGCCGGCTTTTGCGCAGTCTTTGCCGGCGAAGTGGGAGGAATTAACGGCTGCCGATTTTCAGAAGGCGATCGAGAAGGCGCAGCAGACCTGCGTGCTGCCTTTCGGGATTATCGAAAAGCACGGGCCGCAACTGCCTCTGGGAACGGACCTGATTAATGTCCGCTACGTCACGATGCACGCGGTGGAGCAGGAATACGCGGTAGTGTTTCCGGAATATTATTTCGGGCAGATTTTTGAAGCGCGACATGAGCCGGGAACGATGGCGTATAGCGCGAAGCTTCAGCTCGAATTGCTTCAGGAGACGACGGACGAAATGGGCCGCAACGGGTGCAAGAAAATCGTCATCGTGAACGGGCACGGGGGGAATAATCATCTGCTGCCGTTTTTCGCGCAATCGCAGATGGCGGCGCCGCATGATTATGTGGTCTACGTGTATTCGCGAGCCGATTATCCGCCGGGGCGTCCGCCGATGAAGACGAAGACGGATAGCCATGCGGGCGAATCGGAGACGGCGCACACCATGATCTCGCGCCCCGAGCTGGTGCACCAGGAGCGCTCGGGCGAGGAATCGGGCGCGGACCGCAACCGCCTGGATCTGCCGAAGAGCGTCTACACGGGCATCTGGTGGTATGCGAAATTTCCAGATCATTACGCCGGCGACGGCGCGGCGGCGACAACGGAATTGGGCGACTTCGATATGAAGGCGTGGGCGGCGAGCGTCGCGGACGCGATTCGGGCGATCAAGGCGGACCAGGTGAGTCCGCGATTGCAGAAGGAATTTTTCGAGGGGTCGAAGGAGCCGATTCGAACGAAGCAGTGACTGTAAAAGTATGTATTTGCTCGGTTTACGTGTGGTTTGTGTGGTAAATTAGGATCAGTGGCCATGACTATCGACGAGCGCATCGAATTCCTGCTCAAAATGTCGGAGAGCCATGAGGCGAATTCGAGTCGTCTTTTTGAATTGCATGCGGAGACCGAGCAGGCTCTCGCGCGTTTCATATCGCGCACCGACGAGACGCTCAACATTATGGCGCGGATTCTCGAACATCATGAACATCGACTAAGTGGCCTTGAAGGGGGCGTGCAGTGACGGTACGTTTTTCGATTGCAGTAGTTCTTTTTTCCAGCCTGGCGATGGCGGCCAAAGCGCCGACGTTTAGCAAGGATGTTGCGCCGATCCTTTACAACCGTTGCCTGGAGTGTCACCGGCCGGGCGAGGCGGGGCCTATGGCGTTCCGCACGTATCAGGAGACGCGTCCGTGGGCCAAGGCGATCAAGCAAGCCGTCATGACGCACGACATGCCGCCATGGTACGCCGACCCGACCATCGATCATTTCAAGAATGACCGGCATTTGACGGAGAGAGAAGTCGCGACCATCACGCAGTGGGTGGACGCGGGCGCGCCGGAGGGCAAGGCGTCGGATCTGCCGAAGCTGCCGGAGTTCACCGAAGGCTGGGTAATCGGCAAGCCCGACGTGGTTCTCAGCATTCCCAAGGAGTTCAAGATTCCGGCGACCGGCGTGGTGCAGTATCAATATTTCACCATCGATCCGGGGTTCACTGAAGATACTTGGATTCAGGCCGCCGAAGTGCGGCCGACGCAGCGCACTCAGGTGCATCATATTCTGGTCTTCGCGCAGGATGCGACCGGGCCGGACGGGAAGAGGAAGCGCAGCCCTCGCGGCGGGGAGCAGTTCAGCGACATGGTGATCGGCTACGCGCCGGGCGTGCCGAGCCTCACTTGGGACGACGACACCGCGTTTCTGGTGAAGGCCGGATCCACGTTTCTGCTGCAAGTGCATTACACCACCAACGGGAAAGAAGCGGTCGACAAATCGGTGGTCGGGCTGAAGATTCGCAAGGATAAGCCGAAGTACCGCGCGATTTCCGGGTCGGCCACGCAGTTCCGCCTGGACATTCCGCCGGGTGAGCCGAACTACGAAGCCAAGGCAACGTACATCTTCCGCGAGGACACCACGCTGCTGGATCTGACGCCGCACATGCACCTGCGCGGAAAAGCGTTCAAGTACGTGCTGACCTATCCGGACGGGCGCAGCGAGGTGCTGCTCGACGTGCCTCACTACGACTTCAACTGGCAGTTGGCCTATGTTCTGGCCGAGCCAAGGAACGTTCCCGCCGGATCGAAGATGGACGTGACTGCGTGGTACGACAATTCGCCGAACAACAAATACAATCCGGATCCCACGCAGACCGTTCACTGGGGCGATCAGACCTTTAACGAGATGATGATCGGTTTCTTCAATTACAAGGTTCCGGTGGACCGTGCCGACCCGCCTAAGGCGGAACGTCCGACGCGCGGCGCGGTGCAGTAGCGCAAAGGCCGCGGCGCGCTCCGTTTTGCGCGGGATAATCAAAAGATCGAAACACCTAAACACAGCCTGATTCGAGGCCTCGGGCTGCTCGAAGCCACCGCGCTCAACATGAGCAATATGGTGGGCGTCGGGCCGTTCATCACCGTTCCGCTCATCATCGCGTCGATGGGAGGTCCGCAATGCATGCTCGGATGGGTGCTGGGCGCCATCATCGCGCTATGTGACGGCCTGGTGTGGAGCGAACTGGCCGCGTCCATGCCCGCGACCGGCGGCACTTACGTCTACCTTCGCGAGGCGTTTAGAAAAACCAGTCTGGGCGGCATTCTGCCGTTCCTGTTCATCTGGCAATTTATTTTCAGCGGACCCCTCGAAATCGCGTCGGGATACATCGGCTTCGCGCAGTACGTCGGCTATTTCTGGCAGGGCATGGGGACGGGCGCGATGCGTGCGGTCAGCATGTCGGTGGGCGTGCTGGTTATCGTGCTGCTGTACCGGCGGGTCACCAGCATCGGGAAGCTCACGGTGGTGCTGTGGGCAGGGATGCTGATCACGGTGCTATGGGTGATTTTTGCTGGGCTCAGTCATTTCAACGCGAAGGTCGTTTTCGATTTTCCGCCGAACGCATTTCGATTTTCCACCGGGTTTGTCGCCGGGCTCGGGTCGGCCACGCTGATCGCCATGTACGATTTTCTTGGCTATTACGATATCTGCTACGTGGGAGGCGAGGTCAAGAACCCGGGCCGCGTGATCCCTCGGTCCATCGTCTATTCGGTGCTGGGCGTCGCCGCGATTTATGCGTTGACGAATCTCGGACTGATCGCCGTCGTCCCGTGGCGCGAAGCGATGCATTCGAAGTTCATCGCGGCGGATTTCATGTTGAAAGTTTATGGCCCGCGCGCTGCGTCCGGAGTAACGGTGCTGGTGCTGTGGACCGCTCTGGCATCGGTATTCGCGCTACTGTTCGGCTACAGCCGGATCCCCTACGCCGCGGCGCTGAACGGCGATTTCTTCAAAGTGTTCGCGCGCCTGCATCCAAGAGGCGAGTTTCCGCACATATCCTTGTTGGTGATGGGCTGCCTTTCGATCGTCGCGTGCCTGTGGACCCTCGACGACGTGATCACCGCGCTGGTCACTTCGCGAATCGTCATTCAGTTTATCGCTCAGATTTTTGCGCTTGGATATTTGCGCAGGACGCAGCCGGAAATGCCTCGTCCTTTCAAGATGTGGCTCTATCCGCTTCCCAGCGCGATCGCGTTTGTCGGCTGGGCGTTCTTGTTCCTCACCTCTGGTTGGAAGTTCGCCGGATTCGGCCTGCTCACACTGGTGGCCGGAATTGGGGCATATTGGATCTGGATCAGAAATGACACCTCGAAAGTTCGCACGGATTGAAAACGACGACTTGATTGTCAGCGTGTCGCACGAGGGCGGCCACATCGCCGAAATCATCGAAAAAAAGTCCGGTTTGAATCCGCTGTGGGTGCCGCCGTGGCCGTCCATCGAACCCTCGACATACAGCGTGGAGCGGCATCCAGAATACGGCGACAATTCCGAAAGCAAGCTGCTCTCGGGAATCCTGGGGCACAACCTTTGTCTCGACATTTTCGGACCGCCGTCAGACGCCGAATACGCGGCGGGCGTGACGGTGCATGGCGAATCGTCCGTCGCGCCATATGAAATTGAAATTTCGGGTGTGCGCATGATCGCTAAGGTGCACCTCCCGCTGGCGCAGCTTGATTTCGAACGTGAGCTCGAACTTGCGAGCGGCGGCGTGGTGACAATTCGCGAGACGGTGACCAATCTCACCGCGATGGACCGCCCGCTCGCCTGGACGCAGCATGTCACCATGGGCCCGCCGTTCCTCGAAGCGGGAATCACCAAGCTTGATATGAACGCTCCCCAATCGATGGTGTTTCCCGGCGATTTCGGCCAAGCGCAACCCTACAAGCCGGGCGCTCTTTTCGCCTGGCCTCACGCCCCGAACAAAGATGGTTCGACGACGGACTTGAGAATCCAATCCTCAGCCGAACGTTCCGCGGGCGTCACCTGTCACGTCGTCGACCCGGCAAGCGAGTTCGGATCGTTCGAAGCGTTCCATCCGCCGACGCGCGTTTTATTCGGCTATCAGTGGAAGCGCGCAGATTTTCCCTGGATCTCCCTTTGGGAAGAAAATCGCAGCCGGACGTTTCCGCCGTGGAACGGCAACGCAGTCACGCGAGGCGTCGAATTTGGCGTGTCTCCGTTCGCCGAAGGCCGTCGCGCGATGGTGGAGCGCGGATCGCTGCTGGGCCTCCCCACCTATCGCTGGCTCGGCGCGCGGGAAAGCGCGACGGTTCACTACACCGCGTTCGCGCGTATAGTTGAATAAAATGCCGGAAACAGCAGAGCGCCGCTTACCGACCACGGAGCAGGATGCCGTTCTGCCCCGCGTTCTTGGCACGCAGCGCAATCTTGCCGTCGACACTTACCGCGGATTCGTCATGCTGCTTATGATGGCGGAGGTCCTTCAGCTATCTCGCGTCGCGCAGGGGTTCCCGGGAAATTGGTTTCTGCACGTCCTCGCCTACCATCAGACGCACGTCGATTGGGCGGGCTGTTCTCTGCACGACACGATCCAGCCTGGTTTCTCGTTCCTGGTCGGCGTCGCGCTGCCGTATTCGATCGCCAGTCGCCTGGCGAAGGGCTCCACGTTTCCGAAAATGTTCTTGCACGCGCTGTGGCGATCGTTGTTGCTCATTGCCCTCGGCATTTTTCTTCGCTCCATGCACAGCCCGCAGACATACTTCACGTTTGAAGATACCCTGACGCAGATCGGCCTCGGGTATCCCTTCCTGTTTCTACTCGGCTTCCGGCCGCCGCGCTGGCAGTGGATCGCGCTGGGCTCGATTCTGTTCGGCTACTGGCTGGCGTGGGCTCTCTATCCGGTAGGCCCGGATCTCGATCATTACTCCGGCTTCATGGCGCATTGGAACAAGAGCAGCAACTTCGGCAACGCGTTTGATCAGTGGTTTCTCAACCTGTTTCCTCGCGTGAAACCGTTCGTCGCCAACGGCGGCGGATACCTGACGCTCAGCTTTATTCCCACGCTCGGCACGATGATTCTCGGGCTGGCCGCCGGACGGTGGTTGAAAGCGGATGCGCCGCGCATCCCGATGAAGCGGTTCCTGATCGCCGGAGCGATCGGCATCGCGGCCGGACTCCTGCTGCATTTTGCCGGCATCTGCCCGATCGTCAAACGCATCTGGACGCCCAGTTGGACGCTGTTCAGCGGCGGCCTCTGTTTCTTGTTTCTCGCCCTGTTCAGTTGGCTTGTCGACATGCGTGGTTACAGAAAAGTGGCGTTCCCGCTGATCGTCATCGGGATGAACTCCATGGCCGCTTATCTCATCGCGCACCTGTGCGAATCGTTTCTATCGGACTCTTTCCGCATCCATCTGAAGCTTGCGGGCTTCCCGCGCGGTGCCGCGATTCTGCTTGCCTACTGGCTGATGCTGTTCTGGATGTACCGCCGCAAAATCTTCCTTCGCGTGTGAACGATAATTCTAAAGAGACATGAAAAACTACATGGATTTGACGGGCAAGGTTGCGCTGATCACGGGCGCCTCCTCGGGAATCGGCGCAGCCACCGCGCTGGTGTTCGCCGACCTGGGCGCAAAGGTCGCCATCGGGTATCACAGCAACCAGAAGGGTGCGGAAATGGTGCGCGACGGGATTGAAAAAAGCGGCGGGACGGCTATCGCGATTCGCGCCGACGTTCGCAAGGGCTCGGAAATTCGCACCCTGGTCGATACCGTGACCAAAAACTTCGGTCCGATTGACGTTCTGGTCAACAACGCCGGATCGCTGGTGGAGCGGCAGCGTATTCTCGAAGTGACCGAGGAGCGGTGGAACGAGATCATGGCGCTCAACCTCACGAGTGCCGTCCTCTGTTCGCAGGCGGTCGCCGCATCGATGATCGAGCGTAAAAGCGGCGCGATCATCAACATCGTCTCCATCGCCGGGCGCAACGGCGGGGGGCCGGGCGCGGGCGCATACGCGACGGCCAAAGGCGCGCTCATCACCTTCACCAAATCCCTGGCCAAGGAACTGGCTCCCCACGGCGTCCGCGTCAACGGAGTATCGCCGGGAGTGATCGCCACGCCGTTCCACGAAGTCTTTTCAACCCCCGAAATGATTCGCAACTTCGTCGCCGGTATTCCGATCGGCCGCACGGGAACCTCGCCCGAATGCGCCACCGTGATCGCATTTCTCGCCTCGGATGCCGCCGCTTATATCGCGGGCGAAACGATTGAGGTCAACGGCGGCCAGTTGATGCTCTGAGACGGCGCTAGACCTTTGCTACCTGAGGATGCACCCAGGGCCCGCGATACGGGCGTTGCAGCAGCCGGTTGGCCTCTTCATCACCCACCACGCGCTGATGCTCCGCGTCCCAGGTCAGCGTGCGGTTCAGCTTCATCGCCATATTGGCCAGAATGCAGCTTGCCGTCGAAATATGCGCCTGTTCGATATCCGCCACCGGCTTCGACCGCGCATCGATTGCGGACAGAAAATTCCGCATGTGCCCGCGGATCGCCGGTGCGACGTGCTTTTCCAGATCCTTCTCGGTCTTGTCTTCCGGATATTGCTCCAGCTCGTAGGTGACGTCCTTATGAACGCGCTCGCCCTTCGCGGGAATGAAATCGTAGCTCATCACGCTCACTTTGAGCGTGCCTTTATCGCCGAAGAACGTCGCGCCCCACCCATAATTTGGATCCGGATCGGGAGCGGCGCCCCAGCTGCGCTGGTTCCAGTTGCATTGCAGGTTGCCATAATCGAACACCGCCGATTGCGTGTCGGGAATATTCGCCTTGCTCGCCTTGTCCACCAGAATGCCTCCGGCCGAGGAAATTCGCTTCGGCCAGCCCAGCTCCATCATCCAGCGAACCATGTCGAACATGTGGATGCACATGTCGCCCATGATTCCGTTGCCGTACTCCATGAACGCGCGCCAGCTTCGCGGATGCACCAGCTTGTTGTACGGACGCATCGGCGCGGGTCCGGTCCACATCTCGTAATCCAGGTTCGGCGGCGGCGCCGTGTCCGGAGGATTCGTCGTGGCGCGCATGTGGTAGTAGCAATACATGTCGATCGAGGCGATGTTGCCGAGTAACCCGGTCTTGATAAATCGATCCCGCGCTTCGATCAGATGAGGCGTGCTGCGCCGCTGCGTGCCGGCCTGCACCACATGCCCGTGCTTGCGCGCCGCCGCCACCATCGACTGCCCTTCGACGATATCCACGCTGATCGGCTTCTGCACCCACACGTCGACGCCGGATTGTACCGCGGCGATCATGGCTAGAGCATGCCAGTGGTCCGGCGTGCCGACGAGAACAATGTCCAGATCTTTCTGCCGCAGCATCTCGCGATAGTCGGAAAACGTGCGCGGCTTTTTCTTCGACGCCTGCCGAGTGGACACCAGGTCGGCCGCTTCCGACAGCATGGTGCTGTCGACATCGCACAGGGAGACGACTTCAATCGGAGACACCTGCACCATCCGCAGCAGGTCGCTTTTGCCGTACCAGCCGCAGCCGATTAAACCCACTCGCCGGACTTTGTCGTCGGCAAACGCAATCGCGGAACCGGCGGCGCCCAGGGCCAATCCGGCTTTGAGGAGATCACGGCGTGTCATATTCGACTGAGTCTATCACGTGATTTAGTACAATCGCGGTTTGCCACTCCGAGTCAACAACGAACTGATAGAAGACGAAGTCATCCGCGAAGAGATTCGCACGCTTCGCCTCCGCCTTGCCGAAGCGATGCCGCAGGAGCATCCTTCCGCGATCGAAGCCCGCGCAAAAGAATGGGCGCGGGAGAACGTGATCGAACGGGTTCTGCTGCGTCAGGCCGCCCTGGCCGATCCCGAACCGGTGCCTGCCGAGGTGATCGAGAAAGCGGGAGGCAACGCCGCCGAGGCCGACCTTCAGTTCCGCGTGGAGCGACTCGCGATTCGTCACGCCGGCCGCATCGCGCCGCCGCGGAACAAAGATGTTGTCGATTACTACCGCCATCATCGCGAAACCATGGCCATCCCGGAGGCCGTTCGCGCCGCGCACATCATCAAGAACGTCGATGAAAAAACCTCCGAGGAACGGGCGCTGGCCGCGATTCGCGCGGCGGAGGAGCGTATCAAATCCGGCGAGACTTTCGAAGCCGTCGCCGATGAGTTCTCGGATTGTCCGGGCAGCGGAGGCGACCTCGGATGGTTCCCGCGCGGCCAGATGGTTCCGGAATTCGACGCCGTCGTGTTCGCGCTCAAGCCCGGCGAGATCAGTCCGGTGTTTCGCACTGCGTTCGGATTCCACATCGCCAAAGTGAACGCACGTGCGGAGGAGCGGATGGCGACCTTCGACGAAGCGCGTCCCCAGATCGAGCGGCTGCTGATGACTCAAAAACATCAGAGCGCCCTCGAACGCCTGTGCGACTATTTGCGCGCACGCGCGACGGTGGAGGAAGCCGGGTGAAACGGGAGTTCGATCTCGCGGTAACCGCTGGAAAGCCCCATCCCTGTTGCGTGCCGAGCATCGAGCGCGCGGCGTTGCTCAAGGAACCGGCTCATGTCCTGGAGCGTGTCGCCCAGGGCTCGACTGCCGGCATGATCAAGCTTGACGGCGGTCCGTTTTTGATGGGTACCGATGACGCCGAAGGTTTTCCCGCAGATGGCGAAGGTCCCGTGCGTGAGATCGTTGTCGACCCGTTTTATATCGATCCGGCGCCGGTGACCAACGCGCAGTTCCGCGAATTCATGCGCTCGAGCGGCTACCGCACTGAGGCTGAACTCTACGGATGGTCGTTCGTTTTTCAGGGGCACATTCCGGAGGAGCGCCGCGCCGCGCTGGTCGATGACACAGTGCTTGCCGCGCCGTGGTGGTGCAAGGTCTTTGGCGCGGTTTGGGACCATCCGGAAGGGCCGGATTCGAATATCGCCTCGCGCGAGGATTATCCCGTCACGCACGTGTCCTGGAACGACGCGGTTGAGTTCGCGCGCTGGGCCGGCAAGCGTCTGCCCACCGAAGCGGAGTGGGAATTCGCCGCGCGCGGCGGCCTGGAGCAGAGACGATTTCCATGGGGCGACGAACTGACGCCCGGCGGCCGTCATGTGTGCAATGTCTGGCAGGGCGTATTCCCGACGCTCGACCTGGCCGAAGACGGATACGCCGGAACCTCGCCCGTCACTGCGTTTCCGCCGAACGCATTCGGACTTTATTCGCTAAGCGGAAATACGTGGGAGTGGTGCGCGGATTGGTTTCATCCCTCGTATCACCTGGTGGGCGCGCGAACGAATCCGACCGGACCGGCCGAAGGCGGCGCCCGCGTGATGAGAGGCGGTTCTCACCTCTGCCACGAATCGTATTGCAACCGCTATCGCGTGGCCGCGCGCACGAAAAACACGCCGGACAGTTCCACTACCAACCTCGGATTCCGCTGTGTCCGCGATGTGTAGTGCGTCTGCCCGCATGCTCACGCATGGCGGCTCAGTATCGACACGGAGCCGCGACCGTCAGGGAGCGGGTAGGCGTTATCTTGATGAATCCCCAAGGCTCGAAACAGAGCCGCGACTAGCAGGAGCGGTCCAAACCGACTTTTCGCACAGACTCTGACGCATGGGGCTCGACGGGGGCGCCTACCTCTGCCCCATTACCCACAGAATCAAAATCAAGAAAATAATCCCGAACACTAGCAGTGTGATCTTCATCGCGCTATACGGCCTCTCGCCCTGCACCTCGCCCGTCCGAGCGTTCACTACCACCTGAAACACCTTTCCCTGGAAATCATAGGCACCGATCCATACCGGCAGCAGCAGATGCTGGAACGTCTCATTCGACGTCGCCGTCTGCACCTGACTGACCCTCTGCTCATCCCCGCCGATGTCTCTGCGCACATCCTGCTCGATCTGGCGCTCCATCACCCGCTTCGCCTTCTCGAACCCCTCCGGCAATTCGATCTGATACCGTTGCGCCTTGAACCCCGCCAGGTACGCCGGCTCGTACGCGCACAACGACGGCAGATCCCACGGCTCCAGCGCGTTCAACCGCGTCTCGTTCACCGATTTTGTAGCCGGCACTAATAGGTCGGCGAATTTCCTCCCCACGGAGCCCGACGCCGGTGACCACGCCGTCCGCATCACCTGTCGCGACTGCTGCACCTGATTCCCGTTGCTGTCTTGCGTCGTAAAGTATTCCGTCTCCCAGTAATGAACGCCGCGCGCGCCCGAATACTGGCTCTCTGTATCGGCCGCGTAAGTCCAGAACGGAAGATACACACCCGCGATTCCCTCCTGCTGCGCCATCTTCTGCAACGCGTTCGGCGCAAACCAGCGAGTCGCGATCCAGTCGCGCACCTCCTTCTGCGCAGCGTCTTTGGTCACCTTCACCGGCAGCACCGCGTCCGGCGCGATCATCGGATCTGCCGCCTTGGCCTGCGCGACGATCGTCATGCCGCAGAACGAGCACGCCCCAGCGACCTCAGGAGGCTCGAACACCATCACGCTGCCGCACCCGTCGCAGGTCACCTCCAGCGCCTCCGCGCTGAGCGGCGTCACATGCTTCAACGCGTCGTCGAGCGCATGCGCGATCAGTGTCGCTGTCGATGCAGGAACCGCCTCCGTCCGCGCGCAGCTCACGCACTTCATCATCCCCGACGCGGGATCGAAATCCAGGTCGCCCCCGCATCCCGGGCATCGAAACTGTACAAACTCAGGCGCTTCCGGCACAGAGTCAATTATGTGTTAAAGTGACCCCCAGATTATGCTCAGTCGCATCCTGATTGCCCTGCCGGCTCTTTACATAGTTGCCGCTTCCGCCTGCGTCGCCGCCGCCCCCGATGGCGCCGCCCTCTACAAGACCCGCTGCGCCACGTGCCACGACGGAAAACCGCTGCTGCATATGCCCACGCGCGACGAGCTGGTCTCGAAAACGCCAGAGACCGTTTTTAAGGCGATGGCGCAAGGCGTCATGGGTCCGCAGGCCGCCGGACTGAGCGAGGAAGAGGAACGCGCCATCGCCCGCTTCATCACCGGGAAGGAATTTTCCGCGCCGACCGCGACGGCGATGGCCGGCCAATGCACCTCGAAACCCAAGCCACTGGCCATCGCCGCGACCGATTGGAACGGCTGGGGACAGGACCTGGGCAATTCGCGCTTCCAGCCTAATCCGGGACTAGCCGCGGCCGATGTTCCCAGGCTCAAATTAAAGTGGGCCTTCGGCTTTCCCGGCGACGCCTCCGTGCAATCCCAGCCCACCGTGGTCGGCGGACGAGTCTTCATCGGCAGCGTCAGCGGCAACGTCTATTCGCTCGACGCCTCCACCGGATGCATTTACTGGACCTATAAAGCCGGTGGGTCTATCCGCAACGCTCCCGTCATCGAAAAAGTCGGCAGCCGGTTCATCGCGTTCTTTGGCGACGTGAAAGCCTACGCGCACGCCGTCGACGCCGAAACCGGCGAGCCTCTGTGGAAGGTCAAGCTCGACGAGCATCCGGTGGCGCGCATCACCGGCACGCCCAATTTTTACAACGGCCGACTGTACGTCCCCATCTCGTCGATCGAGGAAGCCTCGGCGATGGGACCCAAGTACGAATGCTGCAACTTCCGCGGCAGCGTCGCCTCGCTCGACGCCGTGACCGGCAAGGTTCTCTGGAAATCCTTCACCATTCTCGACCCTGCCAAGGCCTATAAAACCAGCTCGACCGGCACGCAGCTCTACGGACCCGCCGGCGCGCCTATCTGGTCCTCCGTCACCATCGACCCGAAACGAAAACTGGTCTACGCCGCCACAGGCGATTCCTACACCGACGTCGAGATCAACACCAGCGACGCCCTGGTCGCCTTCGATTTGGAAACAGGCAAGCTGGTCTGGTCCACGCAAGTATTGGCCAAGGACAACTTCACCATGGCTTGCGGCCAGGCCGGCGTCGCCAACTGCCCCGAGACTCGTGGTCCCGATCTCGACTTCGGCACTTCGCCCGCCCTTCGCACCATCGGCGGCAAGGACATGATCGTGGTCGGCCAAAAATCCGGCATCCTGTGGGCCTTCGATCCCGACAATAAAGGAAAAATCCTCTGGCAGACCCGCATCGGCAAAGGTGGAGCCCTCGGCGGCATCGAATGGGGCCACGCCATCGACAATGAGCGCGGCTACGCCGCCATCTCCGACCTTCCGCGAGGCCCCGGTCTCCTTAGCGCCGTCGATCTGAAAACCGGCGAGAAATTGTGGACCACGCTCACGCCCGACACCGGCTGCAAGCTTGGCCCAGGCTGCCAGACCATGATGTCCGCGGCGATTTCCGTGATTCCCGGCATCGTCTTCGCTGGCGGAGTCGACCAGCATTTCCGCGCCTACGATTCCAAAACCGGCGACATCGTATGGGATTTCGACGCCGCCCGCGCCTTCGACACCGTCAATCAGGTCCCGGCGAAAGGAGGCTCTTTCAACGCGCCCGGCCCGGTGATCGTCAACGGCATGGTCTTCACGCCCTCCGGCTACGGCATGTGGGGAGGCGCGGCAGGCAACGTTCTGTTGGTCTTCTCGGTCGACGGCAAATGACTCATGAAGAATTGCGGACGCGCGTCGGTCAGGAGATTGGAGTCAGCAACTGGCACGAAGTCACCCAATCGCAAATCGACCAGTTCGCCGACGCAACCGGCGACCATCAATGGATTCATCTCGACCGGGACCGCGCCGCCCGCGAATCTCCTTACGGCACAACCATCGCCCACGGATTCCTGACCGTGTCTTTGCTGCCGATGCTGATCACAGAAGCCATCGAAATTACCGGCGCCGTGAAGCTCCGCGTCAATTACGGCTTCAACCGCCTGCGCTTCACGGGAGCCGTCCCCTCCGGCTCCCGCATCCGCGCCCGCTTCACCCTCCAATCGATCAAGGATGTCGAAGGCGGGGTGGAAATCGCCTGGCTTTCGACCGTGGAAGTGGAAGGCCGCGACAAACCGGCCTTGGTCGCCGAATGGCTCGGAAGAACCTATTATTAGAAACCGGCGCTCCGATAAGAAACTCGTGAGCCGGTTCGCAGAGCAAGCGATGAACATCCTGGACGCAGCGGAATCCGCGGGCTCCTGCTCCCACACCACCATCCTCATCGGCGAGGACGGACACATAAAAATGTTCGCCGACTCCGACTGGCCTCTCGATTCCCTGAGCTGGCATCACGGCGCGAAAACAGCGTATCGCGTCACCGAACAATCCGGCTCCGTAAGAGTAGAAGGCCGCGAAGGCTCCCGCACATGCCTTCTGGAATCCGCCAAGCCCGCCCAAATCGCTAGGTTCTTGTTGGGCTGATGTGGCACGCACGAGTGCGTACGCCACGTCCTACCTGACGAAGGCCAGATAAATCGCCATCGCGATCCCCACTGCGGCCAGCGCCAGCGCGACGCCAATCGCCAGTGTCGACGGCCGGTTGAACGACGTAATCCCCCGGTTCAGATCCCTCACCAGCCGCACATGACGCAGAGCCGCGAGCAGATTCACGGCAACCCCGATCATGACCAGCCCCGTTCCTGCCCAAACCGAAAAATGCGTGGTCTGCGGAACCGGCTGCGTGGTGACACTCAGCTCGCGCAAAAACAATCCAAATCGCGCGACCACGAATCCAAACCCCATCAGCGCGAGGCCAGTGCGGATCCAGGCAAGGAAGGTCCTCTCCGCAGCCAGGAAAACCCTCGGATCTTTGGGCTCTACGTCCACGCGAAAACCTCAATCACAGCAACTTGCGAAACTGCTCAACGGTGAGCCTTGCGTCCCGAACAATACCCATCGTGAACGCATCGATGGGATTGCCACGCGGAATCGTTAGAGTCAGCACCCCATTCGACATCACGACGTGCTTACTCTGGCGAATGACTCTGAATCCAGCCCTCTCAAACGCGCGTATCGCCTTGAGGTGTGGAATCCCGGCGAGTTTGCCCACGGGTCATACCGTGACTTCTTCGAGTTGTACTCCTGGCTCGTTCAATAACTCGTCTCGGACTTCCAGATACTCCTGAATTGCTGAGCGGATGTTTTCGAGGGCCTCTTCTCTAGTCAATCCCTGAGACCAGCACCCAGGCAACCCAGGACACCAAACGCTAAATCCCTCTTCAGTCTGGCGAAGTGCCACGCGATACGTCATACCCTCACCATACCTCACTACTCCGTCCGCAGCACCTTCTCATACCGCTTCTCGCCCGTCTCCCGATCGAACCCAAACATTTCTCCAAAATCCGGCAGGCTCAACAGGAACGACTTCCGCATCTGGATGTAAATCTTCTCGACCAGCGCGACCTTCCCCCCAATTACCGCTTCGGCTCGCACACCCGTGCCATCCCGAAACACATGAATTTCTTTATTAGGATGGCTCACCACCCACAACCGGTAGGAATCGACTCCATCCCGACGCAGCGTGAAGCCGTAGGCCTTCGCGCGCTCCAGAATGTTCAGCTCCTGCCTGCGCCCGTTCTCCGCCGCCATCACCCAATACGCCACTACAGGCTGCTGCGGATCGATATGACCATCCGGTTTCACCCGCGCCTCATACTGCACGCGGTTCGCATTCGAGCTCTTCTCGATTGTGAACAAGGGAACCGACCGGTCCGCTCCGAAAACCCATCCTGCTACAGCCAGCAGGCAGATCAAATGCCGCATTACTTTTTCGCCACCACGGCTTTCGTCGGCAGGCACCACAGGAATCCGTGCGAGGCGACCGTCACATCCTGCGCCCCCTCTTTCGTCAAAACCGCCGCATACTCGCCCACGTGAAAAAGATCCAGGATCAGCAGCCTTCCGCCCGGCTTCAGCACTCGGAACATCTCGCGCACGGCTTTATCCCGGCCGTCGCGATCCCCAATATTGTGGATGGCCAGCGCCGATACCGCCAGGTCGTAGCTCTTTTCCGGATACACCAACTTGCGAACGTCGCCCGCCTCAAACCGAACCTTATCCGCAACCCCCTCCAGCTTCGCGTTGGCCTTCGCCGCATCGGCCGAATTCCCGGAAAGCACCGACGCATCCCACACATCGATGCCCGTCACTTTCCCCGCCTTCAGCCTTTTCGCCGCGCCGATGGCCATCAATCCGCGCCCGCACCCGGCATCCAGCATCTTCTCATCCCCGTTGAGCGCGAGGGAATCCAGCAGCGTATCCCGCAACTGCAATTTCCCCGTGCGGCTGGACCACACCATGTACCCGCCGATCGCGCAAAAAATCGCGGCGATCGCCAGGAACACCCCCAGCAGCATCCCCGCTGGACCAGGATTCTCCGTCCGGTTGATCAGGAAAACCGCGATGCCGATCGCCGCTGTCCACGCCGCGCGCGTGAACATGCGCTTCACTAACAACGGCGCATCGAGGCCGTAATCAGGAGCGGTTGTCTCGGCCGCCATTAAACGACAGCCTCGACCGGAGCCTGGACCTCAAGAGGCTTCTTGAACTTGCACTCGTCGTTGGGGCACTGCGCGAACGCCCCCGCCTTCAGATATTTCTCGATCATGTAGCTGCCGCCGCACTGCGGACATTTCTCGGCAATAGGCTTGCCCCACGCCACGAAGTCACAGTCCGGATAGCGATTGCAACCATAAAACGTCTTCCCGCGCTTCGAACGCCGCTCGACCACTTCACCCTCGCTGCAATTCGGGCATTTTACGCCAATCGTCTTCTGCTTCACGAATTTGCAGGTCGGATAATTGCTGCAAGCCACGAACTCGCCGTAGCGTCCGAACTTCTTGATCAGATGATTGCCGCAGTTCGGGCACTTCTCTTCCAGCGGCACGTCCTTCTGCTGCTGCGCCGCCCCCAACTGCTTGGTCGTTTTGCACTCCGGATACCCGCTGCATGCCAGAAACTGACCGAACCGGCCTTTCTTCAGCACCATCGGACGCCCGCAGTTGTCGCACATCTCCGCTTCGTCCTGCTCGGAGACCTCGCCCGATTCGGCCGCCGGCAGTTCACGCGTATTCGTACAATCCGGATATCCCGTGCATGCGATAAACTTCCCGTGCCGCCCCCACTTGATCACCATGGGCTTGCCGCACTTCTCGCAAATCTGGTCGGTCGGCTCCTCCATCCTCTTGATGTCGGTCATGTGCAGAGCCGCGTGGTCCAGGTCCTTCGTGAACCGCTCGTAGAACTCGCTCATCGCCACGCGCCAATCGATCTTGCCCTCTTCGATTTCGTCCAGCTCGGCTTCTAAACGCGCGGTGTAGGTGACGTCGAACAGATCGCTGAAGCTTTCAAGCAGAAGATCGGTGACGACTTCGCCCAGTTCCGTCGGCGCGAATTTCCCGCCTTCTTTGCGGACGTATTCGCGCTCCTGAATGGTCGACAGAATGGACGCGTAGGTCGAAGGCCTGCCCACTCCATCCGCTTCCAGTTCCTTCACCAGCGTGGCCTCCGTGAATCGCGGCGGAGGCTCGGTGAAATGCTGCTCCGGATCGATCGACTTGAACTTCAGCGTCTCGCCCGGCGTCACCACCGGCAGCTTTTGCTTCAGCTCCAGGTCTTCCTCGTCCTTCGCGTCTTTTCCTTCTTCATACACGCGAAGGAACCCGTCGAATTTCGGAACGCTTCCGGTCGCGCGGAACAGGTAGACCGCTTTGTCCTTGCCGGTTGCCTCCACGTCGATGGTGGTCTGGTCGAACACCGCCGGAGTCATCTGCGACGCGACGAACCGCATCCAGATCAATCGATACAATTTCAGAAGGTCTTCGTCCAGGAAAGCCGCCAGGCTTTCTGGACTTCTAAGTGACGACGTCGGACGCACCGCCTCGTGCGCATCCTGCGCGTCCTTCTTGCCCTTGTAAAAATTCGGCTTCTCCGGCCGGTAATCAGCGCCGTAGCGTTCTTCGATCATGGCGCGCACTTCGTCGACCGCTTCATTCGATACGCGCACCGAATCGGTACGCATGTAGCTGATCAGGCCAACCGAGCCCTCTTCCGCGCCCAGTTCCACGCCTTCATAGAGCCTCTGCGCCAGCATCATGGTGCGTTTCACACTGAACCGCAGCTTGCGCGCCGCCTCCTGCTGCAAGGTCGACGTAATAAAAGGAGGCACTGGATGCCGCCGCTTTTCCTTGTTGACGACCGACTTGACGACGTAAGCCGCGCTGTCTAAGGTATCGACAATCGACTTCGCGCCGACCTCGTCCGCAATCTCGACGTTTTCTCCGTCTTTCTTCGCCAGGTGCGCCGAAAGCTGCGGAGGCTTCTTCGCTGCCAGGTGGACATCGATGGTCCAGTATTCGCGTTTCTGAAACGCGCGAATCTCGCGTTCCCGATCCACAATCAGCCGCAGCGCGACCGTCTGAACGCGCCCGGCGGAAAGGCCTCGCCGAACCTTATCCCACAACAGCGGAGAGATCTTATAACCAACCAGCCGGTCCAAAATGCGCCGGGCTTGTTGAGCGTCGACCAAATGCAGGTTGACGGATAGCGGCTTCTCAAACGCCTTCTGAATGGCGTTCTTGGTGATTTCGTTGAACATCACCCGAAAGAATTTCGGCCCGTCCTTCGCTTTCGTCTGCAGTTCTTCCTGCAAGTGATAGCAGATGGCTTCGCCTTCGCGGTCCGGATCGGCCGCCAGATAGATGTTGTCGACGCCCTTGGCAGCCGTTCTCAGCTCCCCCATCAACTTCTTCTTGCCCTCGATCACTTCATAAATGGGCTTGAAGTCGTTGTCGACGTCCACCGAGAGATTCTTTTTCGGCAGATCCTTCACATGTCCGAGCGAAGCTTTCACCACGAACTGCTTGCCGAGATACTTACCGATCGTTTTCGCCTTCGCCGGCGATTCGACGATGACGAGACTTTTTTCCATAAAATGTACTTTCTTGGGTTATGAGAGCGAAACAACCGAAATCTTACCACGGTTCTTCTGGCCCCTGGCCGCAGGCCCCTGGCCCCTGCCTTTATTCCGCCCAAACCTTAATATAGCTCTTACCAGGCAGTTGCCGGACCATCCCGCTCAATTCCAGTTCAAAAAGGGCTGCGATCACGTCCGAAAAACTTGAGCCCTCCAGCTGGTCGATCAGCGTCTCGAGCGCGACCGGAGCATCATGCTTCAGCGCGTTCAAAATCCGCCTGGCATCAGCCTGTACTTCCGATGCCGGAATCGTGGCCTTGGATTCATCGCCGTTTTTCTCATTTAAATTCAACTTGTTACGAACCTGCTCCAGCAGCGTCCGCCGGTCTTCGGCCTTCAATTCCGAGACCACATCGTTCCACTCCTGCACCAGTTTTGCGCCCTGTTTGATCAGCAGATTCGGCCCCCAGCTCATTTTGCTGGTCACATTTCCCGGAACCGCGAACATCTCCCGGTTCTGCTCCGCCGCCAGCTTCGCCGTAATGGTCGACCCCGAATATTCGCCCCCCTCCACCACCAGCACCCCGACGCTCATGCCGCTGATGATCCGGTTCCGGACGGGAAAATTCTGCGGAAACGGCGGTGCGCCCATCGGGAATTCGGAAACCACCAGCCCTTTTTCGGCCAGGGTCTCGGCCAGCTTCCGGTTCTCCGAAGGATAAACCTCGTCCACACCGCACCCGAACACCGCAATCGTGTCGCCTCCGGCATCGAGCACCGCCCTATGCGCCGCCGTGTCGATCCCTCGCGCCATTCCGCTGGCGATGGTCAGCCCCGCCTCGCTCAGGTCTTTTGCCAGCCGCGTCGCGGCCTGCGTCCCGTAAGCCGTCGGCCGCCTGGTTCCCACCACCCCCAGCATCAGGCGCCCCAGCAACTCCATCCTGCCTCGCGCATAGAGCAGCGGAGGCGGGTCGAAAATATCGCGCAGCCGCGCCGGATACCGCGCGTCGGTAATCGGCACCAGTTCCACACCCATTTGATGCACCTTCTCGTGCTGCATCGCCGCTTCCTCAAAGGCGCACCCGCTGGAGATACTTTGCGCCGCCGCCGGAGATAACCCAGCCGCCTGCAACTCCTCGGCCGAAGCCCGAAAAATCGCTACCGGCGACCGGAAAATCTCCACCAACTGGCCGGCCTTGCGAGTCCCCACCCCTGCCGACATCCGTAAAGCCAGCCAATGAAGCGATTCCTCGGAACTGAGTGCAGGTTGCATGATTCTCTGTGTGGAAACCCTTCCAGAATTCTCATGTCTCTAGCAAATCTCAAGCGTCGAGACGAGTCTCGACGCGGCACGCACGAGTGCGTACGCCACATAGCTCCACCAGATCCCGCATGGTACCCCGACAGTGATGGAGGGGATCGGCCTGCGCTAATCTGGATTTACATGAGCAAAGCAACCTACGACGACGTAAACCTTATCCTGCGCCTTTATGACATCCGCCGCGAAGAGAAGCTCCGCGCCGCCCGCTCCTGGTATGGAGCCAATTTCAAGCCCAAAACCATGGCCGAGTTGAACGCCATCGCGGGCCCCGGCACGGAAGGGAACCCGATGTTCCGCCAAGTCGTTTCTTACTGGGATATGGCCGCCAGCTTCGTGACCGCCGGCGTTTTGAACGAAGAGCTTCTTGTCCAAAACACGCGCGAATTGCTTCTGGTTTGGCTGCGACTGAAACCCGTCGTGGGCGAAGTGCGCATCGCTTTTAAGGATCCCAATGCCTGGAAAAACCTCGAAACGGTAGCCGAAGCCTACGAGAAGCATATCGGCCCGGAGGCTTTCGCGGCCTTCGCTGCCCGCGTCGCAAGTTAAGTCGCAAGTTAAATGGTCCTGGTCTACATTTCGAAGCGATTGAAGGAGGCGCTTGCCATTGAAGAACTCTTCAAGCAAGCGGGCATCGAATACGACGTCGAGCCCGACACTTACGTCGGCGGCATCATTTTCCGGGCCGAGCGCACCGGCGCCTTCTTCTATGTAGACGAGGAAAACGAAGCCAAAGCTCGCGATCTCCTTAAAAGCAAAGGCTATACCGCTCTCAATTGAGCCGCCGCATCTTCCGGAGTCACGTCTTCTAAAAACGTCCCGAACGCCGATTCGACCGATGCCAGGTACTTCAATTTCGTCGGAGAACGCTGTAACGGCAAAAATTCGACGTAAAAATGCACGTTCTGATGCAAGACCATCATCAACGGCATGGGGAAGCCGAACAGGGCGTCGTATTTCTTGCGCATCTGGCTAAAAATACTAGCGAAATCGGCCTTCTCGCCGGCCGTCAGGTCGTTGAGCGATCTCGCGTGGCGGCGCGCGTAAATGCACGTCTCGTAGGGGAAGCGGGCGAAATACGGTGAAAAAGCGTCAAAATAGGCGCTTTTCAGGATCATCCTCGTGGCATTTTCGAGCTCTTTTGCCAAAATCTGGCAATATAAACACGGCTCGGACCTGGCGACCGAGGCCAATTCCTTCTCAATGCGCGGCGGAATGAATGGAAACGCGTAAATCTGGCCGTGCGGATGAGGCATGGTGACGCCGACCGCTTCACCCGCGTTTTCGAAAATGGCGACGTGTTTGACACTCGGATCCGCCTCCAGCTCCACTGTCCGGCGGGCCCACAGGTTTATGACCTTTTCCCACTGCTCGACCGGCAGCTGGCTGGGGAGCAAGGTGTGTTCCGGGCTGTATAGAACAACGTCGCAGCGGCCTTCAAATGCCGGAAAATCATTGGGATAGAGGTGGACGTCATATTTAAACGGGAGCGAACAGAACGGGCACCAGTCGGCCGGCAGCTGCGGACGCCCCTGGCGATGCGCGGTCACCACCACCCATTGCTCGAGCAGCGGATGCCACCTTAACTCACTCATTCCTCTATTTTTCGCGAATGCGGCGCAAATGACAACTCGTGGAGTTTGTTGCCCAATGCCTGGCGCGCCGCTTCCAGCGCCGCCGGATCGTTGTTGAAGGTGTAGGAATTGGTGATAAAACTCTGGAGCTGCTGAGCCGCGAACGAAGCATAACCGGCCTTGGTGAGCTCGTTCAGATATTCGTAGTCCTGCATGCCATCGCGAATCATCTTCAATCGCATACTGGGGAGCCAGATCGGTTTTGCGGTTCCCAGATAGGTGGAGGAACCGGGATACATCAGCGTGCCGTCACCCCAGCCGCCAGCGTAATAATTAGAAATGAGCGGGTTTCCGGGAGACATGGAAACTCCTGGCGCGCCCACTCCGCATACGCCTCCGGGACCGTCGCAAACATCGATGTAATAGTACAACTCGCCGGTCTGGCCATGAAGATAGGTCATCCATTCCACGAGCCTGTTGGCGACGGGCGTCCCGTCGACGTTGTAATTGGGATAGGTGTTCGGATATCCTCCGGGTGTCGGCCCGGGTACCCCGTTGGTACAAGTTCCGGAATTGGAGCACGCCTGGTAATTCCAAAAGCTGCGCGGAGGGAGGCCACTGGGCGCGGCTGCGATCCACGCTTGATACGACGCGATAGACTCCGGAACGGCCCCTGGCCCGGCTGGCTCCAACGCAACCATGTTGACAATGAGACGGTCCACCAGATTCTGCGCATTGTTCGCCGTCGCAGTGGGCAGATCGGCGGTGGAGGCGGTCGGAATGGACACTCCGAATCCGTGCTCGACTTGCGCGGCGACCACCATCGATGCCCACAGCGCCGTGTTTCCACCCGGCTCGTCGGCAAGAAAATAAAGCGGCTCAACCCATCCATTGGCTGTAAAGACATTCTGGTAATTCTGGAATGTCGCCTGCGTGATTTGAGTCGGAAGCGGCGTCATATTCCAGGACGTTGCGCGCGCACCTTTGAGAATCGAGGAGGTGTTTGTGCACGGGGTGCCGCTCAGAAGGCAGCCGTAGATACTTGTAAAGGTCGCGAAAGAACCCGAAGCTGGAAAGACATCGATGCCGGGCCCGGCCAAGGTATAACGATTGTCCAGCATCTGCACCGCGGCATCCACGTCGGCGAGCATCGCGCCCAGATCTCCGTTTCCCTGCGCGCTTGGATACGTGCCGCATCCGGCGGCAGGGCCGTAGACTTGAACGCAGAAACCTCCGTAGGATGCGACGGTAAACGAAGGCAGGGAGGCAGTGGAGGGCATCTCCCAATTCCATACTGCATAAACCACCGGCATGGCGGCCAGAACGGCCGCGCCGTCCATTACCGTGACCGTTCCGGAGTAATAGCCGGCGGGAGCGGTTGGCGGCGTATGCACGTCGACCCAGACGCTCTGATTGTTTCCAGCCACGACCGTGAATGGAAACGCTTTGGTCGTCTGATGAAAGTAAGGATCAACAGCCGGAATCAGAATGTCGGGAATGGGGCCGGTCGTATTCAGGAAAGTGGCCCCGCTGGCAGTCGGAATGGTTACGTTCTCATAGGCCTCGCGATAGACCACGATGTCGGTGGAGGCCGCGGAAATTCGTGTTCCCGTTTGGGCGTTGACAAGATCGCTGAGGCGGACGCTGAGCGCGTTGATGGGGCTCGCGGCTGCCTGCACATGCACCTGAAAACTCTGGATCTCATTCCTGGTGGTGTAGACGACGGCCCAGTGAACGGATCCAGGAGCTCCGGTGTTTTCGAGGACCTTTGCCAGCGGCCCGGTGATCCAGATATTGTCAGGATAATCTCCGGGAGTCATATCGATCGCCGGCAGATAAATTGGATCAAGCGGGTTCAGCCGGGACTGGGCGTCAAGGCAGGTCAAACCAAGGATCAGAGCCGCCGCGCCTACCGATTTGTGTATCAAAGCAGCATTATCGCACGGGTTGCTCCCATCGCCCGAGTATCGGATGCTGCCTTAACTCACTCATCCATCTATTCTTCGCGAAGCGCGGTCATCGGGTCAAGGCGCGAAGCCCGGCGGGCGGGCAGATATCCGGCCAGGATCGCGACCATCGCCAACACCGCGGTGGCTGACGCAAGGGTTTTAGGATCGTTCGGCGTCAGGCCATAAAGGAAGCTGGAAACGTAGCGTGTGGTGGCTAGCGTGGCTGCGAATCCCGCCGCCAAGCCGATGAAAATAAGCAGGCAAACTTCGCCGAGGACCATACGAAGGACGCGCGATTGTTCGGCTCCCAGGGCCATGCGGATGCCGATTTCGTTGCGGCGCCGGGCGACGTTGTAGGACATGACGCCATAGAGGCCGATGGTGGCAAGGAGCAAAGCGAGCGCGCCGAAAAATCCGGAAAGCGTGGCGAGCAAGCGCTCGCGCACCAGCGATTCGGCGACTTGGGTCGAAAACGTGGTGAACTCGAGAGACACGTCACGATTAAATTCTTGCATCGCGGATTTAACGGCTGGGAGAAGATTGGTGTCGCCTCGCAGCTCGAGGACCGCGAAACCACGCGGTTTTTCCTGGCTTTCGGCACGGTAACCGGTCGGCGGAACGGGTTCTCGCAAGGAGAAGTATTTCGCGTCCTTCACGACACCCACGATCTCAATAGGACCGCTGAGGACGTCGTTCGGCCTCCAACGATACGTCTTGCCAATCGGATTGGTATTGGGGAAAAACTTCTTGACGAACGTCTCGTTCACGATCGCAACCTGAGGCGATTGCGCCGTGTCGTAGCGATTGAAATCGCGTCCGGCGACGAGCGGCGTTCCGAGAGTGTCGAAGTATCCCGGGCTGACGGAATTGTACGCGACCCCGTTGACGGTTGCTCCATCAATCACCAGCGTTTCCGTCCAATTCCTCCGGCTGATAGGGGTAAGGCCGGACATGCTGGCGGAGCGCACGCCTGGGATGGTCCGGACGCGATCGAGCATCTGTTGCCAGGCGGCGGTCCGGCGATCCCGGGGATAGTTGGCGGTGCGCATATTGACACCGACCAGAAGAACGTTCTGTCGATTGAATCCGGTATCCATCGACGTCAGTTTCCAGAAGGTGGAGAGCATCAATCCCGCGCCGGCGACCAGAATCAGGGAGAGTGCGACCTGCAGCATGACCAGCATCTTGCCGAGGCCAAACCTGGAGCCTTCGATAACCCCTCGCGAGTTGGCTTTCATGGCGGCTTGGGGTTGAACACGGGTACCTCGCCATGCCGGCGCGAGGCCGAACAGCAGGCCGGTGAGGATCGCCACGGCGGCGGTGAAGGCCAGCATGCGCCCGTCGATCGAAAGGTCGAGAAACACGGACGAGCGGGAGGTGGAAAGGTAGCTGACCAGCGCATGCGTTCCCCATTGGGCGAAAACCAGGCCGAGCGCCGCGCCGGAAAGAGAGAGCAACAAGCTCTCGGTGAGGAGTTGGCGGATGATCCTCGCGCGGCCGGACCCTAGGGCCATCCGAATGGCGATTTCTCGCTGACGGGCGGCTCCGCGCGCCAGCAGCAGGTTCGCAACGTTGGCGCACGCGATCAGCAGCACCGAGCCCACCACGACCATCAGTGTGAGAAGCGCCAGCCGGTATCGCGAGCGAATCTGAGAGAGGCCGTTTCCGGCGGGCGCGATGAGAAAAGTGTTGGACAGGTATTTGGCAATCCGGTCGTCATGCAGGATGGACGGAAGCGTGGCTTTAAACATGTCCGGAGCAAGGGTGTTCAGACGCGCGACGGCTTGGCTGGCGGAGATTCCTGGCTTGGTGCGGGCAATCACGTTCAGCCACCAGTCGGCCGTCTTGCGGAGCGAATTGGTCTCCGGCGCGCCGATGGCGTCGGTGCAGATGGGAACGGTAACGTCCACCGCTTCGCCGACGGTGACGCCGTAAAATCCGGGCTGCGAGACACCGACGATTTCGAAGGGATGACCGTCGAGCAAAATGGGCTTGCCAAGAACATCCTCGCGGCCGCCGTAGGCTCGCTGCCAGAAATCGTAGTTGAGCACGGCGGTTCCGGGGCAGCCCGGTTTATCGTCTGCGACGGTCAGCGTGCGGCCGAGGATGGTGCGGACGCCGAGCGCTTCGAAGTATTGTCCGCTGACGCGGTTCCCGAGTGCGTAGTGCGCTTCCCCGCCCTGCGCCAGATCGTAGCGATTGAGGCCGAAGGCGAAGATGCTGGAGAAAACGTCCTGGCGGTCGCGGACCTGCTCCCACAGAGGGTTCGAGAAGGAATCGTGATACTGCACCGTCGTCACTTGCAGCAGCTCTTCCGGATGTTGGACGGGAAGAGTTTTGAGCATCACCGAATCGATGAGGCTGAAGATGGCGGTGTTGGCTCCAATGCCTAGGGCGAGGGAAAGAATCGCCACGGCGGCGAAGGCTGGAGAGGAGCGGAGGGCTCGGAGGGCGTAGCGGAGGTCTTGGAAAAGAGCGTCAAGCATCTTAAGAATTGAATGGCAATCAGCCAGCTATTCCTCTCTCAGGGCTGCCATGGGGTCCAGGCGCGAGGCTCGACGGGCTGGGATGTATCCGGCTAGGGCGGCCACTAAAGCTAATACTCCGGCGGCGAGCGAAAGTGTCATCGCGTCGTTGGATTTTATGCCGTAGAGGAAGCTCGCGACGAAGCGCGTCGTGGCTAGCGACACGGCCAAGCCGATGGTCAGGCCGATGCCGATGAGGATGGCGACTTCGCGGAGGATCATTTTCAGGACCCGTGATTGTTCGGCCCCGAGGGCCATGCGGATGCCGATTTCGTTGCGTCTCCGGGCTACATTGTACGACATGACGCCGTAGAGGCCGATGGTCGCCAGGAGCAGGGCGAGGCCGCCGAAGAAGCCGGAAAGAGTGGCCAGGAGACGTTCGCGGGTGAGCGATTCGTCGACTTGCGTGGCGAGGGTCCAGAACCGGAGCGTGATGTCGCGGTTTACCGCTTCCATCGCCGCTTTGACGGCGGGGATGAGATCGGCAGGGGAGCCGGCGGCGGATCGCAGCTCGATAATGGTGAACGGGCCTTCCCCGGCCATGCCGGGCCTGTCCTGGCTGGCTGCGCGGTAGGCGGTGGGCGGAACATCCTCGCGCAGCGAAGAGTACTTGACGTCCTTAACGACGCCGACGATTTCGACGGGCGCGCTGAGCGCGTTGCCGGTCCGGCTGCGGAACGTTTTTCCGAGCGGATTCGCGGAGCCGAAATATCGTTTCACGAAGGTTTCATTGACGATAGCGACGGTTGGCGACTGCGGCGTATCATGCTGGTTGAAATCGCGGCCGGCCACGAACGGCGTGCCGAGCGTCTCAAAATATTCGGGGCTCACGCGGTTGAAATTGACGGTCACATCCAGGTGCGACTTGGCATTGTAGCCCTCGATGACCAGCTCGGTGTCCCACACACCGCCGCTGATGGGCGTCATATCGGAGCGGCTGACCGAGTGAACGCCGGGAAGGGCGCGCAGGCGATCGAGCATTTGTTCATACCCGGCTGCGCGGCGCTCTGGAGGATAGTTGGCGTTACGCAAGTCGACGGCTACCAGCAATACATGCGCCCGATCAAAACCTGCATCGAGCGAAGCGAGTTTCCAAAAAGTCGAGAGCATCAGGCCCGCGCCCACGACCAGCACCAGCGACAAGGCGACTTGCGCCATCACAAGCATTTTGCCAAGTCCGAATTTCGATCCTTCAATAACGCCGCGTGCGTTCGCTTTCATCGCGGCTTGCGGCTGGACGCGCGTTCCCCGCCACGCGGGGGCGATACCGAACAATAAGCCGGTGAAAATCGCTATGGCCGCGGTGAAAGCCAGCATGCGGCCATCGACGGCAAGATCGAGGACAACCTGCCGGTCCGTTGTGGACAAAAAGCCGATCAGGAGGCGGGTGCCCCACTGGGCGAACAAAATGCCGAACGTGGCGCCGCAAAACGACAATAGCAGGCTTTCCGTCAAAAGCTGCCGGATCAACCGGGCGCGGCCGGAGCCCAGCGCCATGCGAATCGCGATCTCGCGCTGGCGTGCCGCGCCGCGCGCTAGCAGCAGATTCGCGACATTGGCGCAGGCGATCAGCAACACCGCGCCGACCACAACCATCAAAACGAGGAGAGCCTGCCGGTACTGCGATCGCAGGCTGGAGCGACCGCTGGCCACGGAGACCGTCGCCTCCAGGGTATTCGCGAGATATCCGGCTTGGCTGTCGACGCGCATCTGCGACGGCAGCGTCGCCTTGAAGATGTCTGGAGCCAGCGTTTTGAGACGAGCCGTGGCCTGGGTTGGCGAAATGCCGGGTTTCGGCCTGGCGATGATGCTCAACCAGCGGGCGCTCGGTTCATCGAGCCAGGTAATTTCGCCGCGGATGATGGACTCCGTGCAGAGGGGGATGGCAACGTCGACCGTGGTGCCGACTTCGACTCCGAAAAAGCCGGGTTTGGTTACGCCGACAATTGGGAATGAATGCCCGTCGAGCGAAATCAGCTTGCCGAGAACGTCGGCGCGGCCGCCGTACGCCCTTTGCCAGAAATCGTAGCTGAGGACGGCTGAACCGGCGCAGCCTCGCTTGTCGTCGGCTGGCGAGAAGGTGCGCCCGAGCACCGCCTGCACGCCGAGCGTCTCAAAAAACTGGCCGCTAACAAAGGCTCCCTGCACATTCCGAGCTTCGCCACCGGACGCTAGGTTGAAGCGCCTCATGTTGTAGGCGAAGATGCCGGAGAAGACGTCCTGGCGGTCGCGAATCTGCTCCCAGACGGGATTCGAATACGCTTCCCGATGCAGACCGCCGGTGACCTGGAGGAGCTCCTGCGGCCGGCTGACGGGGAGGGTCTTCAGAAGCACCGAATCGATCAGGCTGAAGATGGCGGTATTGGCTCCGATGCCGAGGGCGAGAGAAAGAATCGCGACGGCGGCAAAGGCTGGAGCGGAGCGGAGGGCTCGGAGGGCATAGCGGAGGTCTTGGAGGAGCGCGTCCGGCATATTTAGTTAATACTCCGGCGATCGAAAAAGGTTCCCGGAATATGACGATGGTAAGCGAGGATTTTCCCGTCTGTCCGCATGCTGACGCATGGCGGTTCCGCCTGGCTTAGGCGATTACCAATCGGCCGCATTGTACTTGAAAAAAATTTCACGCAAAGACGCGAAGGCGCAAAGAGCACAAAGAAGATTAGGCCACCCAGACTTTTTGGGCGGCGGTGGTTCCTAGCTGGACTGGTTTGCCAGCGACTTTTAGCGTTAGGGTGTCGTCGTAGTTGCGGGTTACCATTTCCAGTTCGGCGGAGGGGCGGATGCCAAGGGCGTCCAGGTATTCGAGCAGGGAACGGTCGCGTTCGAAGACGCTGGTTACTTTGGCGATGGCGCCGGGCGGGAGCTCGTCTAAGGGCCTCCAGCCGCGATCACGACGGTCTTTGGGGCGGTCGACGCCGGCGTGGTTGCCGTGGGGGCAGGCCTCGCTTTTCCCGAGTTTTTCGATTAAGCGACGTTCGAAGTCGGTGGAGACGGCATGCTCTAATTGCTCGGCTTCTTCGTGGACTTTGTACCACTCCATGCCGAAAATTTCGGTGAGCATGCGTTCGATGAGGTGATGGCGTTGAAGGACTCGGTCGGCGATTTCGCGGCCTGGTTTTCTTAGCGTGATGGCGCCGGCCGCGCTGACGTGGATGAGGCCGTCGCGCTTGAGGCGGCGGATGGCCATGGTGACAGCGGGGGCGGAGACTTTGAGCCAGCGGGCAAGGGTTGCGGCAATGACGGTCTCGCCTTCCCCTTCGGCTTCGGCGATGGCCTTCAGGTAATTCTCTTTAGAGATGGTGATTCGCACACGTTCCCATACCGAATTGTAATATGCCTGACGGGTTTAACTCGGCTGGTGGCCGTAGGTCATGCGTGACCCACTTGTTCTGGCTCCCGGCTTCTGGCTTCTGGCTCCTTCTTCTCACGCTCCGGAGATGGCTCCGGCTAGCTGCTCCAGTTTTTGATGGAAACTGTCTGGAGGGGCGCCGGCGGCTCGGTCGATGACTCCGGCTATGGCCTGCACGGCGATCCTTTGCGATAGGCCGTTCTCTTGGACCGCATAGCCTCCAGAGAGCTTCGCGGTCGCTTCGGCAGAGAGAGAAATTGCGCGGCCTGGGGGGATGTCGAGGACGGCGACGAACTGGTCCTGGCTCCAGCGTCCGATGACGGCGTCGTCGCCGATGAGGGCGGAGAAGCGGGCGATCAGCGCTTTCAGGGTCCCTTCGACAACGGTGCGCGAATACTGGGTGTCGAGGCGCTTCAAATTGCGCACCCAGACCAGCAGCAGGCAGAAAGGCTGGTTCTGGCGCAGCAGGTTATCGATATGGGTGTCGATTTTCTGGCGGATCCAGGCGCCGGAAGCGTGGTCGGTATAGAGGGCTTTGCGCTCCTGCTCGATTTGTTGATGAAGCACGCGGATTTCGTCGTGCAACTGGGCGACGATCAGTTGATTACCGTGCTGCATCTGCTGGATGCTGGACTGGATTCCGGCGACGGCCTGTCCGATGCCGCCGCGAATTTCGTCTAAGGTATCGCTTTTCGCCGTCTTTTCCAGCTCCTGAAGCCTGGAACGCACCTCCTGATCGTGATTTTCTCCGTTGGAGGCAACGGTCTCGGCGAAGACGATCATCGCGGCGGTGGCGTTTTCCACCTCCTGGTGCATTTTCTTCAATTGCTCGGCGGATTTGTCGCGATATTCGCGAAGCTCGCCGCGGAAGGACGACTGCGCGGCGTGGATCTGATCCGCCGACGTGGCGTCGCGGCTCTGGCCCTCAATCACTTTAAGATGTTGGCGAAACTCGACGGCGAGGGCGGGATCCACTTCCACAGCGTAGTGCGCCGCGGAATCGATCGCTAATGCGTAACAGTCCAAAATGGCACTGGAAAGGCTTTCCCGCTTCTCGAGTTCATCGAGGCGGTCTAAATCGTTAAACGACTTGCGAATTGAGATCAAAGCATGTCTCCTAAGGCGCCTCATCGGCTGGAGAGGGGTTAACTTGAACGAAAACTCATGCCGGCGAAGCTGACGACGCTTTGTTCGTCGATATTCCATTGCTGATAGCGCAACAGGCGGCCGCGGGCGCTCGGAACGGCTTTGAGGAAGGTATAGATGGGAGCGGAGCCGCACCACTTCAGATCGTCGCGATTCTGCTGAATAAGATCCCAAAATCCGCGGGCGTCGCCGGATTCCATGCGCTCCATGCGGGCGCGGTCGCGGAGGGCGACTTCCTCCATTTCGTCGCGTTCTGCGATGGCGGGAAATGAGTCGCCATAGCGGCGGCCCATGTGCGCCATGTCGATGCCCAGCACCCAGAGCAGACGATCGCCTTCGCGGGCGGCGATTTCGCCCAACGATCCGAGCATGCGGTTCACATGGTCATTTGCCTCCGGCGCGCCGCCGTGATAGATGCTGTTCGCGTAGGAGCCGCACAGGATGGGCACGATGCGGATGTTGGGGCCGAAGAGGTGCTGGAGAAAGACGACCTGGAATTCGATGGAGTGCTCGATGGCGTGGCAGTAATCCTCCATGGCGGCGGCGTCGCCGGATTTGGCCTCGATTTCGTTGATGAGAGAGATATCGGGGATGGTTTCGCCGTAGGGCGTCGCGAAGGGCTTGCGAGTGAGGCCGAGGCGGTCGGGCGCGCCGTAGTGCGAGGTGCCGAGGATGACGAAGGTACGGCCGGCGTCCGAGGGGGAGAGAGCGGAGTAGGCGGCGCGATAAGCGTCGACGCCTCCGAAGGGGCTGACGTGGGGGGCGGCGATGGCTAAGAGTTTTTCTTTTGGAGCGGGCGGTGCATCGGCGAGGTATTCATTGAAGGTGCGGATGAGTTCGGATTTTTCGTCGGGGTAGCCGGAGCCGGCGTGGGAGGGCTCGCGAATGGGGGCTTCGGCGAAAGCGCGCTCGGCTTGCTCCTTGCAGCGAAGAAAAGTTTCGTCTTCCAGGAATCCGGCGGAGCTGAGCGCATCGAGAAGATGCTGCTCGATCTGGCCGACTTCCAGATCGCCGGTGGCGCGGACGAGATAGGCGCGGAGGTCGGGACTGGTATGCTCGCCGTCGAAGAATTCGAGGCAGGAGACCAGGCCGGGAGGAACGATCAGAGTGGCGTCGGAGTATTGAAAAGGGTCGCGGATCACCAGGCCGGGGCGGTCGGGGACGGGCGATGGCAGGAAATCGAGATTATTTCGGAGGCGCGGGAGCATGTCAGCGTCCGCTCAGGAACGCGTCCACCACTTCAACATATTTATCGGGTTCCTCATGGGACGGAAGATGGCCGCTTTGGGCGAAGACGACGAATTTCGCTCCGGGGATGGCTTTATATATGTTCCAGGCGTTGATGGGCGCGACGTTCATGTCGTAACGGCCGGTGATCACGAGGGTCGGGAAGGTAAACTTCGGTAGCGCGGAGGTGAGGTCGAGCTTCGAGGCGGAACGGCCGACTTGGGCGCCGACTTGAGGATTGTAGCCGAGGTCTTTCGCGCCGGCGAGGTAGGCGTCACGTTTCTCTTCGCTGTAAAAGAGCATGCGGAAGTGATGGCGCATTTGATCGTCGGGGGTGGCGGCCCGCTCCTGCGACGCGTCAGGAAAGACCTGGGAGAGGACGCGGACCATGGTCTTCATGTTGGGCGACGCGGAATCGCTGAGGATGAGTTTTTCGATGTGCTCGGGATGGGCCGCGGCGTAGGCCATGGCGAGGAAGCCTCCGTAGGAATCGCCGACCAGGGCGAATTTCTGGAAGCCGAATTTGGCGCGGACGGCTTCGAGGTCGGCGATCTGGGCGGTCATTTCCTGGGATGCGTCGGGTTTGAGGCGGGTGGATTTGCCGGTGCCTCGCTGGTCGTAGAAGAGGATTTGACGGGTTTTCGAGAGGCGGGTCCAGACATCGTTCTGGATCATATATATATGCGAGAGGCCGGGGCCGCCGTTGGCTACGATCACGGGGGTTGATGTGGTGGGTGCGCCGTAGAGTTCGTAGGCCAGGTCGGCGTCGGGGGTCTTTATGACGCCGGGTTGTTGGGAGAGTGTCAGGAAGAGGAAGAAAGATAGGGGCACGGAGTTAGTTTATCGACAAGAGGAGCCGCCTTAGAGGCGGCTGCAGCCTATGAGGCTGCCCCACTAGACTGAAGTGGTGTCTCCAATTGAAGAGTATCGGGTGCGGTTGAAGAGCTGGAATGAAAGGCTCGAGCGCGCGCAGAGGCGGTATAACCAGTTGGGCAATGCCCGTCTGACGACGGGGATTGCGGCCGTGGTGGTCGCCGGGTTTTCGATTGGGGTGTCCTGGATTTCGGCCTGGTGGCTGGTTGCGCCGCTGGCGGTTTTCGTCGTGCTGGCGATTGCGCTTCACCGACTGGATGCGGAGAGGGACGCGGCGACGCGAGGGGTCGCTTATTATGAGCGGGCGATCGGGCGGATTGAGGACCGGTGGATCGGAACGGGGAGCCAGGGCGAGCGGTTTCGGGACTCGACACACGTGTATGCGGACGATCTGGATTTGTTCGGACGAGGGTCGCTGTTTGAACTATTGTCGACGGCGCGAACGGGGGCGGGTGAGAGGACGCTGGCGGAGTGGCTGCTCGCGCCCGGCGAGCGCGAGGAAGTTGCGGCGCGGCAGGAAGCGGTTGCGGAGCTGACTCTGCGCATCGATTTGCGGGAAGAGATCGCGCTGATGGGAGAGGATATTCGCGCGGCGGTGGATGCGCGGGCGCTGGCGGTGTGGGGCGCGGCGGCTGCGGTCGGGTTTTTTAAAGGAGCGCGTATCGTCGCGCCGGTGCTGGCCTGCGCGGCAGTGGCGACGCTGGGAGGATTTTTTGCGCAGCGATTCACGCTTGCGCCGTTTTTGTGCGTCGTCCTTGCGGAGATGATTTTCAGCTTCACGATCCGTCCGAGGGTGGGGCAGGTTGCGGAAGCGGTGTCCGCGCCGGCGCACGATTTACGGATGCTGGCGCTGCTGCTGGAACGGCTGGAGCGGGAGCAGTTCAGGTCGGCGCGGTTGAAGAGGCTGGCGGAGGATTTAGCTGTCGAGGGGAAGAAGGCGTCGCACAGAATCAGACGGCTGACGCGGTTGATCGAGCTGCTGGACTCTTCGGAGAACATGTTTTTCCGCCCGATCGCCGCGATGCTGCTGTGGAACGCGCAGTTCGCGATGGCGATCGAGGCGTGGCGCAACGTGTACGGTCCGCGCATCGGGAAATGGATCGCGGCGGTGGGGGAGTTTGAGGCGCTGTGTTCTCTTTCCACGTACGCGTTCGAGCGGCCGGATGCTACGTTTCCGCGGCTGGAGATGGAAGGGCCGCTGTTCGACGCCGACACGCTGCGGCATCCATTGATACCGGCGGCGGTGGCTATTGCCAACGATGTGAAGCTGGGAAAAGAGAGGAGTCTCTGGATCGTCAGCGGGTCGAATATGAGCGGCAAGAGCACACTCATGCGAGCGGTGGGGCTGAACGCGGTGCTGGCGTGGGCGGGAGCGCCGGTGGCGTGTGTGAGGTTGCGCATTTCTCCGCTGGCGATTGGCGCATCGATGAGCACGCACGATTCGCTGGCCGACAATCGATCGCGATTCTATGCCGAGATCAGCCGGCTGCGCGACGTCGTCGATCTGGCGCGGACGGGGCATCCGACTTTATTTCTTCTCGACGAATTATTGAGCGGGACTAATTCGCATGACCGGAGAATTGGCGCGGAGGCGGTGGTGCGGGGGCTGGTGGAGCGCGGCGCGATCGGGATGGTATCGACGCACGATCTGGCGCTGGCGGAGATCGCGTCGACGCTGGATGGGCGGGCGGCGAATGTTCATTTTGAGGATCATTTGGAAGGCGGGGAGATTCGGTTCGATTACCGGCTGCGCGAAGGGGTGGTGACGCGGAGTAATGCGCTGGAGTTGATGCGGGCAGTCGGGCTGGATGTTTGAAGAGGAGCCAGGAGCCGAGGGAGCCCGGAGCCAGAAGGAGATAATGGTTTGGTATGAGTGTTTTGATTACTGGGGCTAGTGGCGGGCTGGGGACGGCTGTCTCGAGGGCGTTTGAGGACGCGGGGAAGAGCGTTATTGGGGTGGCGCGCTCTTGGACGGAGGCGGTGCCGTTTCGGACGCTTTCCGTGGATTTGACGACGGCTGAGGGGTGCGATGCGATGGTCGCGCAGGCGCTGGAGCATGGGCCGATTGAGGCGTTGGTGCATATCCTGGGTGGATTCGGCGGAGGGCAGCCGATTGCCGAGACCAGCGACAAAACGTGGGACGGGATGATGACGCTGAATCTGCGGGCGGCGTTTTGCGCGATGCGCGCGGTGTTGAAACCGATGACGGCGGCGAAGTATGGACGGATCGTCGCGGTGGGGTCGCGCGCGGCGGTGGAGGCGATGGCGAATTTTGCGGCTTACTCGGTTTCGAAAGCGGGGCTGGTCGCGCTGGTGAAGAACGTCGCGGCCGAGGGAAAAGATTTGGGGATCACGGCAAACGTGGTTTTGCCCAGCACGATCGACACGCCGGCGAACCGGCAGGCGATGCCGAAGTCCGATTTTTCGCGGTGGGTGCGGCCGGAATCGATTGCGAAGACGCTGGTGTATCTGGCGTCGAAAGAGGCGGGCGATGTGAGCGGGGCGGTGATTCCGATATACGGGAGGGCGTGATGAAGAAGATGAAGAAGACTGAGGTGGCGGCGTTGTTGAAAGGGCTGCCGGGATGGTCGGTGAAGGGCGGGAAGTTGCATCGGGAATACAAATTTCCCGATTTTCCCCATGCGTTCGGCATGATGGCGACGGCGGCGCCGGCGATTGAAAAGATGAATCATCATCCGGAGTGGTCCAACGTCTACAACCAGGTGACCGTGGATTTGTCGACGCACGATGCGGGTGGGATCACGCAGAAGGATTTCGATCTGGCGGCATTGCTGGAAGGGATTGCGAAGAAGCTGGGATGAGGGATAAGGAAAACGAATTCAGCGGAGCCGCCCGAAGGGACGGCTGCCGGCCCCACAAGACGGGGGTTGTGATTTTTGTTGCTTGCGCGGCGTTGTGCGCGGCGCAGGAGACGTTTCCGGGGTCGAAGGCGCTGGACGACGTGGTCGATCAGGCGGTGCGCGAGGGGCTGATTCCGGGAGCGGTGCTGATTGTCGGGCATGACGGGAAAATTCTGCATCGCAAGGCGTATGGGAGCAGGGCGCTGGTGCCGCAGCGCGAGGAGATGACGCTGGATACGATTTTCGACCTGGCGTCGTTGACCAAGGTGATCGCGACCACTTCCGCGGCGATGAAGGTTTTCGAGGACGGGAAGCTGAGGTTGTCGGAAAAAGTCACGGACTATTTGCCGGAGTTTCAGGGCGGGAAGAGCGACATCACGATTCGCGACCTGATGACGCATTTTTCAGGGTTTAAGCCGGATTTCGATCTCGATCCGCCGTTTAGCGGGTATGAAGCGGGCATTCACCGGGCTCTGACTGAGAAGCCACAGGGTCCGCCGGGGGTGCGGTTCGTTTATAGCGATACGAATTTCATTCTGATGGGGGAGATCGTGCGTCGCAAGAGCGAGAAAACGCTCGATGAGCTGGTGCAGGAGGAAGTTTTTAAGCCGCTGGGGATGGTGGATACGCAGTTCAAGCCGCCGGCATCGCTGCGGTCTCGCATCGCTCCGACGGAGATTGACGCGGCGACGGGGCTTCCGTTTCGGGGCGTGGTGCACGATCCTCGGGCACGCCTGATGGGAGGCGTCGCGGGGCACGCGGGGTTGTTTTCGACAGCGGCCGACTTGTCGCGATTCGCGGAGATGATGCTCGGGATGGGGACGCGGGACGGCGTGCGCGTTTTTTCGCCGCTCACGGTGAGGAAATTTACTTCGCCCGAGACGCCGCAGGATCAGCCGGTGCTGAGGGGCCTCGGCTGGGATATCGATTCCACTTATTCGTCGAATCGTGGGGAATTGTTTCCGATTGGGTCGTATGGACACACCGGGTTTACGGGGACTTCCCTTTGGATCGATCCGTCGACCAATTCCTACGTCATACTGCTGACGAATTTTGTGCATCCGAAGGCGGGGAAGAGTCTCACTGCACTGCGAGCTCGCGTGGCGACGATTGCGGCTGCGGCCGTCGGAGTTGATGCGCCGGGCGTGAGCGTGGTGGGGTTCAACGAAACGATGGCGGGCGCGGGTGTGCGGCGGATGATTGCTCCAAACCATCGGGTGCTGACCGGGCTTGACGTGCTGGAGCAGGATAAATTCTCGGCGCTGAAGGGGAAGAAGGTCGGGCTGATCACGAATCATGCCGGCCTCGATCAGAACGGGCGACGGAACATCGACGTGATGCGAGACGCGGGCGTGCAGATCATGGCGCTGTTTTCTCCGGAGCACGGAATCACCGGGAAAGAGGATCGGAAAGACGTGGCCGACGCCAAAGATGCGGCGACCGGGCTGCCCGTCTGGAGCCTGCACTACAACGGGCGCTACCGGATGACGCCGGAGATGCTGAAGGACGTCGACACCTTAGTCTTCGACATCCAGGACGTCGGGGCGCGGTTCTACACTTATTCCTGCACCATGCTTTACGCGCTGGAGGACGCGTCGAAGGCGGGGCTGCCGTTCTACCTTCTCGATCGGCCCAATCCGGTGACGGGGACGCACATGGAGGGGCCTCTCATTGACGACGATTTGCAGAGTTTCGTGGGATGTTATTCGATGCCGATCCGCCACGGGCTGACTTTAGGCGAGCTGGCGACCATGGCCAACGGCGAGCGGAAGCTTTCCGCCGATCTGCACATTATTAAGATGAAGAACTGGTCGCGCGGCGACTGGTTCGATTCCACGGGCTTGAGCTGGGTGGATCCGTCGCCCAATATGAGGAGCCTGAACGCGGCGACGCTCTACTTTGGCCTGGCGATGATCGAGTACGCGAAAGAGTATTCGGTCGGGCGGAGCACCGACGCGCCGTTCGAGCAAATCGGGGCGGAATGGATTCGCGGGGCGGAACTGGCGCGGTTCCTGAACGACCGGCAAGTGCCCGGTGTCCGGGCGTATCCGACTCGATTTACCCCCAGCGGCCCACCTTTAAAGGACCGGCCGCTGGAAGGCGTGCGTTTCGTTATTGTGAATCGCGAGCAGTTTTCTTCCGTAAGGCTCGGCCTGGAAGTGGCTTACGCGCTGGGAAGATTGTATCCGGGCAAAGTGGATCTGGAGGCCTGCCGGAGGCTGATCGGTAACAGGAAGGTAATAGAATCGATGAAAACGGGGGAAGATCCGCGAGCCATCGAGCAGCGCATCGAGGACCAATTGCGCGCCTTCGAGGAGCGCCGCCGCCCGTACCTGCTCTACTAGTTGACGAACACACTGTTAAGTGGCTTAACTGCGTTATCTTCATGAACAGTTGGAATTTCAGGAACATCGGTATCAAACCCCTTGACACCTTGTTGCCCCTTGAGTCACAATTGCCTAGTTTTGCTTTGCGAGACACTACTGCCTTGGTTTGCAGAAGGGGACTTTAACTATGAAACGTTTACTGCAACTCTGTCCGTTGCTGGGGATGGCCATGTTGATTGCCGGTTCGTTCAGCCGGCCAGCGTTCGCGCAGGCTCCGGTGGGAACGATTTCGGGGGTTGTCGCCGATGAGAGCGGCGCCGTCATTCCGAATGCCTCGGTGAAGATTCGCAATAAGGCCACGGATGCCGAGCGCGATCTGATGTCGAGCGCGGACGGCACCTTCAGCGCAGCGTCCCTTGCGGCGGGCGTTTACGAAGTGCGCGTGGAGTTGAAAGGGTTCCGCACAGTGGTTCGCGAGGCGACGGTGGAAACCGGTCTGACGACGACGGCCGATATCCGGCTTCCGGTCGGGGCAACCTCGGAAGTAGTGAACGTGGAAGCGGCGACGGCGCAAATCGATTACGAGAAGCACTCGATCGATGGAGTTGTCTCGCGAGAGCAGATTCAGGATCTGCCGCTGAACGGCCGAAGCTACCTGCAATTGGCCTCGGTCGAACCGGGCGTCACCGTCGGAACGGGCTCAACGTCCCAGTACAACGCACTGTCGACGGTGTCGATCATGGGAGGCGACTCAGGCAAGACAGCCATCAGCATCGACGGCGGAGCCATCCGCGACACCATCGAGGGGACGGGCTCCTCCATGAACTTTTCCCAGGAAGTGGTCCAGGAATTTCAGGTTTCTTCAGTGAACTTCGATTTGTCCACGGATATCACCAGCGTCGGTTCGGTCAACGTAGTGACGCGGACCGGTTCGAACCAATTCCACGGCGCCGGCTACTTCTATTTCCGCGATCACAATATGGCCGCGTATCCCGCTTTAGTGCGCGATCCGATCGCTACCAGTCCGTTTTTTGCGCGGCGCAACCCAGGATTCTGGGTAGGTGGGCCGGTCAAGAAGGACAAGCTGTTTTTCTTCTTTAACTACGAGTACATGAACCAGGTGCAGAATTATAGCATCGTACCGAACGTGCCTTCCGCCGTCGGTCTCACCCAAAACTACGGCAGTCCCTACATCGGAAAGACGCTCAGTTTCCGGCTGGATTACCGGCTCAATTCGAAGACCAGCATCTTCGCGCGCTACTCGCATGATGGAAACGGAGGCTTCGGCCCGATTGGCGCGGCTACGCTACCCTCCAACTGGGTGGAGAACACGAACTGGAGCGACCAGAGCATCATGGGAGTCACCACGGCGGTGAAACCGACGCTGGTGAACGATTTCCGGTTCAGCTACGCGTTCTGGAGCAACCGCAATCTGACGCCGACCCCTTCTCAGTGTCCGGGTTGCATTGGCGTGGGTGGTCCGCAGATCCAATACTATGGCGCGGGGAGCAACGTTTATTTTGGCAACTCCGTGAACACGCCGCAGGGGCGCGATCTGCGGCGCTTGACCTGGCAGGACAACATGACCTGGCAGAAGGGTAACCATCGGATGAAGTTTGGCGGGTTATGGGAATACAACAATGGCACAGGGTTCTGGGGCTATTGCGATCCGGCCTGCGATGCGGTTTTCGACCCGGAGTATCTAACGGCCACGTTGGATGGGCTCACCCCGCTGTTTTTCCCGACCCTGCCGGCCAAGATCACGAGCAACGCGGACTTGTTGAATATGCCCTTCATCTCGGCGGGAGTCGTCGGCATCGGCGACCCGAGTCAGCCGCCGCCGTACAACGAGGGCGTAGCCAGGGTCAACGACCGCTCGCGCCTCTACTTCCAGGACACCTGGAGATTAAGGCCGAACTTTACCGTGAATTATGGTTTGGCCTGGGAGTATGAGAGTAATCTGTTTAATGAGGATCTGCCGAAGCCGGCGTACCTTGCGCCACTTTACGGGAGCAACCTGAGCGCGACGCACGGACTTGGCGGACACCTTTCGCCGCTCGTCGGATTTGCGTGGAAGGTCGGCAACGACAACAAGACAGTGATTCGCGGTGGCGGAGGCAAATACTACGACACGCAGTATTTGTACCAGCGCTTGCAGGAGCGCTCCGAGATCGGCCCGGTGGGCAATGGACGCGTGCAATATCCGGAAACCGCGTACACGAATATTTTCCCGGGAATCGTGAACGTTGGGGTCACTGCGGCGCTTTATGCGGCGACCGGCAAACTGACGCCGCAGCTTGTCGCGGTCGGCGCGTCGCTTCCAGCGGGCGCTATTACCTCGATGACTCTTGGCCAGTTCGAGCAGATCCAGGCACAGGAAACCCCCGCCATCGCGGCCAGCCTGGCTACTCCGATTCCTGGAGAAACCCCGATTCAAGTTGCCAAATCAGGCGCCGATCTCTACCCGCTGAATTCCCCGGTGCAGGATTCTTACCACATGTCGCTCGGTATACAGCGCGAACTGCGCAGGGACATGGTGCTGAGCGCCGACTTCGTGCGCCGCGTTTTCCTGAACCTCCAGTACGGCGCCCTCGATATCAACCGCTACAACCGCTATATCAATGACGTGCAATCGCCGGTGATTCCGATTTGTACCGGCACACAGGCCAGCAATCCGGCCGCGGAGTGTTCGACCGGCGCAATCACGTTCTGGGAGGCGGGCGCGCGCAGCACCTATACGGCTTTGCTGGTGAAGGTGGACAAACGCTTCTCGAATCGCTACCAGTTCACGGCATCGTATGCTCTGCAAAGCCAGATGGGCCTGAACGGCATCGACAACATGAACAATTACGACTCGACCTGGGGCCCGCAGGCTTCGCGCCAGATCCTGCACATTGTCGGGACGGTCCAGCTGCCGTGGGGATTCTCTCTCGGTCTGGTGTCGTCGACTTCCAGCACGGGTCCGGTGATGCCGGTCATTAGCGGGATCGACCTCACCGGCAGCGGAGTTACTTCCACGCCTTTGCCCGGCCTGTCCTTCAACTGCCTGAACATCAGTTGCGGCATGAGCGACCTGACGGCGGCGATCGCGAACTGGAATTCCACCTACGCAGGCAAGCAGGACGGCACCGGCCAGCACACGATGCCGAAGCTCACGCTGCCCGCGAACTTCAGCCTGGGCCGTCCGTTCAACTCCCAGGATGCGCGGCTGACGAAGTCCTTCACGTACCACGAACGTTACAAGCTGAACATTTTCGCGGAGATGTTCAACCTCTTCAACTACTCCAACTACAGTGGATATAGCTTTGACCCCAGCAATTCCACGGGCTTCGGCATCCCGACGCAGCGGGTGTCGCAGGTGTTCGGTTCGGGCGGTGCTCGCGCCGTGCAGGTGGGTGCGCGAGTTACGTTCTAGCTTACTTACAGGCTAAAGCCTGGCCACCAGACATTAGAGCTGTTTCAGAGTTTCTGTAGACCTTGTAGGGCGGCCAATCCTGGCTGCAGCCTGCTTTCAGCAGGCTCGTCGCTCGGCAACAAGAGCCGCCTCGAAAAGCGGCTGCAGCCAAAATTGG
>Ga0182024_10002899_pt1 | contig 41749 bp, 39 predicted proteins | sample P32metaG_FD_120480 | JGI IMG/M metagenome (GOLD analysis project Ga0182024, IMG submission 120480) | Permafrost microbial communities from Stordalen Mire, Sweden - P3-2 metaG (Illumina Assembly) | ecosystem: Environmental > Terrestrial > Soil > Wetlands > Permafrost | place: Sweden: Stordalen... | reverse complement strand
GGCGCCGGTGACGCCGCGGCGATCAAAGGCCGCATCAACCAGATCAAAGCCGAAATCGAGAACACCGACTCGGACTTCGACCGCGAGAAGCTCCAGGAGCGCTTGGCCAAGCTCTCCGGCGGCGTCGCGGTGGTCAAGGTCGGAGCGGCGACCGAGACGGAGATGAAGGAGAAGAAGCACCGCGTCGAGGACGCGCTGCAGGCCACGCGCGCCGCGCTCGAGGAGGGCATCGTGCCAGGAGGCGGCGTCGCGCTGCTTCAGGCCTCCTCCGCGGTCACAGTCGATGGCACGAGTGGCAATGGCGCCGTCGCCGACGATGACGAGCGCACGGGTGCTCGCATCGTGCTGCGAGCGCTCGAGGAGCCGCTTCGCCAGCTGGCCGAGAACGCAGGCCTGGAGGGCTCGGTCGTGGTCAACGACGTGCGCAAGGCCAAGAAAGGCCAGGGCCTGAACGCTGCCACGAACGAGATCGTCGACCTCGTTGCCGCGGGGGTCATCGACCCGGCGATGGTCACGCGCTCGGCGCTGCAGAACGCCGCGTCGATCGCCAAGAACATCCTCACCACCGAGGCGATCGTCGCCGAGGTGCCGGAGAAGGAAGGCGCCGGCGGCGGTGGCGGTGGCATGCCCGACATGAGCGGGATGATGTAAGGCGCATCGGCTGCCGCGGGAGAGCTGTCTACAGGAATCCCGCACTGCAGCCGATAGGACGGCAGGGGGCCCGGCAGGATGCCGGGCCCTCGGTTTTTAGGCGTCGCGACGAGCCTTCGCCGCAGACTTACAGCTGACCCGACGCTATTCCACCTCGGCCACCGACCGCGGGCCCGCGCCGACGTACTTCGCGGTCGGGCGGATCAGCTTCGCCTCGCGCTTCTGCTCGAGGATGTGCGCCGACCAGCCGGCCACGCGCGCGCACGTGAACATCGGCGTGAACAGGTCCGGCGGGACTTCAGCCAGGTCGAGCACGACGGCCGACCAGAACTCGACGTTCGTGGCGAGCACGCGGTCGGGCCTGCGGGCGTGAAGCTCCTCGAGCGCTGCTTTCTCGAGCGCCTCGGCTGCCTGGAACCGGGGCGAGCCGAGTTCACGGCAGGTCCGCCGCAGCACGCGCGCGCGCGGGTCTTCGGCGCGATAGATGCGGTGGCCGAAACCCATCAGGCGCTCGCCGCGATCGAGGGCGTCTGAAACCCATCGCTCGGCGTCGCCGCTCTGTTCGACATCCTCGAGCATCTTCAGCACCCGTGACGGCGCGCCCCCGTGCAGCGGGCCGGACAGCGCTCCCACCGCGGCGGACAGCGCGGCGGCGCAGTCGGCTCCGGTGGAGGCGACGACCCGCGCGGTGAACGTCGAGGCGTTTATCCCGTGCTCGGCCGCCGAGACCCAGTAGGCGTCGATCGCCTTGACGTGATCGGGGTTCGCCTCGCCGCGCCAGCGGATCAGGAATCGCTCGGGGATCGTTCGCCCGGCATCGATCTCCGACTGTGGCACCGGCGGCTGGCCGGCTTCGCGTGCCGACTGGGCGACGAAGGAGAGAGCCATCACGGACGCGCGCGCGAGGTTGTCGCGGGCCTCCTCGTCGGAGATGTCGATCAGCTGACCGAAGCCCCACTCCGGTGCGAGCATGGCAAGCGCCGACTGCACGTCGACGCGGTGATCGCCGGAGCGTACGGTCAGGGCGTGGGGTTCGGCTGGAGGCAGGCCGGGTTTGAAGCGTCCGTCGACGAGCAGGCCCCAGACCTGCTCATAGGGGACGGCGCCAACGAGATCCTCGATATCGACGCCGCGGTAGCGCAGCGCGCCACCCTCTTTGTCGGGCTCGGCGATCTCGGTTGCGAAGGCGACGACGCCTTCAAGGCCCGATTGGACCTCTGATGGGGACTGAACCGCGCTCATGGCACTCGCTTTCTGAGCTTGATGCTTGACGGGGTAGCTGCCTTGTGGGCAGGCCCATATCGTCGCAGGAATGTTCGCGGAGGTAGGCTCCCGGTAAGCGGGCGACCGCCCGCCGATCGACGGTCGCGCCGCCGAAAGCGGTGGTGGCCCAGCACAACCTTGAGGAGGAGTCGTGTCCGACGGCGATCTGATGTTCCGCTCGGCGAGCGATCTCGCGAGCATGGTGCGCTCCGGCGAGGTGTCGGCGCGGGAGCTCGTGCAGTGCTCGCTCGATCGGATCGAGGAGCTCAACCCGACGCTGAACGCGTTCGTCCAGGTCGACGCGGAGGGGGCGCTGGCCGCGGCGGATCAGGTGAAGCCAAGCGATGAGCGTCCGTTCGCGGGGGTGCCGACCGCGATCAAGAACAACCGCCCGGTCAAAGGCCTGCGCCTCACCTACGGCTGCTCGCTGATGGCCGACTACATCTGCGACTACGACCACAACGTGACGCGGCGCCTGCGCGACGCCGGATTCGTGATCGTCGGCACGACGACGCTGCCCGAGTACGGCATCCTGCCGACGACTGAGGCGCGCCTGTTCGGGCCGACGCGAAACCCGTGGGATCTGCAGCGCACCCCCGGCGGCTCCTCCGGCGGAGCCGCGGCCGCAGTGACGGCCGGAATCGTGCCGGTCGCCCACGGCAACGATGGCGGCGGCTCGGTCCGGATCCCCGCCGCATGCTGCGGCCTGGTTGGCCTGAAGCCCACCCGCGGGCGAATCTCCGCAGCGCCGGAGCTCGGTGACTCCTCGCTCGGGATCGACGGCGTGCTCACGCGCACCGTCGCCGACACGGCGGCGCTCCTCGACGTGCTCGCCGGCTATGAGCCGGGCGATGCCACCTGGGCGCCGCCGCCGGCTGAGCCGTTCGCGCGGTCGGCGGCGACTGAGCCCGGCAGGCTGCGGATCGCGATGACGACCCTGCCGCCGGTCCCCGACGCCGTGGTCGACCCGATCTGCGCGCAGGCCGTCGACGAGGCGGCGGAGCTCTTGCGCTCGCTCGGACACGAGGTCGAGGAGGTCGCCCCGCCGTGGCAGGCCGACGGGCTGAGGGAGCTGTTCGGTGCGGTGTTCTCCAATCACATCGCGCTCTCGATCTCCTACTCGGGCATGGTCGCCGGACGCGAGCCGACCGCCGAGGACATGGAGCCGATGAGCTGGGCGATCTTCTCGATGATCGGAAAACTGAACGCCGTCCAGGGAATGGGCGCGGCGGTCCAGCTGCAGGCATACGCCAGGCGGCTGGTCTCCTTCCTCTCACCCTACGACGCGCTGCTGACGCCCGCGCTCGCCGAGCGACCGCTCCCGCTGGGGACGCTAGACACCGCTGCGCCCGAACCGATGGCGACGTTCACGCGCTCCGGCCTGTTCACGCCGTTCACGCCGGTGTTCAACGCGAGTGGCCAGCCCGGCATCTCGCTGCCGCTGTTCGAGGGCGAGGACGGCCTGCCGCTGGGGGTCCAGATCGTCGGGCGCCCGGCCGGCGAGGCGGCCCTGCTCGCGCTCGCCTCGCAGCTGGAAGAGGCGCAGCCGTGGGCCGGGCGGCGGGCGCCGATTGGCGCGGGTGTGCTGGACTAGGTTGACGCCGAGTTCGCCGCATCACCGCGTCCCAAGCACAGCGGGCATCGGCGCGGGCGTGACGCCCAGGGCCTGAGCGTCGGCGACGCCGCGCGGGGAGATCATCGGCACCTCCATCAGCTCGGCTTCATCCCACGTGGCGAACGCGCGCGGTCCCCAAACAGACTCGAGCAGGCGAAGCGCGCGCGAGACGATCGGTGTGGGGATGTGGATCAGGGGGCGCGAGCGGTTCAGCGAGCGCAGCACCGCGCGCACGATGTCGTTGTGGCTGAGCGTCTCCGGTCCCGCCAGCTCATAGCGTGAGTGATGGTCGATCTTTGGTTCCTCGACGTCGCCATCGCGCAGGGAGGCGACGACACAGTCGGCCACATCCTCGGCCCAGATCGGCTGGTAGACGGCGCGGCCGCGTCCGGAGACTGGAACGATCGGGAGCAGGGCGAGGCGCTCGAGCAGCGTGAGCCAGGGGTCGCCGGGCGCGTACACGATCGAGGGGGCAAAGACCGTCGAGCGCAGCTGCGCGTCGCACACGGCCTGCTCGGCGAGCGCCTTGGCGCGGAAGAAGCGCGCGCGGTGGTGCGTGGAGGCGTCGAGGGCGGAGAAGAACACGAACCGCTCGACGCCCGAGCGCTCGGCCGCCTCGACCATCCGCCAGGTCGCGATGCCGTTGAGCTCCTCGATCGACCCGCGCGGCTGGTCGCGGATCGAGGCGGCCAGGTGCACGACCGTGTGGACGCCGCGCAGGGCGTTGCGGAATGAGGGAGGGTCGGTCAGGTCGCCGAGCGCGATCTGCACGCGCACGCGCTGGGCGCCGAGTCGCCGCGGATCGCGTACCAGACAGCGCACCTGCTCGCCTTCGGCCACCAGGCGGCGCAGCAGCGCCGAGCCCACCAGGCCGGTCGCGCCGGTAAGGAGCAGCATCATTCGTACAATATGCCCCTCCCCGCGAAGAACCCGGCAAGACCGTCGAAACCCGCTCAAACCAACCACAAGGAACCAATGGCCTACGTTATCGCCGAGCCATGCATTGGCACGAAGGACAACTCCTGCGTCGAGGTCTGCCCCGTGGACTGCATCCACCCGACGCCCGACGAGCCCGGTTACGACGCGGCGGAGATGCTCTACATCGACCCTGAGGAGTGCATCGACTGCGACGCCTGCGTCGAGGCATGCCCAGTCGACGCCTGCTTCGCCGAGGACCAGCTGCCCGAGGAGTGGGGGAAGTACACGCAGATGAACGCCGACTACTTCGCCAACGCCAAGTAGCTCGCGTCGAGCACGTCCAGCACGGGCACGTCCGGAGCGACCTCCTCGATCAGCTCGCGCAGGCGCTGTGACTCGAAGCGGTGGGACTGGGGCGCGACCGGGTTGACGGTGATCGCCTTGAGGTCGATCGTCTCGAGGACCTCGATCGAGATGCCCTGACGGCGATACCAGCCCGGCCCCCGCCGCGAGAGGAACACCTTCGTCGGGTCGCCCGCGATGATCCTCAGCTCGCGCCCGGCGCGCTGGCGCCGGGCGGCCAGGAGACCCTCGAGGAAGCGCTCGCTCAGCGCGCCGGCAACGACCAACGTGCTCGCACGTGGATGCTCGCCCAGCAGCGCGGCGATCTCCGCCGGCTCGCCGCTCAGCACGAGTCGCCGCTCGAGCGCGAAGCGCTCCTCGCCACCATCGCCGGCGCGCGGCAGCTTGACCAGGTCGACGGCGTCGGCGGTCGCGGCGACGACCTGCGCGATGTCCTCGCCGAGAATCGCCCCCGTCGCCATTACGAGGCCGTCGGCGACCGCCGGCGAGGAGGCCGCGCGGCGGTCGATCGCGCCGTCGATCAGCACCTGCTCGGCGCCGAGCTCCGCCATCGCATCGCTCACCGCGCGCACGTCGGCGGCGGCGCTCGGTCCGGCGACTTCCACCGTGCCGGCCTGCGAGAGCCGCGCGACGACGACTTCGCCCAGCGGCGTTCTCACGCCGGTGCGCACCAGGCGCTCGTGCGCCACCCCGCTCGCCCGCAGCAGCGCGCCGGTGCTCGCCACGAGGTCGCCGGCTGCGAGTCGGACGCGCGGCTTATCGATCCGCGCGTCGATCACGTCGTGCTCCTCGCCGTCGCGCCCGATCGACGTCACCCCCACGCGCACGGCGGCGGCGGCGTGCTCGGCGAGGATCGCAGCGAGGGTCTCGGTCTTGCCGGTGTTCTTGGCCAGGCCGACCAGCGCGAGGCGCCCTGCCGGCGCGATCAGCTCCGACAGCAGCATCGTCTTCCTCCGCCTGGACTCGTCCTGCCCGCGCTGAGAGCGGCCACACGAGCCATCATGCGTGGGGCTCGCGGACTCTCCTTTCACAAATCAGCTCGCCGCCGTGCGCGCGGCCAGCTCGCGCACGATGAAGCTGGCGACGTGGTGCGGGTAGGTGCCCTTGGAGAAGCCGGCGTCGTAGCCGAGCTCCTTGGCCAGCTCGTTTGACACGCGCGGGCCGCCGCACGTGAGGATCAGCTGCTTGCGCCGCCCCTCCGCCTCGACGATCTCGACGAGCTCGGTCAGGTTTGCGATGTGCAGGTTCTGCTGGGTCACCGTCTGGGAGACGAGGATCGCGTCGGCGTCGAGGTCGATCGCCTTTGAGACGAGCACGCTGTTCGGCACCTGGCTGCCGAGGTTGTGCGTCTGAAACGCCTTGTAGCCCTCCAGGCCGTGATGTCCGTGAAAGCCCTTCAGGTTCAGCATCGCGTCGATCCCGACGCTGTGCGTGTCCGTGCCCGTGGCCGCCCCGACGACCACGATCCGGCGGCCGATGTGCTCGCTCGCAAACGCTTCTATCTCCTCCTCGGTCATGTACTCGATGTCGAAGCCCTCGTCGCTCAGCGCCGCGTAGTCGACCGCGTGCACGCACTCGCCGAACATCACGAAGAAGGTGTAGCCGTCGGTCAGCTCCTGGTAGTGCACGACCTCCGGATGCTCAAAGCCCATCTTCGCCGCGAGCTCCTGCGCGGCCTTTCGCGCCGCCAGCCCGTAGGGGACTGGCAGCGTGAAGCTCATCTGAACGATCCCGTCGCCGAGATGGTCGGCGTACGGCTTGACCTGCGCGAGGTCCACCGACCGATCGGAGATCGGGGACACCGCCGCTGAAAGCGGTGGTCGCGCCGAGAGCTCAGGCAAGGCTCGACGCTCCCCGCATCAGCTCGCTCGCCGGATTCAGGTACCCCTCGCCGACCTCGACTATCCCCTCGCTGCCGCGGCCCTCCTCGACCTGACGCGGGACGTCGCCGAAGACCCCTTCCCCGAGCGCCGCGAACAGGCCGATGTCGGCGATCCGCTCGAGCAGCGCGTGAGCCCTCGCCAGGACCTCCTGCGCGCGCGTCTGCACGATGCCGCCGCGCTTGAACTCGATCTCATCGCCGAGGTCGCGCGCCGCGTTGAACACGTAGTTGACGTTTTCCAGCCCGATAACGCGGTCGTGGACGTGCGGCGTGAAGATCCCCTCGGTCGGCACGCCGATCGTCTGGATGCCCTGGCCGGTGGCGATCGTGACGAGGTTGAACAGCGAGTCGCACGAGTGTGTGCGGTAGAGGTTGCCGTCCATGTGACGGGTCGGGGGCATGTACTTGACGGGGCACTCCGGGAACAGCTCCCGCGTGAGCTGCGCCTGCGCCCACTCGAACAGCAGGCTGTTGAGCACGGGCGTGTCGATCTCGAACGCGTCGCCGAGCGCAATCTGCTCGTCGGGGACGCCCGAGTCGCGTGCGAGCTGGCGGTTGATGAACTGCGAGGCCGTCACCGACGGCGCCGCCTCGATTGCGTCGGCGGTGCGCAGGTAGTTGTCCTCGCCAGTGTTGATCACGACCCCGAAGTAGCCGTTGACCATCCGCGAGACGCGCTGGTCGATCAGGCCGCGGACCGGGTTGATGTCACGGTAGAGGATTCCGTAGAGGGCGTCGTTGACCATGTTGTCAAAGCCCTCGATCGCGCCCATCGCAGCGATCTCCGGCATGCACAGCCCGGAGCAGAAGCTCGACAGCCGCACGTAGCGGCCGTTGGCCGCAGACCACTCATCGAGCGCCTCGCGCATGATGCGGAAGTTCTCCTGCGTCGCGAACGTCCCGCCGTAGCCCTCGGTCGTGGGGCCGTAGGGGACGTAGTCGAGCAGGCTTTGAGCGGTCGATCGGATCACCGCGACGATGTCCCCGCCGGCCTGCGCGACCGCGAGTGAGTGGACGACGTCCTCATACACGTTGCCCGTCGCCGTCAGCACGTAGCGCAGCGGCGGCGGGCTCTCGCCGAGGCGCTCGCGCAGCTCGCGGCGCTCGGCCATGCGCCTGCTCATCTCCGCGAGGCGCTGCTCGCACTCGCGCGTCGTCCGCTCGGAGATCGCGTCATCCTGCGCGCGCGGCAGCGCGCACAGGTCGAGCTCCCCCGCGTCGACGGCCTCGGCGATCCGCTGCGGCGAGCGCGTCTCGTCGTCGAGCAGCGCGTTGCCCAGCCAGTAGGCGATGCCCCTGCCGAGCTCCCCGTGGTCGCGCACGTGGTCGACGAGCACGTTCGGCAGCGGCGCCTCCAGCTCGTTGGCGCCGTCTACCCCGAGCAGGCGCGCCACGGTGCGCTCGACCGAGACCGTCGTCTTGCCCGCGATCTCATCGGCGACCTGTCCGGCGATCTGGCTCGCCGCCGCGCGGCAGCCCGAGATGACGCCTGTATCGAGGTCCAGCTTGGAGCTCGTCATCGGATCTCCCGCACGATCGGGAACGGGATGACCTCGCGCAGGGTGTCGCGTTCGGTGAGGATCATGATCAGCCGGTCGACGCCCATCCCGCCCCCGGCCGTCGGCGAGTAGCCGTACTCGATCGCGCGCGCATACTCCTCGTCGTTGGGGTGGGGGACGTCCTCGTCGTCGGCCATCCGCCGCTTGCGCTGGTCGACGAAGCGCTGCCACTGGTCGACGGGGTCGTTGAGCTCGGTGTCGCCGCTGACGAGCTCGATCCCGCCGATCACCGCGTCGAAGTGCTCGGCCAGCTCCGGGTGCTCGGCGTGACGCTTGGTTATCGGGAACGGCTCCAGCGGGAAGTCGAACACGTGCGTCGGCTGGTTGATGTGCGGCTCGATCAGCTTGCTGTAGACGGCGAGCACGAGCTCCGCCCAGGTCGTCGCCGGGTGGATGCGCTCCTCCAGCGCCTCCTTCATCTGCGCCGTGACCGCGTCGCGATCCTCGCCCATGAAGTCGATGCTTGTCGCGTCGAGCATCGCTTCGCGCATCGTGATCCGCCGCCACGGCTTGGCGAGATCGATGACCTCTCCGTTGCGCTTGATCTCGGTCCGGCCGAGCACCCGTTGGGCCACGTCCCTGAACATCTCTTCGGTGGCCGTCGCGACGTCGTAGTGGTCGGCGTAGGCCATCATGAACTCGATGATCGTGAACTCCGGGCTGTGCTTTGGCGAGATACCCTCGTTGCGGAATACCTTGCCCATGTCGTAGACGTTCTCCAGGCCGCCGACGATGCAGCGGTTGAGGAACAGCTCGACGGAGATGCGCAGGTACAGGTCGCGGTCGAGCGCGTTGTGGTGAGTGGTGAATGGACGCGACCCAGCGCCGCCGGCGAGCGATTGCAGCGCGGGCGTTTCGACCTCGACGAAGTTGCGTTCGTCCAGCCACGCGCGGATTGCCGCGACGATCCTCGCGCGCATCACGAACAGCTCGCGCGTCTCGTCGTTTGCGATCAGGTCGAGCTCCCTGTAGCGGTAGCGGGTGCCCGTGTCGCCCAGCCCGTGATGCTTGTCCGGCGGCGGGCGCAGCGTCTTTGTGAGCAGCGTGCACTCGTGGACCGCTAGCGCCAGCTGCCCGCGCTGGGTCACGTAAACGGAGCCCTCAACGCCGACGATGTCGCCGATGTCGAGGCTCATGATTCGCTCGTAGGCGTCGTCGCCGAGCGCGTCGAAGCGCACGACGATCTGAATCGACCCTGACAGGTCGCGCAGGTCAAGGAACGAGGTCTTGCCGTGTCCGCGCCGCGAGATCAGTCGGCCGGCGAGGTGGTAGCGAAGCTCGGGATGCTCGCGCCGCTCAAGCTGCGCCGCGTCGTGTGCGGCCAGCACGGTCGCGATCATCGTGCGATCGGGCAGGCTCACGTGCGGATAGGGCTCGATCCCTTCGGCGCGCAGCCGCTCCATCTTGGCGCGGCGCTCGTCGATTTCGACGACGCCGTTAGGCGAGGAGTCGGCCTCCTCTAGCGTCGTCTCGTTGTCCTCCTGTTGATGTCCCGATACGGGCATACAGACGATCCTCTCAAGTGGGTTGCGCTTGTCAAGCGATCGAGCAGGATGTCTGTGCGAGTCCTGTGAGCGCTGACTAAGCCATCGGCAGCGACATGCCGACCGGTTTTCGCTCCGCGGCGGGAGCGGGCGCGGCGGCGGGAAGACCGCCGCCGGCGGGGACTTCGACGAGCGGAAGCACCGGCAACTCCATTGGGGCCATCGCGATCAGCCCGCGCGCGATCTGGTGGATCGCCTGCGATGCGGGGTCCTCGGGGTCCTCGATCACGAGCGGCACGCCGCTGTCGGAGTGCTCGCGCAGAGGCATCGTCAGTGGCACCCTGCCGAGCAGGGGCACGTCGAGCTCGTCCGCCAGCTCCTTGCCGCCACCCTCGCCGAAGATCGCAAAACGCTCGCCCGCAGGGGTTGTGAAGCCGGACATGTTCTCGATCACCCCGCCGATCTGCAGGGACACCTTGTGCGCCATCTGCGCCGCGCGACGCGCGACCTTCTGCGCCGTCGGCTGCGGGGTGGTGACGATCACGAACTGAGCCTGCGGGAGCAGCTGGGCGAGCGTCATCGACACGTCGCCCGTGCCCGGGGGCAGGTCGATCAGCAGGTAGTCCAGAGCCCCCCAGTCGACGTCCTGCAGGAACTGCGTGAGCGCCTTGTGGAGCATCGGTCCGCGCCACACCACCGCGGCGTCCTCCTCGACGAAGAAGCCGATCGACATCACGCTGACACCGTGCGCGCTCAGTGGAATGATCTTGCGCTGCGGCGACACCGGCGGGCGGGTCGACCCGAGCCCGTACATACGCGGGATCGAGTACCCCCACACGTCCGCGTCGAGCACGCCGACGCGCTTGCCCTCGCCCATCAGCGAGGCGGCGAGGTTGGTTGTCAGCGTGGACTTTCCAACGCCACCCTTGCCCGAGCCGATGCAGAGTACGTTTGAGACTTGGGCGAGCGCTCCTTCGGGCAGGCTGCCGCGCCCCAGCTTCTGCTGCAGCGCCGCCTTCTGCGCGTCTGAGAGGACGTCGAAGTAGACGTTGCAGTGCGTGACGCCCTCGAGCGCCGAGACGGCCTCGGCGACAGCCGTCTGGAAGTGACCCTTGATCGGGCAGCCGGGCGTGGTCAGCGACACGGTGACGTCGATTACGCCGTTCTCGCCGACGTCAATCGAGCGCACCATGTCGAGCTCGACGATCGAGCGATGCAGCTCGGGATCGATCACGACCTCGAGCGCCTTCAGGATCTCCTCTCGGCTTCTCACGGTCTCATTGTGGCAAACCCGCGCTGAGTCGCGGCGGCGTCGTTGTTGATTGCCCCGGACCGCGTCGGTCGGCGTATAACCATGGCGCTACCGGACGTGGTGGCGTCGTCGTTCATCGCCGGGCGTATAACGATGGCTATACAGGGTCTTTGAGCTGAACACACCTCGGCCGCGCCGGTTGTCCCCGTGTGCGGCCGGTGTATAACGATCGCTATACAGGGTCTTTGAGCTGAACACACCTCGGCCGCGCCGGTTGTCCCCGTGGGCAGGTGTGGTGCATAACGATGGCTATACAAGGCCTCTTGAGTCGAGAGCGACGATCTAGGCGCGTCAACCAGGGCGCAAACCAGGCGCGATGACCCGAAAAAAGACTCGCGGGGCAGTGAGGGCCGCCCCGCGAGTCGAGGGAGGAGAGGGTGCTACTACTGCCGGCGGGATATGAGGCCGGCAGACTTTCCCGATCACCGCCTTCGGCGGCGGTGTCCCCGGTCTCTCCGGCCCGGGGCGGGTGAAGTCATGGTTCGCGGATCTAGACCAGGCTGAGGATGCGCTCCTGGACCTTGTTGGCCAGCTCGGGCACCCGGTTGGCGAGCTCCGTGCCGTTCTTGGCGACGGTGTCGCGGCGGTCCTCGAGGTCGCTGACCGTTTTCTCGATCTCGCGACGGCGCTGGCGCAGTTTGCGCTCGACGCGGACGCGCGCTTTGCGGACCTCGCGCTCAAGCCGGTTGCGGGCGGTCGCGCCGCGGCGCTCGAAGCGGCGCAGCTGGGCCTCGGCCTTGGCGGTCGAGGAGTAGTTGGAGAAGGTATCGCTGACGGTCGAGACAACCCGGTCGCGGGCGGTCAGGGCGACGCCGACGGGAATCAGGACCGCGCGCTCGGCGTAGTCGCCGAAGACGCCGGCGGTGTCGCGCGTTGCGGTCTCGGCCTGGCGGACGGCCGTACGCGTCTGGTTGGTTGCACGTGTCCGTGCGCCTTTGGCGCGGGTCGCTTTGGCTTTGGTACGCGAGCGTGAAGTTGTGCTCTTCGCTTTGGCGCGGGTTTTCGCGCTGCGGGGCGAGGCGGTGTTGGCGGCAGTTGGCATCTGGAGGGTCTCTCCTCTTTCTTCGTCGCCCTCGAAGGGCGGGTAACGGGTTTCTCTTTACCGTTCAGTGCTGAGATTAGCAGCGAACACCTGTTTGTAACCCGACCTCACGAGATTGTTACATACGGATCCTATCACCGTCTGAAACAGCGAGAAAAAGCCGGCGAAGACCGCGTTAGCTTGTAACAGGAGGAACATGCGTTCGATCACCGGGATCGGCGCCGATGCTCGTTCGCTGCAGCCACTCGGCCGGAGCGAGCAGCTCGGCGCTGCTCGGCAGGGACTCCGGTCCCTCCCAGGCGCGGGCGAGCGCCTGAGGGCCGCCCTGATCGACGACGGCGTCGCAGAATTGCCTTCCGACCTCGTACTGGCGCAGCTTCAGCTCCAACCCGAGCAGGCGCTCGAGCACGCGCCAGGGCAGGCCGCGCGCCTCCCGCCGCCGGTTCATCGCGGCGCGCAGCCGCGGCAAGGAGGGCAGCACTTCGGCGCCGATCGCGTCCATCGTGTGCTCGGCGTGCCCCTCGATCAGCGACATCGCCGCCTGCATGCGCTCGACCAGCTGCCAGCGGTCCTCGCCAAGCGTCAACCGCAAGAGCTCACCGTGACGGGCGCGCTCCAGGAGCTCACGAAGCTGGGCGGGGTCGGGCAGCTTGGGGCGCCGGTCGCGAGCGGTGGCCGCGGCGGGCTCGCCTCCGTCCTCGCCGCTGTCGCTGTCGGCGCCCGGGGGGCGGCCGAGCAGCGTCAACTGGAGCCCGTCGATCAGCTCTTTCAGGATCCCGCCGAGGTGCCCTCGCAGCCATGAAACCGAGGAGAACTGCACAGCGTGGGTGATCTCGTGGATCGTCACCCATAGAACGAGCTCCTCGCGATCCACGCCGAGGTTGCTCGCAGCCTGCGCGAGGTTGGGGGCGAGCAGCAGCAATCGTGGTGGCACCGAGGAGTCCAGCAGCGCCAGGTCGTACTGGCCGAGCACGCGCTGTGAGAGCACGCCTGTCAGGGCTCCGATCTGCGCGCCGAGCAGGACGCCGGACATCGAGCGCAGCGGACCGGACAGGGGGCCGGTCCCCTCGCCCATGCGCTCGGTCAGGGGTCCGAGCAGCGGGCGCATGCTCCTCAGGTTCGCCGCGATCCACGCCGGCCGGTCAACCGCCTCCAGCGCGGGCAGCTCAGCCGGCACCTGCAGGCCGCTGTAGGCGCTCACTCGACGCGCGAAGTCATGCGCGAGCGGCTCGAGCGGCGCCGTGCTCACGCCCCCGCTCGGGGGCGAACCGCCGATCCGCTCGCCGATCCGCTGGGCGATGCCCCAATCGATTGCGTCCACACCAAGAGCGTAGCCCGACCCAGCCGCGTCTCCGCTTGGCCCGCCAGGCAACGCCCGAGCGCCTCTTCGGCGACGCGCTCGTATCCTTGGATGGTGCCCGCCCCCAGGATCGCGACCCCGCAGCCCGGCGACTGCGCCGCCGAGGCGCGCCCGGCGGCGGCGTTCCTCGAGCGAGCCGAGGTTCGCGACGTGCTCGCGTGGATGCGACTGCTCGTCGACCCGCAGGACGCGGCCGCCGTCGTGCGCGCGCTCGCGCGTCCGCCGATCGAGCTGCGCCAGGTGCACCTGGCGCGCGTGATCCAGCTCGCTCGGCGGCGCAAGCTCGACCTGGTCTCCGGCCTCACGGCGGCGACGGAGTCGCCGCAGGTTCCACCCGATGCGCGCGAACGCATCCAGCGGTTCGTCGAGCTGCACCGCAGCGTGGCTGCCGGCCTCGACACGCTCGGACCCGACGTGTTCATCGCCGGCCTGATCGAGCTCCTGGGCGTGCGTGGCCGCCCGCTGCTCGCCCCCGAGGACGCCGCCGAGCAGCGGGCGAGCCTCGAGAGGCTGCGCGGGTTGGCCGTCGACTTCGCTCGTCGCAGGCCGGGCGCCTCTCCGCGCGAGCTCGCCGGACACCTCGCCGCGGTGGCGCCCGAGGCCCGCTGGCGCAATCGCGGGTTCGACCGATCGCCGCGCGCGCCCGATGAGCCCGTCGTGGGGGCTCGCGCCGCCGGCGAGGACGGGCCGCCTCCGGCGCGCCGCGAGAATGCGAAGCCGGCCGACCTCTCCAAGGCGACTGCCGAGGCGAGGATCCACCCGCACGAGCAGCCGTTGCCCGCGTGCGGGCCCGCGGAGGACCAGCTCGAGGTCACGCTCCAGCTGATGCGCGAAGAGGTGCTCGAGAGCGTCGCTCGCATAGCCGGGCGGCTCGGCGAGCTGAGGCTGGACACCGAGCTGGACGTCTCCCACGGGGTCGTGCGCTACTTGGAGCTGCTCAAGCTGGCCGCCCTGCTCCAGCGCCCTGCCGGACAGCCCCTCACCGACGCGCTCGCGGACGTCAACGCACGCCTGCTCGCCGCGACCACCCCTGTGCAGCGGGAGATATTCCAGACCTCGACGCTCGATGAGATGCTGAGCACCGTCCTCGGCGGTGCCGGTGCCCTCGACGGCGCCGACGGCGAGGACGCCGCCGAAGCCGCGGCGCGCTACGACCGCGCTCGCGCCCTCGCGATCGCGCCGCGCGAAGAGTCATCGCTCGGGCCGTTCCTTCCGCGCAAGGGAATCGGCCTGGCGCTGTCGGCCTCCGACATCGAGACATATCGCAGCTGTCCGCTGAGGTACAAGTTCGCGCGCGTGCTGCGCATCCCTACTGAGCAGACGCTCCACCAGCGCTTCGGGATCGCGGTCCATCAGGTGCTGGAGCGCTTCCACTCCGACGGCTCGGAGACGCTCGCGCAGATGCTCGATCTGCTCGAGACCGGATGGCGCAGGGGCGGCTTCGGCGACAGCGAAGAGGAGCTCGGGCTGCACGCAAAGGCGCGCGCGGCGCTCACGCGCTACCACGCGCGGCTGCGCGGCCAGGACGCCGAGCCGGTGTGGTTCGAGCGCTCGTTCGCCTTCCGGCTCGGGCCACACCACCTGCGTGGTCGCGTCGACCGCGTCGACCGTCTCACCGTCGCCGCCCAAGACGAATACGAGCTGATCGACTACAAGACCTCCCGTCCAAAGAGGGCCACCCAACTGAAGGACGACGTCCAGCTTTCGCTCTACGCGCTCGCGGCGCGCGAGGCGTGGCAGCTCGAGTCCTCGCGGCAGGCCTACTACTACGTGCTCGACGACGTGAAGGTCCCCGTTCCCAGGGCGGAGATGGAGACGGAGTCAGTCAAGGACACCGTGCTTGCGGTCGGCGAGGGCATACTCGCCCAGGAATTCGAGCCGACTCCCTCGCGGGCCGCGTGCTCGATCTGCGATTACCGGATCGTCTGCCCGGCGGCGGAGAAGCCGGCGAGGCCTCCGGCCTAGGGGGCGTGCGAGCCCAAGGCGAATGCGGAGCCCAAGGCGCATGCGAACCCCGACGGCCCGGAGCGGGCCGGCCTAACGTCCGTCGGGCCCCCGCTGGCGCAGGAAGCGCTGGAATTCCCGCGCGAGCATGTCGCCGGAGGGGACATCCGTCGGCGAGGTCTCGTCCTCGCCTTCGGCCGCCTGCTCCAAGCGCTCGACGAAGGCCTGGATGTCGGGATCGCTCTGCACGGCGAGTCCCACCTGGCGCTCGTAGTCGGCGGCGGCGGACTCGAGCTCTGAGACATCGACGGAGACGCCGACGAGGCCTTCCACTCGGCGCACCAAGGCGAGCGCCGCCTTGGGATTGGTTGCGGCGGCGACGTAGTGGGGGACGCCCGCCCACAGGCTCGCCGATGGCAGCCCGGCATCGACGCAGGCGCTGTGCAGCACGCCGACGATCCCCGTCGGGCCCTCATAGGTCGAGCTCTGCATGCCCAGGCGCTCGACGAGCGCGGGGTCGGAGGCGTGCCCGGTCATAGCCACGGGGCGGGTGTGGGGCACGTCGCCGAGCAGCGCCCCGAGTGAGACCACCACCTGCACGCCGAGCGCCTCGGCGAGGTCGATCAGCTGCGAGCTGAACGCCTTCCAGCGCATCGACGGCTCGACGCCCTGAACGAGCACGAGATCGCGAGGCGCCCGCGGCGCGGCCGCCTCGAAGACCTCGACGGTCGGCCAGACGATCTCCCGCTTGCCCGAGTCGTTGAAGCTGACGCACGGGCGGTTGGCCTGGAAGTCGTAGAACTCCTCGGACTCGATCCGCGCAAAGCGGCGCGCGTCGAGCGCCGACGCGAAGAACGACACGGCGCCCGAGGCGGCGTCGCCGGCGTCGTTCCAGCCCTGGAATGCGCACACCATCGCTGGGGCCCTGAGGCCATCCGGACGGCGGTCCCAGATCAGGGGCTGCATCCGAACCACCGTACATCATGAGCAGATGGCCTCCACCACGGATCAGTTGCTCGAATGCGCCCAAACAGTCGCCACGCTTCGCGTCGAGGAGGAGGTGGAAGGCGTGTTCGCGTGCACGCGCAAGGAACGCCTGATCTCGCGAGCGGGCACGCCGTATCTGACCATCGAGCTGGCCGACAAGACGGGGACGATCCTCGCGCGGGCGTTTCGCGACGCCGACGTGCTCGCCGGGCGCTTTGAGCGTGGCGAGCTGGTGCGGGTGCGCGGGCGCGTCGAGCGCTTCCGCGAGGCGCTCCAGATCGCCCTTTCGACGATCGTGCGGGCGGAGGGGGAGGAGGCCGACCCGACGCGCTTCTTGCCCGTCGCCTACCGCGACTTGGATGAGCTCGAAGGATTCCTCGAGCACCTCGCGCGCGAGGTCTATGACCCCGCGCTCACGGCGCTGTTGGCGCGCCTGCTGGCCGATCGGCGGCTGCGCGCGGAGATTCGTCGCGCGCCCTGCTCGGTGCCCGCGGGCAGGCCGGGCTCCCGCCCGGCAGGGGCCGGGGGATACGGGCGGGCGAGCACAGGCCATCACGCCTACCTCGGCGGCCTGCTGGAGCACACCGTCGCCGTCGCGACGATGGCGCTCGAGCTGTGCACCCTTCATCCGCGCCTGGATCGCGACCTGCTGGTGAGCGCGGCGATCGTGCACGATCTCGGCAAGACCCGCGAGTTCACCTACGGCGCCGAGATCACGCGCAGCGCCGAGGGCAGGCTCTTGGGGCACATCGCGTTGGGTCTGAGGCTCCTCGCGGAGTACGTTCCGCCGGCGCTCGAGAGCGAGCGGCGACTCGCGCTGGAGCACTGCGTGATGCTCCACCACGGGTCCGAGGCGGCCACCGGGCAGCGCTTTGGCTCACCCGAGGCGCTGGCGCTGTTCCGCTTGAACTCGCTCGACGCCCACCTCAAGGGCGCATTCGAGCACGGCGCGGGCGGATTCGAGCGCTAGCGCGCCGGGGTTTTCCGCCAGCGGGCACGGGGATGTGCCAGGTCAAGCGAGGTGCCGGAGATGCCGATAGACGAATTGATGAGCGACGTCGTCGCGCCTGCAGCCATACCCCCGCCCACGGAACCGGCGGATGAGAGCCTGAGCGAGCCTACGGGCAGCGGTCTCTACCCGCCTCGTCGCAGCGGGCGCTCCACGCGAATGATCGGCGAAGTGGTAGTCGATCTCGGCTTCGCCGATCGCGAGACCGTCGACGAGGCGGTCGAGGTTGCGCGCGCCCAGGGACGACCCACCGGTCTGGTGCTCGTCGAGCAGGGAATCTTGCGCCACGACCAGCTCGCCCGGGTTGTCGCCGAGCGCTTCGGTCTGGACTACGTCGACCTGTCGGTCTACGACCTCGACATGGGGGCCGTGAACCTCCTATCCTCCGACGCCGGCAAGCGCTATCAGGCCGTTCCGATCGGCTTCGGAGACGACGGCACGCTGCTGCTGGCGATGGCCGACCCCACCAACGTCCTGACGATCGACGACGTCGCGATGATGACCGGCCGGCGCGTGCGGCCGGTCGCGGCGTCGATGGAAGACCTCAACCTGCTGCTGACACGCATGGCGCGGATGGACGAGTCGATCGAGGACATCGTCGAGGATGGGGCCGAAACTGAGGACGAGGCGGACGTTGTCGTCGAGGAGGCCGATCGCGACGCGCCGATCATCAAGCTCGTCCATTCGATAGTGGCCCAGGCGGTGCAACAGGGCGCCTCGGATATCCACGTGAACCCCGAAGAGGGCGACACGCGCGTGCTGTTCCGCGTCGACGGGGTGCTCACCCCGGCGGCCACCGTCAAGCGCAAGATGGCGATGGGCGTCGTATCGCGAATCAAGATCATGGCCGACCTCGACATCTCCGAGAAGCGCCTGCCGCAGGATGGCCGCTTCGCGTTGACGGTCGACGGGCGCCGCGTGGACATCCGCGTGGTCACCCTTCCGCTCGTCCACGGCGAGGCAGTGGTCATGCGCATCCTCGACAAGGGCGTGGTGGTTCAGGGCTTGGAGTCGCTGGGGATGCCCGCGGATGAGCTCGAGCGCTTCACGAGCGCCATCAACAGGCCGAACGGCGCCGTGCTGGTAACCGGCCCGACGGGCTCGGGCAAGTCGACGACGCTGTATGCCGCGCTCAGCGTGCTGAACGACGGCGAGCGCAGCATCCTGACGATCGAGGACCCGGTGGAGCAGCGGATCGCGGGGATCAAGCAGATGCAGATCGCTCCGAAGGCGGGCGTGACCTTCGACGTCGGGCTGCGCTCGATGCTGCGGGCGGACCCCGACGTGATCATGGTCGGCGAGATCCGCGACCGCGAGACCGCGCACATCGCTGTCGAGGCCGCGCTCACCGGTCACCTGGTGCTCTCGACGCTACACACGCGCGACGCGCCGAGCGGGCTCGGACGGTTGATCGACATGGGCATCGAGCCGTTCCTGGTGTCGTCGGCGATCGACTGCATCGTCGCGCAGCGACTCGTGCGGGTGCTGTGCAAGCACTGCAAGCGACCGCTGAAGGTCTCGGAGTCGGTGCTCGCCGAGCACGGACTCACCGGCGCCGAGCCGTTTGAGGCGGTCGGATGCTCGCGCTGCGGCGGCTCCGGCTACCGCGGCCGCGTGGGCGTGTATGAGGTGATGTCCGTCAGCGAGCACATCCGCGCGCTGATACTCGAGCGCGCGTCGCTCGACGTAATGGTCACGGTCGCCGTTCGCGAAGGCATGCGTCGCCTGCGCGATGATGGCCTTGAGAAGGTGCGCGAGGGCCTGACTTCGATCGCCGAGGTCGAACGCATGACGAGCAGCCTGCTCTGAGTTTTTTTTTGGGAGACAACTGCGCGCATGACCCGAGTCGGCGCCATGTGACCGGTCTCCCCGCGTCGCGTCCCAGCCCGAGCGGCCGCAGGGCTGCGCCACACGCTCGCGTGACGCAGCCCCAACGCGATACAGCGCTATTTCTTCTTGTTTGGCTTCTTGTGGCCCTTCTTGCCCTTGTGGCTCGTGATCGGCGAGCGGGGGTTCAGGCGAGTGCTGCCTGAGAGCGAGTCCGCCGGGCAGCCTTTGGGACGGCCGAGATCGAACGGTCCGGAGATCGCCTGAGTCACGGTTGTTTTTTCAAGCGATGCGAACACGACGGTCAGCAGAGGGTCGACCCGCGGCTCGGCGCACAGCTTGGTGCCGATCGCGAACTGCCCGGTGATCGTCTCGTAGCCCGCCTTGGTCGCGCCCACGCAGTTGGCCGCGTAGCCGGGAATGTCTCCCGAGCAGGAGAAGCTGTCCGTCAGCGGGGCTCCCGTCTGTTGGCTGCTCACCAGCGGCGGGCTCTGGATCCCCGTCAACGGGATCTGCGTTTGCAGCTGATAGCCGGTGATCGGGCCGTTGCAGTAGAAGGCGTACTGCACCTGCTGTTCTTCGCTGCCGAGTTCGGGCTGGCCGGCCGTTATCTGGCCCAGGCAGGAGTACTCGTTCGGATTGACTTCTGCGGCGTTGCTCAGTGCCGGGGTAGCGAGCAGCAGGGCGCCAGCGCCCACTATCGCGGCGAGCCACGATGCGACTCTACGGTGGGCGGGTCGAAATGCATGCAACGGTGGTCTCCGTTCGTTGGTTTGTGTTGCTTCACCGATGCAGGAGCGCTTCCAGGCTCTGCTCGGGTGAAATTGGGTTGAAGGACGTGGTCGGACGCGCGCCGGCGCGGGCGAAGGGCGAGAACAGCACGACGCCGGCGGCCGGCTGGGAGGTCAGCGTCGCGGTCGAAGCGCCGGTGGGAAGGCCCGCTGAGGTGGCGATGCCGACCGTCGCGAAGGTGACGACGATCAGTCCGTGTTCGCGGTATGGCGCGCTCGGTGTGATCTGCGCGACCGTGGCCTTGAGGAATTCGTCCGCGGCGGTCAGCTGGCCGGCCGTGCCCGGCGCGCACTGCGTGCCGGCGGCGCCTTCTGGGCATGGGGGCTGGACGATCGAGTGGAGGATCGGCGGGGGTGCGCCGACGGCCGACTGATGTTCGGCCAGCGCCGCATCGCTCGCAAACGCGCTGCCGGTGAGCGCCGACCAGCCGCTCAGCAGCGTGCCTGCGGGTATCAGCTGCTTGTCGATGTAGGGGGCCGCGGAGGGCTGGGTTAGGGCTTCGGTGAAGGAGCCGCCGGAGAGCTCGATAAGCCACACGCTCGTGACCGGCGGAAGCGTGGCCTGATGCCTGTGGGCTGCGCTGGTCGGCGAGGAGGCGGATGTCTCTGATTCGCTCGGCGTCGAGGAGGTCGGGGATGTGGCGGCGCTTGACGATGTTTTCGAGGGGGCGCTCGCGGTCGCCGCGGGCGAGGCGGAGACCGCCGCCGTGGGCGTTTCCTGGGGCGTGACCGCCGGCGGCTGGACAGCCGCGGAGCTTGTCGGCGCGGTCGCTTGGGCTTGAGATCGCGCGGCCAGCGCGGCGAGCAGAGCGGGTAGGCGCTGGGCGATTCCCGCCGTGTCGCCCGCCAGCGAGGCGTCGGGCGCCGGTCCGATTGCCGCGCCCACCGTCACGCCGAGGCCGAGCATCACCGCCGCCAGCACCGCGCTCGCGCGGGCCGAGGGCAGGCGCATGGCGCGTGCCGGCGCCGCCGCAGGGGGGGACGGCGGCGCCGGCGATGGGTCGGGCGGGGATGTTGGGGTGTTGGGCGTGGTGTCCATCGTTGGTATGCGGCTCAAGCGGGGCGGAACTTCTGCGGCCCGAAATGGTTTCCCCGTGAAGGGCGGGTTCCGCACAAACTACCTTATGTGGATCGGATCTATCGGAATTATGGTATGTTCGCCGCCCAAACTTGTCAACTTTTTGTCAAAAACATCAGAAACGGAGTCTCTGTTCAATGAATCGAATCCGCCGTCTCTCCGTCGCCCTTGCGGTGGCTGGCGTGCTCGGGGTCGCGGCGCCGACTGCCGCTTCCGCGTTGACCAAAATCACGATCAGCGGCGCCACCGCCTCGTATCCGCTCGTCTCGCTGCTCGCCCAGAAGTACGTGAAGACGCATCCGAACAAGGTCAAATTCAAGATCGCCCAGGGTGGGGCGCAGGTCGGAATCAACAACGTCGCGGCGGGGGCAGTCACGATCGGCGACGTCTCGCGCGACCCGCTCACGAGTGATCCGGCTGGTCTCGTGTTCTACCCGATCGCCAAGTACGCGATCTGCGTTATCACGAACAAAGCCGACACGCTCTCGAACCTGACGCAGTCGCAGCTGATCGCGATCTTCACCGGGAAAACGCGCGAATGGAGCAAGGTATTCGGCGCGACGGCCACGGGCACGATCGACGTGATCAGCCGCCAGCAGGGGGCGGGCGTGCTCTCGAGCTTCCAGACGCTGCTGCTCGAAGGCAAGAAAATCCCGGGCACGTTCCCGGAAAAGATCTCCGAGGGTCAGCTCAAGCAGGCGGTCGAATCTGACCCGTCGTCGATCGGCTACCTGTCCAACTACCAGTCCGAAAAAGGTGGAGTCAACCTCGTTGGCGTGGGCGGGGTGGCCTGCAACAAGGCCGACGCGATCTCCGGGCAGTACCCCGGCGTGGCGCGGTTCTACGAGGTGACCAAGGGCAAGGCGACGGGCGCGGCCTCGGCGTTCATCGGCTGGATCGAGAAATCCTCGGCAGCTCGCAAGATCATCTCGACTCAGTGGATTCCGATCATCTAAGTCGCGGGTGCTGAAGCGTCTTTCAGACCCATGGCCCGACCACCGCGCCGAGCGTTCGCTCGGCGCGGTGTCGTTGTTGGTGGCGCTGCTGGTGGTGGCGATGGTCGTGTTCGTCGGCGTCCATGCGTGGCCGATCTTCCAGCACAACGGCCTGAGCTGGCTCGGGCCGGGCGGGAGCCTGGAAACGGAGATCGGCAACATGGGGAGCACCGGCGTGCACCCGCCGGCGTCGGCCTACCACCTGCGGGCGTGGCCGATCGTCTATGGCACGCTGCTCACCACCACGATCGCGGTCGTGTTCGGCCTGGTGATCGCGGTTTTCTCCTCGATCTTCATCGTCGAGCTCGCGCCTGCGCGGCTGCGCAAGGTGGCGATCCCGGTGATCAGGCTGCTGGCGTCGGTCCCGTCGGTCATCTACGGCCTGATCGGGATCCTCGTGCTCGTCCCGTTCGTCGGCAACGACCTGGTCACCGCGCACGAGAAGGCCTCGGTTCAGAACGTGGTCGAGCTGACCGGCGCCGGACTCCTCGTCACGGCGGTGATCCTCACGGTGATGATCACGCCGATCATGATCGCGCTGATCTGCGAGGCGCTCGTATCGGTGCCGAGCGCCTGGCGGGAGGGGGCGATCGCGCTCGGCGTCAATCCCGTGCGCGCGGTTCTGGCGGTCACGGTACGGGCGGCGCGTCCGGCGATCGTCGCGGCCGCGGTGCTCGCCACCGCGCGTGCCCTCGGCGAGGCGATCATGATCTCGATGGTCTCCGGCTCGCGCTCGTTCGCGCCCAAGCCGATCGACGGCCTGACGTTCCTGTTCGAGCCGCTGCGCACGCTGGCATCGGCGATCGTCGACTACCACGAAGGCATCAACGCGCCGGCGCTCGGCTCGACGCTGTATGCGTTCGCGTTCCTGCTGCTGTTCTCGGCCTTCGCGCTGTCGGTCGCGGGCTATCTGATCAAGCTGCCGCTGCGCAAGTACCAGGTCCGCGGATGAGCACGATGGCCCCACGCTCCGCGCAGCCGAACGGCCCGATGATGACCGGTCCGGGGCGGCGCTCCTCGCCGATGACATGGCGCTGGGGCGACCGCGTGGCATTGGCCTTTGCCTGGTTCGCCGGGATCGGGCTGTGCGTGATCGCCGCGGCGATCGTCCTGTACATGGGCTACCGCGGAGTCCAGTATCTGCGGCCGACGCTGCTGTTCTCAAGGCCCTCGATCAGCACATCGCAGAGTGGGACCGGTGGCTTTCTCGATCCGCTTCTCGGGACCGGGCTGCTGACCTTGATCGGCATCGTGCTGGCAGTCCCGCTGGCCGTGGGCAGCGCTCTGTGGATCGCCGAGTACGGCCGCCCGACGTGGCTCGCGCGAGCAGTCGAGTCGAGCATCGAGGTCGTGGCGGGGACGCCGGACATCGTGATCGCGCTGTTCGGCCTGTCGATCTTCCAGCTCAGACTGTTTGCGCCGTTCTCCTTCACCGCCTCAGGCGGCGGCGTGTTCGGGAAATCGTTCATCGCCGCCGGGTCGATGATGTCGCTGATCGCGCTGCCGCCATTGTTCACCGCGACGCGGGATGGCCTGCAGGCGGTGCCGGCGCACATGCGCGAGGCGGCCTTCGCCCTCGGCAAGACGCGGATCGCGACGATCCGTCGCGTGCTGTTGCCGAGCGTCCGCTCGAATATCGCGACCGGCGTCACGCTCGGCGTCAGCCGCATCATCGGCGACACCGCAATCGTCGTGCTGCTGCTCGGCGAAACCCTGCGGATCGAGTCGCAGGGCTCGGTGCCCGGGGTTGGCCTGCTGCGCGGGACGGGCTCGACGCTCACGAGCTACGTGTACGGGAACTCGCCCGCGGGCGAAGGCGGGGCTCCACAGAAGGCGTACGCGGCCGCGTTCGTGTTGATGGTGTTCGTGCTCGCTCTGAACCTGCTCGTCGACAGGATCGGACGGTCGCAGGCCGAGTCGGTCGGGCTGAGCTCGGCCGGAGCAGTCGTGTGAGCCCGCGATGACGGCCGACAGATTGTTCTTCACAAGAGCGCAAATAGTCGCTAAGCTCATTGGTCTGATGGAGAAGATTGATCCGATGGAGAAGGTGTTCGACAACTTCGATGAAGATGGTGCTCGATGAGCCCTGACGAGATGCTGCTCGACGCCTCACGCGTAGCCATGAGCGACGGCGAAGATCCCCGCGCGCGTCCATCCCGGGTCGCCGCTGCGCCGGAGGCGCTGTCCGTGCGACAGTCCCCGCTTGGGCCCGCGACATCGCGATTCTCCGAGTCGCCGCCCGCGCCCGACGCGCCTTCGCTCTCCGAGGCTCCGCCTGCGCCGGAGGTACCGCCCGTACGCACGATCGTGCTCGATCGGCCGCCGGTGGCGGTCGTGCCGCCGCAGGAGCGCGACGCGCTCAGAGCTTCCTCGTCCACTGGCCCCGAGCGCCTGCGGCTGGAGGACGTGAGCATCGACTACGGCGCCAAGCAGGCCGTCAAGTCGGTGTCCCTGTCGATCCACCAGGGTGAGGTGCTCGCGTTGATCGGACCGTCGGGCTGCGGCAAGACGACGCTGCTGCGGACGCTCAACCGCCTGACCGAGCTGACCCCGAGCGCCTCGCGCGCGGGTCGCGTGCTGCTCGACGGCGAGGACATCCACGAGCTCGCAGACACGACGCTGCGGGCACGTGTGGCGATGGTCTTTCAGCAGCCGAACCCGTTTCCAATGTCGATCTTCGACAACGTCGCATTCGCGCTGCGCGAACAGTCGCGCAAGCGCCCACGCCGGCGCGAGCTCGAGCCGCTGGTCATCGACGCGCTGCGGCGCGCGGGCCTGTACGAGGAGGTTCGCGATGAACTCGACCGCCCCGCCCTGCGTCTCTCCGGCGGCCAGCAGCAGCGGCTGTGCATCGCCCGCGCGATCGCCCCGCGGCCGGAGGTGCTGCTGATGGACGAGCCATGCAGCGCGCTGGATCCGATCTCCACGGGCGTGATCGAGAAGCTGATCGGCGAGCTGCGGCGCGAGCTCGCGGTGGTGGTTGTTACGCACAACCTCGCCCAGGCGCACCGGGTCGCCGACAAGGTGGCGTTCATGTACCTGGGCGACATGATCGAGTACGGGCGCACCGCTGAGGTGTTCGACCAGCCACGCGCGTCGCGCACTCGAGACTACGTGCGAGGGGCCTTCGGATGAGCTCTTGCAACCCACGGGTGCCGTCGTGCGGCCCGGGGCTCTGAGGCGGACGCTCGTCGTGGTCGGCTGCGGAGTCCTCACGATGACCCTGTCGGCGTGCGAGAGCACACAGCAGGAAAGCGCCAAGATCGGCCGTGAAGGAAAGCAACTGGTGGCCGGCCAGGGCTCGCTGAAGCTGGGCGCTATCAACCACAGCGTGCGCGTTTCCGACGTCACGCTCCTCAGCAGCGCTGGACGGACCGCGGTCGCCGCAAAGCTCACGGGAACCGCAACTCGCCCCCAGCTCGATCTCCCCGTGCTCGTCGAGGTCACTGGTGCGCATGGCAAGGTCTTCTACAGCAACGAAACCGGCGGGCTGGAAGCGTCGTTGCAGCGGATGGCGCTGCTGCGCCCTGGCCAGGGCGAGTGGTGGGTCGATGACCAGGTGCTCAGCTCCCAGACCGCCACCGGCGTGAAGGTGCGCGTCGGCGCGGGGTCGACCCCGCGAGCGCGCTCCGCGCTAGCGACGCTGTCCACGACCGCGCCGCACGTCGCCGAACAGGGGGGCGTGAGCGTGCTCAGCGCAAGCCTCGTCAATCACTCTGCCAAGGCCCAGAGCAAGGTGCCGGTGTTCGCCGTCGCCGTGCGTGGGGGGCGAGTAGTGGCCGCCGGCCGCGCCGTAGTCAGTGTGCTTCCCGGTCATCCGGGTGCGTCGGTCGCTTTCCAGATCTTCCTCGTTGGCAACCCGACCGGGGCCAACGTCGAACTTACGGTCGTCCCGACGACCGCGTGAGCAGATCGTGACTAACGTGAGCCTGATGCCCGTCCCCTCCGAGCAAGCAAGTGCAACGTGCGCGGGCTGCGGCGCCGCGCTGGCCCCCGACCAACGCTACTGCCTCGCCTGCGGCCAACCGTGCTCGCCGGTCCGCTTGGCGTTTCTGGACGTACTGCAAGCGGAGCCCAACCGAACCGAGCTTCAAGGCGCCAGCATCGAAGCGGGCCCGACCGGCTACGCGATCGTTCCCCAGCAGCAGGGAACGGCCGGCTGGCTACGGCGCTACTCGGGCCTGCTCGGCCTGCTCTCGGTGCTGTTGATGTGCCTGATAGTCGGGCTGCTCGTCGGCCATTGGGTCACCCAGGGCAATACGCCAGGCAAGCAGGTCGTGGAAGTAAAGGGCCTGTCCGCAGCGCCCGCTGCGGCCGCGACGACAACGCCGTCGACGACACCCGCCACCGGCACGACGCCCGCGAGCTCGACCAAGTCAAACGCGAAGGCGCAAGCCGAAGAAGCAAAAGCCGAAAAGAAAGAAACCAAAGCCGAAAAAGCGCCGCCGCCGGCACCGGTCAAAGTGACGCCGACGAAACTCAAAAAACTGAGCAATACGACCGGCAAACAGCACCAGGAAGAAATCAACTCGCTCGGCGCCCAGCCGATCGAAACGGGCGGCTAGAAGGTGGGATCGATCGAATGAGCTCACCGAACGGCAACTCACCCACAGCCCAAACCCAGGAGCTGGGATCCCAGCCGGCGACCCCCGCGGTCGTGCCGGTCGGCGGCTTACCGACCCGGCGGGCACCGAACGGATCGATGGCCGAGCTGCGCGGCCGGCGCAAGGAGCTGGCCGAGCGCGTCGCGGAGCTCACCTGGGACCTTGGTGGTCTCACCTACGAGATGGCCGTCCGCGACCATTACCGCCTCGACGTGCTCGCCCGCAGGGCCGCCGAGCTCCAGCAGGCGGATGCCGAGCTGAACGAGGTGCAGAGGCTGCTGTCGAGCAGCGAGGCGGGCGTGCATGGCCAGTGCCGCTCCTGCGGCGCGGTGCACAGCCGCGGCGCCGCGTACTGCTGGCATTGTGGAGCGGGGCTGCTGGAGGAGGCGCGGCCGTCGGTGTTGCACGAAGGCGCCACGGCGGACCGGCCGCAGGCTTGAGAGCGTCCGTCGGTTCGTGGCTCGGCGGCTAGCCGCGAAGCGTGATCCGCTTGCTCAACTTGGTTGACCCGAACGTAAAGTTCGCCCACGCCTTCAGGCTCTTGTGTCTCGTGGCATGCTTGCCGGCGGCGTTTAGCTTGATGGTGACCTTCCCCGTCGCACCCGCCGGAACGTTGACTGCGCCCGAGCCATAGGTGACCGACTTTGACTTGTGCTTGGCGCTCGCGATCCTTGCTCCCGGCTGCTCGGCGCTCTGGAGCAGGACGTTGCCCACGCAGTTCGCGTTCGAGCACCGCAGCGGAAGCGTGACCCTGCCGCTCCTGACGGGCAAGGTCAGTTTGGGAAACGCCAGCGTGGGGAGTACCCGCTGAAGGACGGGCGGCAGCGGGTTGGGGGTCGGGTTGGGATTGGGGTTGGGGTTGGCCCCGGCGCCCATTTCGGCGTTCATCAGCACCTGATAGCCGCTGAAGTCGCCGTTGTAGCTGACGACGTTCGGGCTCGGAGCAGGAACTCCAGCCTGGGAGGGCGCCGGGAACCAGGCGAAGTCGGGGATCGCTGCTTCGGAGGCGCCCGCGGTCGCGGTGTAGGCGGGAACGGGCACGTTCGGTTCGAGTACCTCGAGCGCGAGCAGATCCCCCGCAGCGATCGTGGTCGTATCGGTCGGGGCTGGCGTGGCTTCCTCGACCATCGGCAGCGACGTCGGCACCGTGGTTGTGGCATTCGGCTGGGGCGTGAACGCCGGGCCATAGCGCTCGATCACACAGCACGCGATTTCGGGCTTGCCGGGTTGAAAGGTGTTTTTGTAGAGCGTGCGCACCACCGCGATCTGCATCTGCCCGCTGACCGGGCCGACCTTAACCCGCACGGCCGTCACGGTTCCCGAGGAGGGGGCGTAAAGCGTCTGCGCGACGCCACTGCCCGTCCACATGCACGAGCTGTTGCCGGGGTCATAGAACGGGTATCCGCCATACGGATAGAGCTGGTTCGGCCAGCCGTCGGCGCACGTGATCGGGTTGTTGGCCGGCTGGTTGAGGTCCGCGCCGAACGTGACCGCCGAGGCTGTCGCGGGCACGCACAGCAGCGTGACCGTCGCGGCGAGAAAAAGCGATCTGAGTCGCCTCGTTGCGCTCCTCGAACCCATCGTGGAGGAGCATGCTAATCGCGCCGCATGCGGAAAAACGATCGTCCAGACGATCGTACGAGACGCTCGCTGCTCGTAGTGTCCGTCGCATGAGGAATCGGAGTCCTGGGCTTGCGCTGCTCGCGGGGGCGGCCCTGGTCGTGCTCGCCGGGGCGGCCGCGCCCACGGCCGCTCTCTCCCCGGCCGGCCCGCACGAGTACTCCTGCCCGATCCTTCCGGCGAGCAATCCGCTCAACCAGGACATCTCGCACGCTCCCGTCAATCCCAACTCGGCGAGCTACATCGCATCGATCGGCGCGAGCACTCACCTGCACGCCGACTTCGGGAGCAACCCGAGCTACGGCATCCCCTACGCCGTCGTCGGTGCCGGACAGCCCAAGGTCCCGATTCGGTTCACCGAATTCGGCGAAGAATCCAATCCGGGCCCTTATCCGATACCGCCCAACGCCCCGGTCGAGGGCGCCGGAGAAGCGGGCGATCGCCACGTGCTCGTCCTGCAGAAGGGCAGCTGCAGGCTGTACGAGCTGTACTCGACCCGCCGCCGTGGCGCTGGTTGGGAAGCCGGCTCGGGCGCCGTGTTCAACCTGCGCAGCAACGCCCTTCGGCCCGAAGGGTGGACCTCGGCGGACGCCGCCGGCCTGCCGATCTTCCCGCTGCTCGTGCGCTACCCGGAGGTGCGCGCCGGGCAGATCGACCACGCCCTGCGCGTGACCGTCGAGCGCACCCAGCGCGGCTACATCCATCCGGCGACGCATTTCGCATCCGCCAGCAGCGACCCGAGCCTGCCGCCGATGGGCCTGCGGCTGCGACTGAGATCGAGCTTCAGCCTCGCCGGCTACCACGGCGAGGCGCTCGTCGTGCTGCGGGCGCTGCAGCGCTTCGGCCTGATCGTCGCCGACAATGGCTCCTCCTGGTACATAACCGGCGCGCCCGACGCTCGCTGGAATGACGAAGACCTGAACCAGCTCAAGACAGTCCCCGGCTCGGCGTTCGAGGCGGTGAGCACCGGGCCGATCCTGCACCGTGGCTAGCGCGCGTCAGATCGCGCGCGCGGCACCCGCATTCCATGGCCTCCCGCGCGGGTGAACGCCGAGGCCGGTGGTCTAGCTCTGCTGCTGGTGCTCGACGGGGGCTGCCGGCGGCGTTGCCGGCAGCGCGACGGGAGCTTGGGCGGGGGGCGCCGGCTGCGGTTGCTGCTGCGCCGCGGTCAGCGCGGACTGCTCCTGCTGTTGGCTCTCGCCGGTGATCGACTGCTTGAACTCGCGCATCCCGCTCCCGAGCGAGCGGCCGATTTCCGGAAGTCGTCTGGCGCCGAACACCAGCAGCAGGATCACGACCAGAAATGCGATGTGCAGCGGGTTGTCGAGTCCCATGGGCCCTTCTGAGTCTAGACCATCGCTAGCTCGGCTCACGGAGCGTCCTGCGAAGGAGCTGCGTCGCCACGATCACCATGAGCACTGCAAAGGCGTCGCGCAGGAGAGTGCCCGAGAGCGTATTCGCCAGTGCCACCCCCGCGGCGGCGCCCGCAACCGAGAGAACGCCCACGAGCAGTGCGTCGGCGCGGCGCACGTTGCCGTAGCGGTCCTGCTTGTAGGTCCCGACGATCGCCACCGGGATGATCGCCAGCAGCGAGGTCGCCTCCGCCTGATGCTGTCCGAGGCTCACGAAGAACACGAGGCCGGGCACGAACAGCACGCCCCCGCCCACGCCTAGCATCCCCGCCACCACGCCGGCGGCCACTCCGATCGCGATCGCGCCGATCATCGCAGGACGAGCTCGATCGCGCTGGCGACGAGCACCGCGGCAAACAGCAGCGAGATCGAGCGCACATCGATGCGCTGTTGCAGCCACGTGCCGAGCAGCACGCCACCGACGGCCGGAACCCCGACGAGCGCCGCGTCGAGCACGTGCACGTTGCCATAAAGGCCCTGCGCGGCGGCGCCAAAGCCGGCGATGAAGACGATCGCCGCGAGCGAGGTGGCTGTCGCCGCGCGCTCCTCGTAGCCGAGCCACAGCACGAGCAGCGGGACGATCACGCTGCCGCCGCCGACTCCAAACAGGCCGCTGAAAAGCCCGGCGGCGGTGCCGATCGCCATCAGTTTGAGCGACCGGTGCAGCGACCCGTCAGACCGTGTGTCAGCTACCACGCCGACGAGAGAACGGGTCGGGCACCATGCGCGCCATACTAGACGTCGTGTCCCCCGCTGCCACGCTCGTGGAGGCGCTCGAGCCGCTCCGCTCCGACCCCACCCGCGCCGCGGTGCTGCTCGACATCGACGGTACGCTAGCGCCGATCGTTCGCCACGCCGCCGACGCGCACGTCCCCGAGGCCACGCGCGCGCTGCTGATCGAGATCTCCAACCGCTACCGCGTTGTCGGCTGCGTCAGCGGCCGCCGCGCCGCCACCGCACGTCAAATCGTGGCGATCGGCACGATTGCATATATCGGAAACCATGGCGGCGAGCTGCTGCGCCCGAGGGCCATCCGCCCGGAGGTCGACCCTGAGGTGGCCGTCTGGACAGCGCGCGTGCGTGAGTTCGCCGCGCGCGTCTTCACCAGCGAGCACCAGCGCGTGCGCGTGCGCAGCGAGGACAAGGACGCGATCGCCGCCTTCCACTGGCGCGGCGCACCCGATGAGGACGCCGCGGCCGCGGCCGTGGAGAAAATCGCCCAGCTCGCGACGGACGAGGGCTTCGCCGTCCACTGGGGCCGCAAGGTTCTCGAGGTGCGCCCGCCCGTCGCTCTGGACAAGGGCCTCGGGATCGCCGCGTTGCTGCGCGGATCGCCGGTCACGGCCGCGCTGTACGTCGGTGACGACAGCACCGATCTCGACGCATTCCGCGGGTTGCGCGCGCTCGTGGAGTCCGGGGAGCTTCAGAGCGCCGTGTGCGCGGCGGTCAGCTCCGACGAAGCGCCTCCGGAGCTGGCGCAGGAGGCAGACCTGACGGTGGACGGCACGGGGGGAGTGCGGGAACTGCTCGAGGCACTGCTGTAGTAGGCGCGTGCGCTTCGTCGACTTTCTCCGGACGACCGTTCTGCTCAGCGCGGGCGCGGCCACCGCGCTGGCGACCGTCACCGTGCTAGCCGCTTCAACACACGACCAAGAAAGCCTCGTGCCGATAGCGGTGGGCTGGTGGGTGATAGCCGCCGCGGTCGGCCTGCGCCTGGGCAGGCGAGCCGAGACGAATCCGCCGATCGCGCGCCTGCTCTCGAGCGCCAAGGCCAGCCCCACGCTGCCCGAGCATCACCCGAGCGCGATCCTGATCAATCGCCTGTGGCCGCTGCTCGTCTTCACGTTGGTTGCCGGAGGCCTCGGCTTCCTAGCTCCCCAGGTTCCGGGAATCGCCGCGGGCTTCGCGATCATCTGGGCGCTCGCGTGGCGGCGTCAGGACGCGGCGGTGGCCGCGATCGAGGAGCGCGACGGAGCCTACTTCCACGTGCGTCGCACCTCCCTCGTTCGGCCGATCGCGCTCGAGCGCACGCCCGGCTTCAAGGCCTTGCGCCCGGAGCGCGCGAACGGCGCAGTGACCTGAGATGCCCCGCGTAACCGCGGTGGACGTGCTGATCGTCTCGCTGGGCTCGACCGAGGGGCTGCGCCGCGCCGACGACGAGTTGCAGGACTCCCTGAGACGGGCCGGCGCGAGCGTCGCGATAGCGCGCCCATTCCCACCAGCGGAGATTCCGACGCTGATGCTCACCGACCTCGTGTGGGCGCACGCGGCGCGCGAGGCCGCCGAGAAGATCCTCGAGCAGCAGCGCCGCTACCCGGCCAGGAGCGTGATCTACTCCAGCACCACCGCCGCGCTCCTGTGGCCGCGGCCGGGTGCGATCCGCTTCGACGCCACCTCCGCGGGAAACCGGCCCGGACGCCACGGCCTCTGGCAGCGACCGCTCGAGCGCCGGCGGCTGCGGCAGGCGCCGCTGCTGCTCCCGTGGAGCGAGGCCGGTCTGCGGGAGGCTCCGCAGTCAGCCCAGCGCGGGGATCGAGCGGTGGTGCTCCCGGTCCCGGTGGAGGCGTCCTTGGCACCCGAGTCGAGCACTCCCGCAGCGCGCGAGACCGTCCGCGACATCGCGGCCATCACCTACGCCGCCAACCCATCCAAGAAGGGACTGGACCGCGTCCTCTCCGCCTGGCGCCAGGCGCTCGCCGATCGGCGAGGAGGCGCTCGCGAGGAGCTGGTAGTCGCCGGGGCTTCGGCCGAGGCCCTCAAGCCGCTTGCAGCCCTCGCGCCTGAGGGGGAGGGCGTGCGGGTAGTGGGCGCGCTCGCTCCGCAGGACTATCGCGCGCTGCTGCGCCGCGCGCGCGTGTTCGTGTGCGCTCCGCGTCGCGAGGATTACGGGATCGCCCAGCTCGAGGCGCTCGCGGACGGCGCGCAGCTCGTGACCACCGCCGCGCCCGGGCCGTACGCGGCGCTTCCGATCGCGCGCGAGCTGGACGCGCGCCTGGTCGGCGAAGATCTCGCCGGCGCGCTGCGTGCGGCTCTCGATGACCCGCTTCCCGACTATGCCTCCCGCGCGCTGCGGGCGCTCGCTCCGTTCAGCCGCGAGGCGGCCGACCGGGTGGTCTGCCAGGAGCTACTCCCACGTCTTCTTGCCTAGCTTGCGCAGCTGCGGCCACGGCCGCGTGTTGAGCACGTCCTCCTTGGTGAGCCACGCGCGGCGCGCGGTAGCCACCCCCCAGCGCATGTTCTGAAGCGTGCTCGTGCGATGGGCGTCGGAGTCGATCAGGATCATCACGCCCGCGGCGACCGCTGCGCGGGCATGCACGTCGCAGAGATCGCGCCGGTCGGGGTTGGCGTTGATCTCGAGCATCGTGCGCGTTCGCGCCGCCGCGGCGAACACCGCGTCGAGGTCGATCGCGTAGGGGGCGCGCCGCTCGATCAGCCTGCCGGTCGGGTGCCCGATGGCGTCGACGAGCGGGTGCTCGATTGCCGCGATCACGCGCTCGGTCATCGCCTGTTCGCTCATCCCGAACGCCGTGTGCGCGCTGGCGATCACCCAGTCGAGTTCCCCGAGCAGCTCGTCCTCGTAGTCGAGCGAGCCGTCCGGCAGGATGTTCACCTCGCTGCCCGTCAGCAGCTCGATGCCGTCGATCCTGGCGTCCGTCGCGCGCACGAGCTCGATCTGCCGGCGCAACTGCTCCGGTGAAACGTCGTTGCCGAAGCCGTGCGTCGCCGAGTGATCGGTGATCGCCAGGTACTCGTAGCCGCGCATGCGCGCGGCCGCAGCCATCTCCTCGATCGTGTTCAGTCCGTCGGAGGCGATCGTGTGGCTGTGCAGATCCCCGCGGATGTCCTCGAGGCTCACCAAGGTGGGCAGCCCGGCGCCGCCGTCCAGCCGCGCCGCCTCGAGCTCGCCGCGGTTCTCGCGCAGCTCCGGCTCGATGTAGAGGAGTCCAAGCAGCTCATACAGCTCTCCCTCCGTCGCGCACGTGCGCGTCTTGGCGGTCGCGTCGTCGAGCACCCCGTACTCGGAGACGTGCAACCCGCGACGCACCGTCGCCTCGCGCAGCGCAGCGTTGTGGCGCCCGGAGCCCGTGAAGTGCTGAAGTAGGTTTCCGACCTGCCCAGGCTTGGCGATCCGCAGATCGATCGCCACGCCGGAGTGCGTATGCCCCCTCGCACCAGAGCTGCCGGCTGAGCTCACGCTCTCGACCTCCTCGAGCTTGGCGAGGCTCTTCGCCAGCGTCGTCGGGCGAGTCGTCGTGGCGATCAGGTCGAGATCCTTGACGCTGTCGGCGAGACGCCGCGCCGAACCGGCCAGCTCCACGTGCGTGCCCGTGCCTCCCCGCTCGGTCAGGCCCGTGACGAGCGCCTCGCCGATCTGGATCGCCCTGGGCAGGAGCACGCGCGGCGCCGGGCGCTCTGCCGCCCCGGCCTCCAGCGCCGCGAGGACGTTTTCCTCGAACTTCGCGCCCAGCCCGCGCACGTCGCGCAGGCGCTGCTGCAGGGCCGCCTCGCGCAGCGCCTCCGGCGATTCGATACCGAGCTCCGAGTACAGCAGCCGTGCCCGCTTCGGTCCCAGGCCCGGCAGGCGCGTTATCGCGATCAAGCCGGGCGGGAACTTGGCTCGCAGCCTCTCCGCCGCGGGGATCGTGCCGGTGTCGAGCAGTGTCACGATCTTTTCCTGCAGAGTGTTTCCGATTCCCGAGAGCTCACTCGCGCGGCCCGCTCGTGCCAGCGCCGCGACGGACATCGGCGCCTCGCGCACCGTTTTCGCTGCCGTGCGGCAGGCCACGACGCGGTGGATGATCGCTCCATCCAGCTCGTAGAGCTCGCCCAGCTCCTCGAGCGCGTCGGCGATGGTGGTGTTGGGCAGCTCGGGCTTGGCCACGCCCATCAGGGTATGCGCCGCGCGAGCCTCGCCGTCACGGATGGGGCGAGAAACGCGTTCACGCTCTAGGGTACGCCGACCCATGTCCGGCGAGCCGTGGCTGATACTGCCGACGTACAACGAGGCCGAGAACGTAGAGGCGATCGTCACCGCCGCTGGCGGGGTGCTCGCCGACGCCGCCGCCGATGGATTTCGCGTGCTCGTCGTCGATGATGGCTCGCCCGATGGCACCGGCGCGATCGCCGACAGGCTTGCGGCCGAGCACGATTGGGTGGAAGTTCTCCATCGCGCGGAGAAGAACGGCATCGGCCCCGCGTACCTCGCGGGCTTCCGCCACGCGCTCGAGCACGAAGCGGGATACGTGATCGAGATGGACTCCGACTTCTCCCACGATCCAGCCGACATCCGCCGCCTGCTGCAGGCGGTCAAAGGCGGCGCCGACCTGGCGCTCGGCTCGCGCTACGTGCCGGGCGGAGGCGTGCGCGACTGGGGCCTCTTGCGGCGCTTGATCAGCGAGGGAGGCTCGACGTACGCGCGGTGGGTGCTCGGCCTGCGCGTGCGCGACCTGACGGGCGGCTTCAAGTGCTTTCGCCGCGAGGTGCTCGAGGCGATCCACTTCGACGGTGTCCGCTCCCAGGGCTACGCCTTCCAGGTCGAGCTCACCTATCGGGCAGTGCGCGCCGGCTTCCGCGTCGTGGAGGTGCCGATCGTCTTCCGCGATCGTCAGCGCGGCCAGTCCAAGATGTCGTGGCGGATCGCCGCCGAGGCGATGTGGCTGGTGCCGGGGCTGCGCTTCAGGTAGGACGCCGGCCCGCCGATGCAGACGCGATGGATGCCTCGGCATACGCGTTCGCCCACGGCGTGCGCCACACCCGTGCGACGCTGCGCTCCTGGCAGGACGCTCCCGGGACGGTGCTGGGGCGGTGGACCGCCGGCTCGGCCCTCGCCGCGGCCGGCCTGCTCGTGGCGGTCTGGATCATCTCGTCGCTGGACGGCGGCTACCAGCAGGTGATCACGCTGCAGCCGCCGTTCGCCGTCGGCGACGGCGGGGACGTGCTCAGCGTGCTGCGGCGCAACATGCTCGTGCTCGCCCTGCACGCGATGGCGTGCGTCGCCGGGTTCATCGCCGGCAGCTCGTTGCCCCTGCAGGCCAAGCACCATCACGGCATCTCGCGTTGGGTCCACGAACACGGCGGACGCCTCGCGATCGCCTTCGTCGTCGTTGCCACGACCTTCTCGCTCAGCGCACAGGCGTACCTGATCGGACGCAGCCTCGGCGGCGTCGCCGGTTTTCTGGGGGTCTCGCCCGGCCTCCTCCTGCTCGGCGTGCTCCCGCACGCCGTCCCGGAGTTGATCGCCCTGTTCCTACCCCTCGCAGCCTGGATAATCGCCAGCCGGCGCGGAGAGTGGGAGCAGCTGCTCGCGGCTACGCTCGTGACCGTCGCCGTGGCAGTGCCAGTGCTCGTCGCCGCGGCGTTCGTAGAGGTCTATGTCTCCCCCCATCTGTTCGTGGCCCTGACCCACATCCAGCCGCCGATCGTGCGCCACTCGGACGGCTGGACCTTCATCGTGCGCTGATGCCCGGCTCGGGTTCAACACCCTTCCTTTACTTTGTATAGTGATAGGAAAGCGATCAAAGGGAGATCCCATGGCAGGCACTCTGAACGAAGTCACCGACGCCAACTTCCAGGCCGAGGTCATCGAAGCCGACGGCCCCGTGCTCGTCGACTTCTGGGCGCCCTGGTGCGGCCCGTGCCGCGTCGTCGCTCCGGTGCTCGAGGAGATCGCCTCAGAGCGCCCCGACCTGCGGGTCGTAAAGCTGAACATCGACGAGAATCAGCAGACCGCGGCCAACTTCCAGGTGCTGTCGATCCCGACGCTGATCCTCTTCAAGGGTGGCCAGGCCGTCAAGACGGTCATTGGCGCGTACCCGAAGAAGAAGCTCGAGCAGGAGCTGGAGCCCAGCCTCACCGCCGCCTGAGGGTCGTCTCAGCGCTTCACCCGGCGCAGCGCGATCTTGATCTCCTGGCCGTCGACGGTCGCGTGCTGTGAGTAGTCCATCGCGTCCGCGAGCTCGGCCGCGACCGCGCCGAGTATGAGCTCTGCTGCAAGTGTCTCGCCGGCGACGTAGTCGCGGTGCCCCTCGACCGCGGCGATCAACGCGCGGTCGCCGTCGAGGGCCAACGCGATCCGGTCCTCGACCGCGAGGCCTGCGTCCTTGCGCGCGTTCTGGACCGCATGCACGATCTCTCGCGCGTATCCCTCCTCGCGCAATTCGTCGTCGATCGCCAGGTCCAACGCGACCGCGTGGGCGCCTTCGCGCTCGACGCTGTAGCCGTCGGGCGCGCGCAGGGTGAGGATCACGTCGTCGGCCGACAGGGTGTGCTCGCGACCGGCGACGGTTATCCCGATCCCGCCGCTCTCGCTCCTATCGTCGCCGCGCCCGTCCGCAGCGCTCACGCCTCCATCGGCCGGCTCGCCCCCGCGCACCGCTGCCGCCACTCGCGCCGGGTCGAGCGCGGCGATCGCGTCGGCAGCGAGCGGCATGTCCTTTCCGAACATCGGTCCAAGCGTGCGGTAGTTGGCCTTGATCTCGTACGTGCCCAGCTCCTCCGCGGCGGCGACGAAGCGCATGCGCCTGACGTTGAGCTCCTCGCGCACGATGTCCGCCAGCCGTTCGATCGCCTCGCGCTCGCGCCCATCGGCGACCACGATCGCCTCGCCCAGCGGCTGGCGCACCTTGATCTTGGCCTTGCCGCGGGCGCCCAGCCCGAGGCGCACCGTCTCGCGCGCGAGCGCCATCGCCTGCTCGAGGTCCGGCTCTCGCGTGAGCTGCCCGTCCTCGGCGCTCGCGCTCACACCTGCGCTCGCGGGAAAGTCACACAAATGGACGCTGGCGAGGGTGCCGTCGAGGTTGTCGTAGATCTCATCCGCTATGAACGGGCAGAAGGGCGCCAGCAGCTTCGCCACAGTCAACAGGCACGTGCGCAGCGTTTGGAACGCCGCCTGCTCGCCGTACCAGAAGCGCCGTCGCGAGCGGCGCACGTACCAGTTGGAGAGGTCCTCGACCAAGCGTGCGATCGCCCTGCCGGCGGCTGTCGTGTCATAGGCGTCCAGCCGCTCGACGACGATCTCGACCGTGGCGGCCGTGCGCGAGAGCGCCCACCGGTCAAGCGCGTCCGGCGGCTCCGCCGACGCCGCGCTCTCGTCCCTCAGCTGATTAGCGGAGGCGTACGCGTAGAGGACGTAGAAGAAGTAGGTGCTCCACAGCTGCTTGAGAAACAGCCGCACGCCTTCGCCGATCGTCTCCGCCGAGAAGCGGTAGCCGTCCCACGGCTGCTTCGACGCAAAGAAGTACCAGCGGAACGCATCGGCGCCGTAGGTGTCGAGCACCTGCCACGGCTCGACCGTGTTGCCCTTGGACTTCGACATCTTCTGTCCCTCCTCGTCGAGGATCAGACCCAGGCAGACGACGTTCTTGTAGGGGGCGGGCTCGTTCAGCAGCGTCGCGACCGCGAGCAGCGAGTAGAACCAGCCGCGCGTCTGGTCCTGGGCCTCGCAGATGAAGTCAGCCGGGTAGCCCGCATGGAAGCGGTCCTCGTTCTCAAACGGAAAGTGGTGCTGGGCGAACGGCATCGCGCCCGAGTCGAACCACACGTCGATCACCTCGGGCACGCGCGTCATCGGCTGGCCGCACTCCGACCCGTCGTCCTCCGCGTGCGTGCACGCGAACTGCAGCTCGTCGACGAACGGGCGGTGGTGGTCGGTCAGTGCGCGCCCGGCGCGCCGCTCGAGATCGGCGAACGAGCCCACCACGTGCGTGTGTCCCCGCTCGCAGCGCCACACCGGCAGCGGGGTGCCCCAGTAGCGCTCGCGCGAGAGGGCCCAATCGACGTTGTTCTTCAGCCAGTCCCCGAAGCGCCCGTGCTTGACGTGCGGCGGGTACCACTGAACGGTCTCGTTCGCCGCGAGCAGCTCGTCGCGCAGCTTCGACGTGGCGATGTACCAGGAGGATTTGGCGTAGTAGAGCAGCGGGGTCCCGCAGCGCCAGCAGTGCGGATAGGAGTGCTCGTATTGCTGCGCCTTCAGCAGCAGCCCGCGCTCGGAGAGGTCCGCGATCAGCTCGCTCGTGAGCTCCGGGTCCTTGACGAACCGTCCCTCGAATGAGCGCCCGTCGCGGTCGAGCACGCGGTTGTCGTAGCGTCCGTCGGGTCGGACGGGGTTGTACAGCGTCTCGCGCTCCTGGGGGCGAAACAGGCCCGCCGCGGCCGCCACGCGGTAGTCGTCCTCACCGAAGGCCGGCGCCATGTGCACGATCCCGGTGCCGTCCTCGGTCGTGACGAAGGAATCGGCGAGGATCGGGAACGCCCCCGGCGCGCGATCGCTCAAGTTGAAGATCGGCCCCTGATATCCCGTGTATCGCTCGACGAGCTCCGCGCCCGAGTACCGCTCGAGGATCTCCGAGGAGTCGTCGAGCACCGCTTGCACGCGACGCTCGGCGATAACGAGGATCTCATCCCCGACCCGCACGCTGACATAGGTGGCCTGCGGCGCAACGGCGACGGCCACGTTGCCGGGCAGGGTCCACGGCGTCGTCGTCCATACGAGCAGCTTCTCCTCGCCGCCGACGACCGGCAGCTTGATGAACACGCTCTCCTCGACGATGTCCCTGTATCCGAGCGCGACCTCGTGGGAGGAGAGCGTGGTCTCACAGCGCGGGCAGTACGGCACGACCTTGTTGCCCTCGTACAACAGCCCGCGCTCGTGGATCTGCGCGAGCGCCCACCAGACCGACTCGATGTAGCTCTCATCGAGCGTGCGGTAGGCATGGTCGAGGTCCAGCCAGAAGCCGATCCGCTCGGTCAGCCGGTTCCACTCATCGAGGAAGGCGAACACGGAGGAGCGGCAGCGCTCGTTGAACTCCCGGATCCCGAACTCCTCGATCTCCGCCTTCGAGCGAATGCCAAGCTCCTGTTCGACCGCGATCTCCACCGGTAGCCCATGGCAATCCCAGCCGCCCTTGCGCTCCACGCGGTACCCCCGCATCGTTTGAAAGCGCGGGTAGATGTCCTTGAAGACGCGCGAGAGCACGTGGTGGGAGCCGGGCGGGCCGTTCGCCGTCGGGGGCCCCTCGTAGAAGCCCCACCGCTCGGCGCCCTCGCGCGCGCGCAGCGACTCCGCGAACACGTCGCGCTCGCGCCAGCGCTCCAACACGTCGAGCTCGAGCGCGGGAAGCTCCTGGCGAGGATCTACCTCGCGTCGCGGTATCAGCTCCTGTCGTCGCGGTGCCGTCACGGGGCGGCCCATTGTAGGCGGGCCCCGTGACCGCGGCCGGGCCTCGCGCAGGCCGCTCCCGTCCCCTCGGCCCCGTGGGCGCGGCCGGGGCTTGCCGGGCGGCCGTCCCCCAGTCGCCGGCCGTCTCGGCAGGTGCGTCCATACGATGCAAACCGTGAGGCTTCGCCTCTACCACCACTCCGACGGCGCACGTGTGGCCTACCGCGAGTTCGGGGCCGGCCCGCCGCTCGCGCTCCTGCATTCGCTGATGCTCTCCCACAGGGAGTGGGAACCGGCGGTCGAGCAGCTCGCCGACCGCTTCCGCGTCGTGCTCCCCGACCTGCCGCTGCACGGTGACTCCGAGCACCGCCCGCGTCATCCCTACACGCTCGATTGGTTCGCCGATGTGCTCGGCGGGTTCGCCGCGGAGGTCCTCGGGCCCCGGCCGCTGATCGCCGGTCACGACGCCGGCGCGGAGATCCTCCTCCACGCCGTGGCCACCGGCCGAGTCCGGCCGGCGCGGCTCGTGCTGATGGGAAACCGCCTGCACGCCGCTCCCACTCGCCCGTTGCTGCGTACGACCTGGCGAATCGCCACGCGCGCCGCCGCCGTGCCCGGCGTGGACAGCCTGCTCTCATACGGCACTCGCGCCGTGTTCACGCCCGAGCGCGGCATGCGACTGTCAGCGCGCGGGAATCCCGCCGCAGCCGATCTGCTCCGCCACGCATTTGCCGACGTGCCGGGCAACGCCAGCCTCGCGCGCTCGTGGGCGAAGTTCGCCCGCTCGTGGCCGCGCGGGCCCCAGACCCATCTGCTCGACCTCTATCCGCGCCTGGACATGCCCGTGTTGCTGCTGTGGGCCGACCGCGACCCGCTGAACCTGCTCGTCGCGGCCGAAGAGGCGTTGAGGCTGCTCCCCGACGGCCAGCTGCGCATCCTCCAGAGCACCGGATTCCTGGTGGCATACGACGATCCCGTCGGCCTGGCCCGCGAGCTGGCGGCGTTCTGCGGATAGGGTCTCTGCTCGCAGCAAGCGAAAAGGAGAACCGGATGCCGAACAAGTCACAATTGTGGGGCGTGGAGACCGCCAAGGCCGTCGAGAACTTCCCGATCTCGGGCGAGACCGTGCCCATGCCGATCGTGCGCTGGCTGGCCCGCGTGAAGGGCGCCGCCGCGGCGGTCAACGGCGAGCTTGGCCTGCTCTCCAAACGGAGCGCCGCGCGGATCGCGAAAGCCGCAGCGGAGATCGTCGCGGGCAAGCACGACGAGCAGTTCCCGATCGACGTCTTTCAGACCGGCTCGGGCACCTCGACGAACACGAACGCCAACGAGGTGATCGCCTGCCTGGCCGGCGAAGGTACGCACGCCAACGACCACGTCAACATGGGCCAGTCCTCCAACGACGTGTTTCCCTCGGCCGTCCACCTCGCCGCGCTCGACGTCGCCCAGAACGAGCTGCTGCCGGCGCTCAAGCAGCTCGAGCGCGCGTTCGCACGGAAGGCAAGAAGCTTCCAGAACGTCGTCAAGGCCGGGCGCACCCATCTGATGGATGCCGTTCCCGTCACCCTCGGCCAGGAGTTCGCCGGCTACGCCGCGCAGATCGCTCTCGGCCAGGAGCGCGTCCAGGCCGCGCTCGTCCACGTCGGACAGATCCCGCTCGGTGGCACCGCGACGGGCAGCGGGTTGAACACTCACCCGCAGTTCGCCGCCAAGGTACGAGCGCGCCTGAAGAAGGAGTCCGGCCTGAAGCAGATCGCCGCGCCGCTCGACCCGTTCGAGGCGCAGGCCAATCGCGATGCGCTCGTAGAGCTCTCCGGCGCGCTGAAGGTGATCGCCGTGTCGCTCACCAAGATCGCCGGCGACCTCGCGTTGATGGG
>Ga0182024_10002898_pt1 | contig 41752 bp, 32 predicted proteins | sample P32metaG_FD_120480 | JGI IMG/M metagenome (GOLD analysis project Ga0182024, IMG submission 120480) | Permafrost microbial communities from Stordalen Mire, Sweden - P3-2 metaG (Illumina Assembly) | ecosystem: Environmental > Terrestrial > Soil > Wetlands > Permafrost | place: Sweden: Stordalen... | reverse complement strand
GGCACTGCGCGACGCGCGCGGGTCCCTCCTATGCACTACATGGATAAGCCAAATCCAAGCGCTTCAGAGGGGTCGCGATTGGACGCGAAAAGGGGGTCGCGGTTGCAAGCGATTTGACAGCCCATTTGCTCGGCGAGGAAATAAACGTCGATGCCCTCGCTTAGACGGAAGGTCGCGTAGGTATGCCGGAAGCTGTATGTGGAGCGCGGAATGCCCGAAGGACCTTGCCGCAGCTCCGCCTCGGTGAGCAGATCCTCGATCATGTTCTTGTAGAGCGATTTGGCTGGCTCGCCGGTGTGGGTCGTAAAGACCCTATCGTCTGGCTCCTTCGCCTTGGCGATGGTGCGGATGCGGTCGATATACTCGGCGACGCTGGCTGGGGCGACCAGCCCGCGCGCCTTGCCTTTGCCGGTGACGCTCAGCACGGCAACATCGCGCCCCTCCCGGTCCTTGCGGATCGACACATCGCGCCAGCGGAGGTTCTTTGCTTCCGAGGGGCGCATGCCGGTATTGCACATGATCAGCACGAAATTGTAGGCGACGGTGCGATACCAGGTGCTTGAAGGGCGGATGCTTGCCTTCACCCACGACCGCCCGACGGTATGAAGTTTTCTGTATTCCTCCGGACTGAACGCGTCGCGGCGCATCTTCGCGAGCGTCGGTCTGCCTTGAAACAGTTGCTCCGCCCTGATGTAGCGCTTTTTGAGCGCGAGACCCATCACGGCGCGGAAGATGGACATCTCGAAGCGGATGGTGGCGTCGCTCACCTGCTCGCGCAGACGCCCCTTGCTCGTCTCGCGCCGCCAGGTCGGATAATCATCCCAGCGGTCTTGCCCGATCAGGTGGATCTGGGTCGAGCCGACATAGAGATCGAGACGCGCCCGGATGACGGATTCGCATTTGCGCCAGCGGGCGTCCGACACCTGGCCGGTCGCCGCGCGCCGCTTTTGCAGGTCGACATATTCCTTGGCGATCTGGCTGAAGGAGTGGTTGAAGATCGGAACGTCATGCTTGATGCGGAAGCGCAGATCCGCGTCGTGATCGTAGGCGCGGTCGCGCGCCGACGAGACATCCGCGGTCTTGAGCGAGATGGTCTTGTACCGGTCGCTCTTGGGGAGCTTGACGCGGCAATACCAGTTGCGATGCTGGACGTCGCCGCGCCGGAAGATCACGAGGCCGGGTTTGAGTTCTTCCTTGTCTGTCAAAAACGTCATGCGCGCTATTGCCCTGTGCAGAAATCGTGTTAGGCTTTTCGTCTAAGTCCTTGATTCGTCGTATCCGTGTAAGTGATGTGCAGGAACATCCTATCAAAAAAATTGAACGATGTCAAATGTTTAAGAAAGAATGCTCATCCCGGCGAAGGCCGGGATCCACGGTTGGGCCAGTCTCGTCGGCAAGACGATTTACAGGCGCCGATGCGGACCCGGCAAGAACTCGCCAACCGGATGGTGGATCCCGGCCTGCGCCGGGATGATGAATATGTGTGATCGGAAATCGTAGGATGGGCTGAACGGAGCGAAGCCCATCACCTCTCGGCGGTTTCAGGATAGGCTTCGCGTCGCTCAGCCCATCCTACACACCTACACATCCTTCTCCGGCGCGAAGCGCCAATCGTCAAGCGGAGCCCGCAACCAGCGTCGAAGGGAATCCTCGGGCGCTACGCGCCAGTAATACCCGCTTCGCGATCTTCGCGTATCCTTTGCGTCCTTTGCAGTAAAGCGTTCCTTATTTTCAGCGGCCGAGGACGGCGCGGGAGGTCTGGTTGAAGAGGATCTTGCGTTCCTCGTCGGAGGGCGGGGCGGAGCGGCGCCACTCCTTGCCGAGATCGACGCCGCGTTGCACTGCGGGGCGATCCCTGACCGCCGCGCGCCAGCGTGCGACATTGGGAAACTCGTCGAGCGACTGACCCAGCGGCTTCGCGATCAGCACCCAGGGCCAAGACGCCATGTCGGCGATCGAATAGTCGCCGACGATGAATTCGTGCCCCTCCAGGCGGCGCTCCAACACCCCGAGGCAGCGGTTGTATTCGTCGGCATAGCGCTGGTGCGAATAGGGGTGCTCACCTTGCGCATAATTGACGAAATGGCTGAGTTGCCCGGCCATCGGCCCGAGATTGCCGACCTGCCAGAACAGCCATTCCATGACTTCCTTGCGGGCAAGCCTGCCTGCCGGCATGAACTGCTCGCTGCGCTCGGCCAGATGCAAGAGGATGGCGCCGGATTCGAAGACGCTGACCGGGCCGTCCGGGTCGTCATGATCGACGATCGCCGGCATCCGGTGGTTCGGGCTGACCCTCAGGAACTCCGGCGTGAACTGGTCGCCCTTGCCGATATTGACCGGGACGACACGGTATTGGAGCCCGCATTCCTCCAGCATGATGCTGATCTTCCAGCCGTTCGGCGTCGGCCAGTAATAGAAATCGATCATCGGCGTGCCCTCCACCCTGAGCCCAGCGATCCCGCCGGCACAATAGCCGATTTCGCGCAAGGTCGTCTCGGCGCGGCGATCCGCAGCGCCAAGGCGGGTGGTGGTACTGGGTTCTGGACCGGTGCCGGCGACCGGTTTGGCCGCCGACCATCGGGAGGAGGGTCAATCCGCGACTGGAAAAGCTCGACCCCATCGCCCGGTCAACGCGGGGCTGGCGGCGGCCAAAGCACCCAGCGAAAGCCACAGCCCGCCCGGTCGGGCACTGGGGCGGCTCCTCCGGGCACCGGGGGGTCAACAGAATGGTCTTTTACTGGTAGCTCGATTTGTAAAAATTCCCGACAGCCGATTTGACAGAATCACGAATTTGGCCCCGCATTCTTCCAGCATGATCGCGATCTTCCAGCCGTTCGGCGTCGGCCAATAAGAGAAATTAATCATCGTGTTACACCGTCCCGATAAGTCCTCTTCCTTAAAATTATTCCTGTCTTCCCGGCGAAGGCCGGGACCCATTCCCGCCATGGATACCGGCTTTCGCCGGTATGACGGGGAGAGAGTGCCCGGGCGCCTAGACCGGCCTAATCGCCTCCAGCGCCCCCCGCTTCCCGCAATTCGGTGATCTCCCCGGCCGAATAGCCGGCCTCGGCGAGGATCTCGTCGGTATGCTCGCCGAGCGCCGGCGCGGGCCGGCGGATGCTGGCCGGGGTGCCCGAGAAGCGCGCCGCGTTGCGGGCTTGGCGCAGCCTGCCGGCCTTCGGGTGCTCGACCTCCTCGACGATGCCCATCGCCTTGACATGCGGGTGGCGGATCACCTCGCTACGCGTCAAGACCGGGGCGCACGGGACATCGGCCCGGGTCAGGCGCTCGAGCCATTCGGCCGAGGGGCGCCCGATCAGCACATCCTGGGTCATTTGCAGCCGCGCCTCGATATTCTGCTGGCGCAAGGCCGGCGTCCGGAAGCGATCGTCCTCCAGCCATTGCGGCTGTTCGAGGGCGCGGGCCAGCCCCTCCCACTGGCGGTTGGTCACCACCGCCGCGGTGATGTAGCCGTCCGCCGTCTCATAAATGAGGTCGGTCGTGCTGGCCGCCTCCTGGCGCGCCGGCTCGTCGCCGACAAAGGTCTGGCCGGCCATGTCCGAGCTCCACAGAAAGGCGAGCACCGCCTCCAGCATCGAGAGGCGGACATGCTGGCCCTCGCCGGTCCGCTCGCGCGCGAGGAGCGCCGCGGTGATCGCCTGCGATGAGGTGATCGCGGTCAGCTTGTCGGGCAAAATGGTGCGCAGCATGCGCGGGCGCGCCTCGTCGGAGCCGGCCTGCACCGTGGCGAGCCCGGTAAAGCCCTGGATCAGCGGGTCGTAGACCGGCCGCTCGGCATAGGGTCCGACTTCGCCAAAGCCGCTCACCGAGACGTAGACGATCTTGGGCGCGACTTCACGGATCGCCTTCTCGCCGACGCCGAGCCGGTCGGCGACGCCGGGGCGATAATTCTGCACAAAGGCGTCCGCCGTCGCGGCGAGCCGCAGCAGCACCCGCAACGCCCTGGGGTTCTTGAGGTTGAGGACGATCGAGCGCTTGTTGCGGTTGTTGTTGAGGAACGAGGCGGCAAACCCGCCGCGCCGGTTGGCGCCGTCCCGGGTACTGTCGCCCTCCGGCGCCTCGACCTTGATCACATCGGCGCCCTGGTCGCCGAGGATCATCGTGCCCAATGGCCCCGCGACATTCGAGGTCAGATCGACGATGCGAAAACCATGGAGGGGACCCGGCATGCTTCAGCCTTTCGCAAGAGCCGCGCCGACGAGCGGCCGAGGAAATGCTAGCATAACGCCGACACCAGCGAGGTAGCCCATGTTCAAGCGGATCGACCATGTCGAAATCGTCACCGATCAGCCGGAGCGGACGGCCGCGTTCTATACCGAAATCCTAGGCTTTCGCGTGAAGGCCCGCGACCGCATCGAGCGGCCCGGCTCGGCCCTCGACCTCGTCTACCTCGATCTCGGGGGAACCGTTGTCGAGCTGATCTCGTATGAAGGCGTTCCCGTCGATCCGGCGCCGCAAATGGAGCATCTCGGCTACCGAATGATCGCGCTCGAAGTCGACGACATGCAAGAGACCGCCGACTATCTGAAAGAAAAGGGCGTCGACATCGTCTGGGGCCCGGTCGTCCGCCCGACCTATGCGCGGGCCGAGATCTGCGACCCCAACGGCTACCGCATCGAACTCAGGCAATGGTTTTAGCGAGGCTGGTTGCCGTGGGCCCGCTCGGCGTGTCATCCTGCTTGCATCCAACGCCCCGATAAGGAGGAAATCATGGCGAAGTACATGCTGGTCAGCTTCAAGACCTGCCCCTGGGTGCAGCGCTCGGCGATCATCTTGCGCGAAAAGAACGCCCTGTTCGAATTCCGCCACATCGAAAGCGACAACCGGCCCGACTGGTTCCTCGCGATCTCGCCGCACAAGAAGGTGCCGGTCTTGACCATCGACGACAAGGTGACGCTGTTCGAATCGAACGCGATCAACGAGTATCTCGATGAGCAGGTCAGCCCGCAGCTGCATCCGGCCGACCCGATCCAGCGCGCGATCAACCGCGCCTGGACCGACTATGTGCCGACCTTTGCCTCATCGGTCACCGGCTGCGCCTACGCCGCGACCGAAGCCGACTATCAGAAGGCGGTCGCCAAGATCCCCGAGGCGTTCGAGCGGCTTGAAAAGGCCCTCGAAAAGCAGGGCAGCGGCCCCTTTTTCAACGGTGCCAAATATTCGCTGGTCGATTCGGCCTATGCCCCGTTCCTGCAGCGCTATGTCTTCCTCGACCGCATCAAGAAGCTCGGGGCGATCGAGAAATTCCCGCGGCTCAAGGCGTGGTGCGACGCCTTGATGAAGCGCCCGTCGACCCACTCCTTCCCCGAAGCGGAATTCGAGGCGATGTACCGCGAGGGTCTGCGCAAGCGCGGCAGCTACCTGTCGCAATTCGTCGAAGCGCCGAGGGCCGCGGCGGAGTAAACCATCTGGTCATCCCGGGGCGCCGCACAGCGGCGAGCCCGGGACCCATGACCGCAGGCGTCTGGAATATGGGTTCCGGGCTCGCGCCCTTGGTGTGTCCCGATTCAAAAGGGACCTTAACGTGAAATTACTGCGCGCACGGGTCCATAACTACAGATCGATCGTCGACAGTGGACCAATAGATATCGAGGATAGGGTCACCGTTCTCATTGGTAAGAACGAGCAGGGAAAGACGACCTTTCTTAAAGCCCTCGCATCAGCGAACCCAAGAATCTCCTCGGCCCCAGCGACCTTCCAAACCACCTTCGGCCAACGCTCGAAGAGGAAAAACCCGCAGAAATACCGATTTTGACGCTATGGCTAGCGCTTGATCCATCGGACAAACAAAAAATGACAGAGATAATCCCCGATGTCGATACGATAGAGCGTCTAAAAATCACAAGATTTTACGATGGCCACCGGCTTTATTATGCGATTGGGCAGGACCAAATCGAGCATGAGTTGAAGTTGACCTCGCGCGATTTTCGTGCGTTGGAGGAAGAATTCAGGCGTAAAGCTCTCGCAACGAAGGAGAAGCTCGAAGCGCATGGCACCCGCCTGCCGACGTTTGCGCCTCATTTACCGCAGGCCCAGGCGATTGTTGATCAGTTCATAGGGGCGAATTTTCAGGAAACCGATCAGCTGGACAACTTAGTGAAAACGTTTGCGAGCGGCCTGACGAACGTTCCTGGCCAAGATGAGGCAGTTCAGGAGGATGTGGCGGAAGCCATCAGAGAGACCCAGCAGGTGTACGCTCAAATACTGGATCGCATCAGCAAAGATCGTGCGACGCTTCTGGAAGAGCTGTTACCGAGCTTCGTTTTTCACAGCGCGACATCAGATAAAATTCCCAATGAGGTGAATATCAGCGACTTTGTTAAAACCCCCTTTGCGGTTTCAAAAGGAATGACGAACCTTTGCGGGATTGCTGGTCTGTCGATGCAAAAAATTCAGGAACTATCTGCCTCAACTGACATACAAAGAAGAGAGGTATTCGAGGACCATTACAGAGCCAGTGTCTCGGGGGGGATAAACGAGTTCTGGACCCAAGAGACCTACACGGTGCATTTCCGGTTCGAAAGCGGCAAAATGTCCGTATCGATCAGCGATGGGACGTACACGCAACGTATAGCGCCCTTGGATCGCAGCGACGGCTTTCAGTGGTACCTCTCATTCTATGCCGCCCTGATCAATGAGGTTAGCCAAGTACGCCCGACGGTGTTTCTGCTCGATAATCCAGGGCTCGAACTGCACCCAGACGGGCAGCGGGACATCAAGCGGTTCTTGGAGGAAAAGCTACCAGCAAACGCCCAGGTCGTCTATGTAACGCACTCGCCAGCCATGATAGATCCCTTCAATCTCGAACAGGTGCGTCAGGTAGAATTAAAGGGTAATATGCAGGGTACAAAGATTGGGAGGCTCGCATTCAAAGAGGGAGGAGACTTTGATCTCCTGGAACCAGTCAGATCAGCAATAGGCGCGAGCTTAGCATCAAGTCTCATTTACAACGAGTTCAACGTTCTTGTAGAGGGTGCGGCAGACAAGCCGATTCTGGAGGGTGCGTTACATAGGGTTACCGAACTTACTAGGGAAAAGATCCTCGTAAACGGCAGCGTTTCCGAGACCAAGGACGGGTTTCTTGTGAGGTTCTATCAACGTGCAAATTTACCATTCGTGGTTTATCTCGATGCTGATAGTGGTGGTCGGGATCTGGAAAAGTCACTGAAAAATTGGGGTGTGCCTGATGATAAAATAGTCAAATTGAATGAGGCGGTAAAGGATACAATAGAAGCAGGAAAGGATTTCGAGATTGAAGATATTCTGAGTGCGGAGTTTTATCATACTGCAGTGCAGGATGCATATCCGGATATAACATTGGCCGATGAGAAGGCAACGTCAAATGCCGGGAAGCGTACCAAGCATTATGAAGAAATTTTCAAAGACAGACACAAAATAGGATTTAGTAAGCGTCGGGTAGCTGAAAAAATCAAGAGTCTTCTCCTCACAGGGAAGGCCGATCGGGAGACAACCGATAATCTAAAACGGCTTACCGACGCTATCGTAAACAGGTTGAAGGGGCAAGTTGGCAAAAGACCAGAGGATCGATCAGCTATTTAGCGGCCTTTCGCAAAATCCCTACTCCGCCGCGGCGGCCTCGCGCCAGCCGAGGTGCCGGAGGCAGCGGTCGACCCAGAGCTTGGTCAGCTTTTCCTGGGCGCCGTTCTGCGAAAGGCGGCGGCGCAGGCCCGGGAAATCGACGCTGTCCAATTCCTGGTCCTGGTTGAAGCAGGAGAACACGACGGTCTCGGTGCCGGTCCTCGCGTCGTAATGGCGCTGCAGGCACTGCGCGCAGATCTCCTTCATCATGCATTGCATCGGCGAGTTGATCGAGGCGATCGCGCGGTGCCCCGGGCGGAAATAGCGTTTGAGGGCGGCGCGGCGGGCTTCGGCGACCGCGGCCATCATGCCGTCGGAGCCGATCGCGATGATGCGGTCGACTTCGCCGAGCGGGATCGCGGCAGGGCCCAGGGCACCCTCGCCATAGGCCTCGATCGCGGCGACGATGTTGCCGACGAAGGCGCGGTCCCGCGGCCGGCCCGGGGCGAAACCCGGCGCCTCGTCGCAGCACCACACGACGCTGTCGGCGGCGCGCTCGATATCGCCCACCCGGTAGCGGTCCTCGAGCGCCTTGTAGCCGGCGAAATAGAGGACGCGCGAGCCCGCTTCCCGGAATGCCGCGCCGATCGAGAAGAGGACCGCATTGCCAAGCCCGCCGCCGACCAGGAGCACGGTCTCGCCGGAAGGGGTCTCGGTCGGCGTGCCGGTCGGGCCCATCAGGATCACCGGCTCGCCCGGCTTTAATAGGGCGCAGAGGTCCGACGACCCGCCCATTTCGAGGACGATCGTCGATAGGAGGCCTTGCTCGCGGTCGATCCAGGCACCGGTCAGCGCCAAGCCCTCCATCGCCAGCGTCGTGCCGTCGACCCTGGGCGCATAGCTCGCGTAATTCTGCAACCGGTAGAACTGCCCGGGCTGGAAGGCGCGCGCGGCCATCGGCGCCTTGATGACGATTTCGACGATCTTCGGGGTCAGCCGCTCGACGCCGTGCACGCGCGCGCGCAATTCGTCGTCGAGCCGGGCCCGGAGGACGCTAGCCGGGGGTTCGGCCGGGGCGCGCCGTGCCAGGATGCGGCTGACCACCGGATAGCCCTGCTTGGCGCCGCCCATTGCCTTCACGACATTGCCGGCAAAGCTCGGATGGAGATCCCCGAAAAAGCTGACCGCGCGACCGTCGGAGAGGAGGCTCATCAGCACCCGCACCAGTTCGGGCTTGGCGACCCGTTCCGGCACGGCCGGGTGGCCCTCCTCGTCGAGGGCGCGGAAATAGCGGCCGTCGAGCGTTACATGCTCGGGGTCCTCGCGCGCCAAGACGGTGTTGGGCTGGGTCCCGGCGGCGACGAGGATGGTGCGCGCCGGCAACACCACCTCTTCCCCCGGCCCCTGGTCGGCCTCGGGGCGGTGGCCGCCGACATCCTTCGGAAGATGGCGGGTCAGCCGCAACGAAGCGGCCTGGTCGAAGATATCGACATCGACGGCGACCGGGGTCAGCATTTCGGCAAAGCGGATCCCCTCTTCCATCGCCTTTGCCACCTCCTCGTGGTTGAGGGTGTAGCTCGGCGCATCGACGAGGCGCCGGCGATAGGCGATGGTGACCCCGCCCCAGGAATCGATGAGCTGGGCGAGGCGCGGCGCGCGACCCTCGCGCGCGGCCGCTTCGCGCTCGGCGCGCAGCGCCTTGGCATGGAGGATGAACTCCTCGGCCCCCTCGCGCTCGGCGCCATTCCATTCGGCCCGCACCGCTTCGGCGCCGCGCTCGCCAACCAGCGTCTCGTACCGGCCGAGGAACTTCTCGACCTGCAGCGGGTAATAGGCGAGCGCCTCGGTCGCGGTGTCGATCGCGGTGAGCCCGCCGCCGATCACCACGACCGGCAGCCGCACGGTCAAATTGGCGATGCTGTCCGATTTGGCGGCGCCGGTCAGCTGCAGGGCCATCAGGAAGTCGGAGGCCTGCCGGACCCCGGGGACGAGACCGTTCTTCATCGGAATGACGGTCGGGCGGCCGGCGCCGGCGCACAGCGCGATATGGTCGAAGCCGAGGGCAAAGGCCCCCGATATCGTCAGCGTCCCGCCGAAGCGCACCCCGCCATACATCGAAAACCCTTGGCGGCGCTCCAGGAGGAGCCGGATCACTTTGAGGAAATTCTTGTCCCAGCGCACCGTGATGCCGTATTCGGCGACCCCGCCGAACCCGGCCATGACCCGCTCATCGAGCCCTTCGTAGAGGAGGGCCACATCGCGCACCGGCTCGAACGGGGCGCGCTCCCCGGTAAGGGCGATGCCGGAAATCTCGGGCGGCAACGGCTCGATTTTGAGCCCGTCGACCGCGGCGACGAAATGGCCGTCATTGATCAGATGATGCGCCAGATTGAACCCGGCGGGGCCGAGCCCGACGACCAGCACCTTGTAGCCCGATGCGGGCTTCGGCAATGGCCGGCGCAGATCGAGCGGGTTCCACCGGGTCAAGAGGCTGTAGATCTCGAACCCCCAGGAGAGCCCGAGCACGTCTTTCAGGGTGCGGGTCTCGATCTGCGGGATGTCGACCGGATCCTGGCGCTGATAGATGCAGGCCTTCATGCAGTCGTTGCAGATGCGGTGCCCGGTCGCGGCGCAGAGCGGGTTGTCGACCGCGACGATGGCGAGCGCGCCCACTGAATTGCCGCGCGTCTTGACGAGGTTCATCTCGGAAATCTTCTCGTCGAGCGGGCAGCCGGCGAGGGTCACGCCGAAGGTGCTCGTCCTGAAGCTGCCATCCTTGTCGTGCAGCCCGCTGCGGCAGCTGTCCTTCTGCTGGTTGTGGCACCAGATGCAGTAATTGGCTTCATCCAGGGCGCCGGCGAGGTCGGTGCCCGGATCGGTCAGCTGGAAGCCGTCGCGCGCCCGCCACTCTTCCTCGGGCAGGCGCAGCATCGTGACGCCGTGGCGCTCGATAGTCTCGACCGGCACGAGATGATGCATGTCGAGCCGGTGCGGCACCCGGAACAAGAGCCCGCGCCGGTGCCGCGCGCGGCCCGCCGGCGACAGCGTCGCCCAGGCGGCGTATTCGAGAGCCACCTTCAAGGGCAACCGGTGCGCCGGCTCATCATCGAGCCAGCGCGCCACCGCGTCGGCATAGCCTGATTCCCAGGCGAGGACGCCCTGCCGCGTGGCAAAATCGCCCGGAAACTCCATTGGCGGCCCGCCGATCAGGGTATCGAGCTCCTGGGCCAGTTTGTGGCCGTTGAGATGGAGGGCGTCGGCCTCCTTTACTTCCTTGACCGCGCGGCGCTGGACAAAAAGCCGCTTCACCGAAAAAAGCGGCGCGAGCCTGTCGTGGCTGGTCTGCAACGCGCGAACCTCGTCGGCGATGCCGAAGAGGTCGCCAACGAAATCTTCGAGATGCGGCGCCAGATCGACAAGGAGATCGGATTCGGTCTTGCGGTCGAGCGCATCGGGCCCCGCGCGCGCCATCATCAGCCGGTCGTGCAGCGCCACATCGGCCGCCGCAAGATGCGCGACAAAGGCGCGATCGACCCGAATGAGCCCATCGCGCTCGTAAAGGTCGGTAAAGGAGAGCCCGTGTATGAGGGCGAGTTCGCTCATGGGCGCTTGTTACGCGAAGAAACCGGGAGAAGCCATCCAGCAAATGGCCGCGACGGGCTTGCGCCGGGCTCACAGCTATACGAAAGCAACAAATGGGCGGGCCGGCCCGCGAACGAAAGCCGGAACCCGACCGCGGGCGTCCCGCCGGCCCCCAAACAGCCGAATACAGAGCCCCTCACCCGTTCGCGCCCACGGCGCATCCACATTGTCGGGAATCGGCTACGCAAGCGCGACCGGGCAGGCTATAAGGCTTCCGCCTTTATTGGCATCGAACGAAAAAAAACACGCGCGCTTGGTTGCTGGCGCGAAGCAAGTTGGGGAGACGCATGGCATTATCTTTTCTCCACCGCGACCGCACGGTCGCGCCTCCCGGCTACAGCCGTTGGCTGATCCCGCCGGCGGCGTTGTGTGTCCACCTGTGCATTGGCCAGGCCTACGCGTTCAGCGTCTTCAACCTGCCGATGACCAAGCTGATCGGCATCACCCAATCGGCGCCGGACGACTGGAAACTGACCGAGCTCGGCTGGATCTTCAGCCTCGCGATCTTCTTTTTGGGAGCCTCGGCCGCCTTGCTCGGCCGCTGGGTGGAGGAAGGCGGTCCGCGGCAGGCGATGTTCACGGCGGCGCTGTGCTGGGCGGGCGGATTTTTCCTGGCGGCCATCGGGGTCTACCTGCACAGTTTGTGGATCATCTATCTGGGATACGGGGTTGTTGGCGGGTTCGGTCTGGGCATCGGGTACATCTCGCCGGTATCGACGCTGATCCGCTGGTTCCCGGACCGCCCCGGGATGGCGACAGGCATGGCGATCATGGGGTTCGGCGGGGGTGCCTTCATCGCATCGCCGCTGTCGGTATGGCTGATCGGCAAATTCTCGACCCCGACCCACGAGGGCGTCGCCGAAACCTTTATTGTGATGGGCGCGATCTATTTCTGCTTCATGATGGTCGGCGCCGCCATCGTGCGCGTACCCCCGCCAGACTGGGTGCCGGAAGGCTATGTCGCGCCGGCCGAGCCAAAGCGACTGGTGACGACGCAAAACGTCTTCGTCTACCAGGCGCTCAGGACGCCGCAATTTTGGCTGATCTGGTGGGTGCTATGTCTCAATGTGACCGCTGGGATCGGCGTGTTGGGGCAGGCCTCGGCGATGAGTCAGGAAATGTTCAAGGGACAGATTACCGCCGTGGCCGCGTCGGGTCTGGTCGGGCTGTTCAGCCTGTTCAACATGGGCGGCCGCTTCGTCTGGTCCTCGACCTCGGACTATATCGGCCGCAAGAACACCTATTTCGTGTTCTTCGCGCTCGGAACCGTGCTCTACGCGATCATCCCGCATAGCGGCGCGGTCGGCAGCGTGAGCCTGTTCGTGCTTTGCTATGCCGTGATCTTCAGCATGTACGGCGGGGGCTTCGCGACCGTTCCCGCCTATCTGCGCGACATGTTCGGAACGCGCTATGTCGGCGCCATCCACGGGCTCTTGCTGACGGCATGGTCGATGGCCGGCATCTTCGGACCGGTGCTGGTCAACTATATTCGCGAGTACAACGTCACCCACGGTGTCGCGGCGGCGCAGGCCTATAACGCGACAATGTACGTGATGGCGGGTCTGCTGATCGTCGGTTTCATCTGCAATGCCCTCATTAAGCCGGTGCACGAGCGACATCACCTCACGGACGCAGAAGCTGCATCTGCGCGCGGGTCGATGACGCCGGCGGGCGAATGATCATGCCGACAAACGGGGAGGCCGCGATGGGCAATAACGGGTTGAAGCTGATCCTCGCCTGGGGATTTGTCGGCGTTCCCCTCGTGTGGGGCGTGGCGCAGACCTTGCTGAACGCGATCAAGGCGTTCCACTAGGGATCGGGCCTCCTTGAGCGGCGGGCACATCAGCACTGGCGCGGGCCCACCGCATCGGCGCTTTCGAGGACCGCGTTGAGGAGGACGTTGCAGCCGGCGGTGAGGTCGTCGGGCTTGGCGTCCTCGATCTCGTTGTGGCTGATGCCGCCGACGCAGGGGACGAAGATCATCGCGCTCGGCGCGATGCGGGCCATGTAGACCGCGTCGTGCCCGGCGCCGCTGATGATGTCCTGGTGCGGGTAGCCCTGTGCCTGGGCGGCTGAGCGCACCCGCCCGACGAGTTCAGGGTCGAACGGGGTCGGCGGGAAGTGCCAGAACTCTTCGACGGCCGCCTCCAGGGTCTGGGTTGCCGCGGCCGCGGTGCAGGCCGCGCGCAATTCGCGGTCCATCAGGCTCAGCACATCATCTTTCGGATGGCGGAAATCGACCGTGAAGAATACATGGCCGGGGATCGTGTTGCGCGAATTGGGGCTGACCTGGACAAAGCCGACCGTGGCGCAGGCATGGGGCGCGTGGGCATGGCCGATCTGGTTGACCGCGTCGATCATCCGCGCCGCGCCGACGAGGGCGTCGCGGCGGCGCGGCATCGGGGTCGGCCCGGCATGGGCATCCTGGCCGGTGACGGTCACTTCGTACCAGCGCTGGCCTTGCGCGCCGGTAACGATGCCGATCGGCAGGCCGGCCGCTTCGAGGATCGGGCCCTGCTCGATATGCGCCTCGAAATAGGCCCTGACCGGGCGCCCGCCGGCCGCTTCCGGCCCGGCAAAGCCGATGCGCTCCAATTCGGCGCCGAGCGTGACGCCGCTCAGATTGTCGGGCCGCGCGAGGCCGTAGGCGAGGTCGAAGATGCCGGCGAAAACCCCCGAGCCGACCATCGCCGGCGAAAAGCGCGAGCCTTCCTCATTGGTCCAGGCGACGATTTCGAGGGGCGCCTCGGTCTCATAGCCAAGGTCGTTCAGGGTGCGCACGACCTCGAGCCCGGCCAAGACGCCATAGGCGCCGTCGAACCGGCCGCCGGTCGGCTGGGTGTCGAGGTGGCTGCCGGCCATGACCGGCGCCAGATCGGGATTGCGGCCGGGCCGGCGGGCAAAGATGTTGCCGATCCGGTCGATGCTGACGGCGCAGCCGGCCTCCTCGCACCAGCGGATGAAGAGGCGCCTCGCCGCGCCGTCGAGATCGCTGGCGGCGAGCCGGCACACCCCGCCCTTCTCGGTCGCCCCGATCTGCGCCAGCTCCATCAGGCTCGCCCACAGCCGCTCGCCGTTCACCGTGAGATTGCGCATGCGATCCCTCACTTCCGCCCTTCGTCGCGACGATTTCACTCCGCGGCTGATCTGATACGGCGAACTCTATCTCATCGCCAGCAATCGCGGCTAATATCCTGCCCAGTCAGTATTCCGGCGCGAGGATGGGCGCCCCTCCGTTCGAGGAGACTGCCTCGACGAACACCGAATAATGTCGCCGAACGGTGAGAGGAGAGAAATCATGAACGACGCCGCTCCCTGGATCGATCCGGAACTGGTTGCCGCCGGGCAATTGCTGCAGGAGAAGGGCCTCGTCGCGCCCGACCGCACCGTGACAGCGATGCCGGAAGTGCGCGCCGCCCAGGAACGGATCGGCGCCTTTCTCGGCGAAGGCTCGGTGCCCTTGAAGCGCGAGCGCGACCTGTCCCTGCCCGGCCCGCGCGGCCAGGTGCCGTGCCGGCTGTACCTGCCCGACAATAGCTCCCTGGGGGCCGAGCGGCCGGCGCTCTTGGTTTTTGCTCATGGCGGCGCGTTCGTCCAGGGCAGCCTGCCGAACTGGGACCATTACCTGCGCGACCTGGTGCGGCAGAGCGGCGTGGCTGTGCTGTCGGTCGATTATCGCCTGGCACCGGAGCATCGCTTCCCGGCTGCCTTCGACGACATGGCGGCGATGACCCGGCTGGCGGCGCGCGAGGGCGCCGGTTTCGGGATCGATCCGACGCGGCTGGCGGTCGGCGGCGACTCGGCCGGCGCCTGTCTTGCGCTCGGCGCGGCGCTGGCGATGCGCGATGCCGGCGAGACCGCGTTGCGGTTCCAACTATTGATCTACGGCTGTTTCTCGACCGACGTCGACAGCCCGTCCTGGCAGCGCTTCGGCCAGGGCGCCGGGCTGTCGCGGGCGAGCATGCGTTGGGCTTGGAACACCTATCTCGAAAAGCCCGAGCACTGGCAGGACTGGCGTGCCGCACCACTCCTCGCCGACCTCAACGGGCTGCCGCCGGCGCAGCTGATTATCGGCAGCCTCGATCCCTTGCTGGATGACAACAACAACCTCGTTGCCAAGCTGAAGGCGGCGGGCGTCCCTTCCAATCTGACGATCTATGAGGGCATCAATCACGGCTTTATCCGCTATGGCCGGCTGATCGGCACGGCGCGCCGCGCCATCGCCGACTGCGCCGCCGCGCTAAAGGCCGGGTTGGCGGCGGCCTAGCTTGGATTTCGTCGATCTGACGGTCCCTCTCCCCCATGGGGGAGAGGGAAGGGTGAGGGGTGCGCCATTCCTGGGGAAACTCAAACGAGAACGGCCGGGCGCGAGGCCCGGCCGTCCGAGGGTCGTTGTCTTGGGTTCGCGGTCAGTCGCGCCGCGTGCCGAACAGCTGCAGCAGCATCATGAACAGGTTGATGAAGTCGAGATAGAGGCGCAGCGCGCCCATGACCGCCTTCTTGCCGGCGGTCTGCGCGTCGTCATTCTCGAAATACATCTCCTTGATCTGCTGCGTGTCATAGGCAGTGAGGCCGACGAACACGAGCACTCCTATGACCGAGATCGCGAATGTTATTGCCGAGGACGCAAGGAAGATGTTGACCAAGGACGCGATGATGATGCCAATCAGGCCCATGAACAGGAATGAGCCCCACTGCGACAGATCGCGCTGTGTCGTGTAGCCGTAAAGGCTCATCGACGCGAAGGTCCCGGCGGTGATGAAGAAGACCCGTGCGATGCTCTCGCCGGTAAATACCAGGAACACCGAGGCCAGAGACAAGCCCATCACCCCCGCATAGACCCAGAAGATGGCCTGCGCGGTACTCGCCTGCATCCGGTTGATGCCGTAGCTCAGCCACATCACGAGACCGAGCGGCGCCAGCATCAGCACGAACATGACCGGCGAATGCACGAGAGCGGGATGCGCGTACAGATATTGGGCGAAGGCATACGCGACGATCCCGGTCAGCGCGAGGCCCGACGCCATGTAGTTGTAGATGCGGAGCATATAGTCCCGCAGGCCGACATCGATGTCGACCTGGGCACCAACCGCCGGGCGCACCGTCCAGCGGGGCTGCGAACCTAGAGCCATAGGACCCCTCCAAAGAGAGCAGCAAGGAAGATTCCTCGCGTCTCGATATTGGCACAAGCGAGCGGTCTTTCAATGACGGCCTCCAAGCCCCGCCCCTACCCTCCCCCGCAAGCGAGGGAGGGAGTGCGCCGCGGGCGCGGTGGACGCTATTCGTTGCGCAGATAGGCGGCGGGCTTGGCCCCAAGCGCGCGCCAGGTGCCGGCGAATCCGAGCACCAGCGTCAAGACGACGGCGATCCCGGTAATCGCCAGGAGCGGGCCGGGCAGGAACACCCACTCGCTCTTCAAGGGCCCGGTCACGAGCGCATAGGCCGCGAGCGTCCCGAGCCCGGCGGCGACCAGCGCGGTCGCGAGGCCGACGAGGCCGTGCTCGATCAGGAACGCAAGGGCGAGCGCGCCGCGCGTCGCCCCCAGCACCTTCAGCACCACCGCATCGTAGACGCGCCGGCGATGACCGGCGGCGACCGCGCCACCGAGCACCAGGATTCCGGCGGCCAGCGTCACCAGCGTGACGAGGCGGATCGCCCTGCCGATCGTCGCGACCACCCGCGCCACCGCGGCCAGCCCCTCGCGCACCGGGATCGCCGAGACGTTGGGGAAATGTTCGGTCACCCGGCGCACCAGCTCCTCCTCCTCGGCCGGGGTCACATAGACCGCGGCGAGATGGGTCTGCGGCGCGGCTTCGAGGGTGCCGGGCGCGAAGACGATCGCGAAATTGATGCCGAGCCGCGTCCAGTCGATCTGCCGCAGATTGGCGATGCGCGCGGTAATGTCGCGGCCGAGCAGGTTGACGGTCAGCGTGTCGCCGACCCCGAGCCCCATGCCGCGCGCCAGCTCGGCGTCGAACGAGACGAGCGGGGGCCCCTGGTAATCGGCGGCCCACCATTCGCCGGCGACGAGGCGCGAGCCCGTCGGCGGGGTGGCCGAATAGGTCAGCCCGCGATCGCTGCGCAAGGCCCATTGCGCCCCCGGTTCCACCGCGGCCTCGTCGACCGGTTTGCCGTTGAGCCGGGTGATGCGGCCGCGCAGCATCGGCACCTGGCCGAAACTGGCGCCCGGCACGGCGCGCACGATCTCCTCGAACCCGGCGAGCTGGTCGGTTTGGATGTCGATAAAGAAATCGGCCGGCGCGTGCTCGGCGAGCCGGTCCTCGATCTCGAGCGCGAGATTGCCTTCGACCAGACCGAGCGCGCTCATCACGCTGAGCCCGATGCCGAGCGACAGCACGACCCGCGCGGTCGGCGCCCCCGGCCGGTGCAAATTACCGAGCGCCAGGCGCAACAGCGGCCGGGCCGGGCGAGGCAGAGCCCGCGCCGCCGCGACCACCAGCGCTCCGGCAATGCGGAACAACAGGAAGGCGGCGAGCGCGCCCGCGACATACCACAGCGCGACCTTGCGGTCCGCGGCGTTCAGCACGATGAGCGCCGCCAGGGCGAGCGCCGCCGCCGCGCTGGCCGCCGCCGCCAGCGGGGCAAGATGGCGCGGCGCCGGCGCGACCCGGTCGCGGAACAGCGACGCGGGCGACACCTGGCCGATCGCCGCCAGCGGCCACAGCGCGAATACGAGCGTGGTCAAGAAACCGCAGAGCCCGGCAATCGCCAGCGGCGCCGGGTAGAGGCCGAGGCGGAGCGACACCGGCAAGAGCCCCTTCAAGAGCGGCGCGGCGAGGGCGGGCGCGACACCTCCGACGAGCAGGCCGAAGGCGATGCCGAGAAGTGCGAGCATGAGGATCTGGAGGAAATAGGCGGCGAAGACCAGGCGGTTCGAGGCGCCGAGACATTTCAAGGTCGCGATCGCTTCTGTCTTGCTCGCGACATAGCCGGCGACGGCGTTGCCGATGCCAACCCCGCCGACCAAGAGCGCGGTGATGGCGGCGAGGTTCAGGAAAAATCCCACCCGGTCGATGAAGCGTTGCAATGCGGGCGAGGCATCCGCGCCCGTGCGCAGCTGCCAGCCGGCTTCCGGAAAGGCGGCGCGCGCGGCGCGGGTCCAGTTCGCCGGCTCGCTTCCGGCGCCGAGCCGCAGGCGATAGTCATAGGTCACGAGGGCCCCGGGCCGGATCAGCGCAGCCGCCGCCAGCGCCGCCTTCGGAATGGTGACCCGCGGACCAAAGGCGAACCCGGCGAACGCCCGGTCGGGCTCGCTCTCGATGATCGCGGAGAGCCGCAGTGCAGCATCGCCGATGCGGAACTCGTCGCCGAGCTTGAGGCCGAGCCGGCTGGCGACCGCCGCCTCGGCAACCGCGCCGAACACGCCATTCTCGGGCATCAGCGCGGCCGCGAGCGTCTGCGATGGCGCGAGCGCGACCTCGCCGTAGAGCGGGTAGACGTCATCGACCGCCTGAAGCTCTACAAGGCTGCGCCGCGCGCCGTCGAGCGAGCGCGCCATGGCGCGCAGCTTTGCGGTCTCCGACAATTTGCCGCTCGACGCGAGGAACTGCCGCTCAGCCTCGCTCGCCGGGCGATAAGCCAAGCGAGCGCTGACGTCGCCGCCGAGGAGGGTGCGCGCATCGCCGCGGATCCCTGCCTCGACCGCGGCGTCGAGCGAACCGACACCAGCGATGGCACCGACCCCGAGCACCAGGCAGGCGAGAAAGATGCGGAACCCGCCGATCCCGCCGCGCAGCTCGCGGCGCGCCAGGAGGAGGGCGTAGCCGAGCTGGGAGCGCGCCTGTCCGAAGCTCTGAAGAACTCGCCGAAGTGTTGGAAAGGGGTGCTGCATGACGAACGATGCGTCCTTCGAGGCGCCCGCTGCGCGGGCTCCTCAGGATGAGGTTTTTCTTAATGCCATCAGAAACTTAACTCATCCTGAGGAGCCCGCGCAGCGGGCGTCTCGAAGGACCCACCATACTGATCGGGCAGCCTCGTCGGTAGACTCGTGAACTCCCCGCGGCCCGGCGTCTGGTCCCTCACAGCGCGCGCAGCTGCCCGGGTGCGCGGCGGCGCTCGCCGACGATGCGGCCGTCTTCGAGGCGGAGGTGGCGATCGCAGCGCTCGGCGAGGCCGGCATCATGCGTGACCAGCAGCAGAGCCGAGCCGCGCCTTGCATGTTCCTCGAACAGGCAGTCAATGACGACGCGGCCGGTGGCGCCGTCGAGATTGCCGGTCGGCTCGTCGGCGAGCAGCAGCACGGGACCCGCGACAAAGGCGCGCGCCAGCGCGACGCGCTGCTGCTCGCCGCCGGACAGCTGCCCGGGATAGTGCCCCAGGCGATGGCCGAGCCCGACCCGCGCGAGCGCCGCCTCGGCCATCGCCAGCGCGTTGCGCTCTCCGGCGAGTTCGAGGGGGATCGCCACATTCTCCAGCGCGGTCATCGTCGGCAGCAGATGGAACGACTGAAACACGATGCCGATATGGCTGCGCCGCAACCGCGCCAGGGCGTTCTCGTCGAGCGCGCCCAGATCATGTCCGGCCAAGATGACCCGTCCGCTGCTCGGCCGCTCCAGCCCGGCGAGGACCATCAAGAGGCTCGACTTGCCCGACCCCGAAGGGCCGACGAGCGCGACCGTTTCGCCCGGCTCGATCGCCAGCGAGACGCCGCGCAGGATGTCGACCGGCCCAGCCGCGCTCGCCAGGGTCAGCGCAACATCTTCGAAGAGGACCAAGGGCGAGCCGGGCGAAACCGGAGGCGTCATTCGAGGGAATAGGGCTGTGGAACGGCAAAGGGTCCGGACGATATGGCGCAGCGCCCCGGCTTTTCAACGCGCTCCATGACGGATCGTGCTGTTGACGGCTCGCGGACCTCTCTGCAGTGTAGAGCCGCCGCGGAGCGCATTGGCTCGCTAAAGGCTGGACGCATTGGGTCGCCACTCTATCAGTCATCCCGTGGGCCTTCAGCCCACGGACGTGATCCGTGGGGAAGGCCGGGACCCATTCCCGCCATGGATACCGGCCGGAGTTTATCCTCGGGCCGGCTGGAGGCCGGACCCGTGGGCCGGTATGACGAATTGGATGTGTCGTCGGACGCCGCGGCGCGCCATGCTCCTCGGGGCGGCCGGATTGCTGCTGCTGGCCGGCATCGCCGGGCCGGCGGCGGCTCGGGTGCCCGAGATCCTCGCCTTCGGCGACAGCCTCACCGCCGGTCTGGGACTGCCGCCCGAGGCGGCCTTCCCCTCGCGTCTCGAAGCGCGGCTCAAGGCCGAGGGAGTGGGCCTCCACGTGGTCAATGCCGGCGTCTCGGGCGATACCACCGCGGGCGGCCTCGCCCGGCTCGACTGGGCGCTCGCCGACAAGCCCGATATCGTGATCCTCGAATTGGGCGCCAACGATGCGCTGCGCGGCATCGACCCCAAGGTTGTCCGCGCCAATCTCGACGCGATGATCGGCAAGATCCAGGCGAGCGGTGCCACGCTGCTGCTCATGGGCATGCGCGCGCCGCCGAATTGGGGCGAGGATTACCGGCGTGAATTCGAGCGCATTTATCCCGAGCTTGCGCACGCGCACGGGGTGACGCTTTATCCGTTCTTTCTTGAAGGTGTGGCGATGGATCCTAAGCTCAATCAGCCGGACGGCCTTCACCCCAACGAAGCGGGCGTCGCCGCCCTGGTCGAGCGCATCGCGCCCGTTGTCGCCCGGCTGATTGGAGGCCGGTCATGAGCGCACCCTTCGCCGCCGCCTTTGCCGAAGGCGACCCGACGACCCTCGGCGCGCGCCTTCTCGCCCAGCTGTCGACCGCCGAGGGGGACGCCAGTCACGGGGCATCGCTCGGCATCCTCTATGTCAGCGAGCCGGCCGCGGTCGCGCTGCCGCTGCTCGCGCGCGAGCTGGCCGACGGCAGCGGCATCGCTTCCTGGGTCGGCGGGGTCGGGCTCGGGGTCTGCGTCGCCGGGCAGGAGGTCTACGAAACCCCGGCGGCGGCGGTCATGACCGCGTCGTTGCCGCCCGATCGCTTCCGGCTGTTCGGCGCGACCGATGATCCCGCCGCCGATCTGCCGCACCGGCATGCCCGCTGGATCGAGGCGGTGTCGCCGAACCTCGCGCTCGTCCACGGCGATCCGCGCTGCGACAATTTGCTGCGCGCCACCGTCGACACCGCCGCGGCGAGCGGGGCCTTCCTGGTCGGCGGCCTGGTGTCGCACCGCTGTGCGGAGCCGCTCCTCGCCGGAGAGATAACCGCATCGCAGCGCGCCGCGAATGCCCTCGGCAAGGCCGGCATCGCAGGGCTCCTGCTGGCCCCCGAGATAGCGGTCGCCACCGGGCTGACGCAAGGCTGCATGCCGATCGGCCCGGTGCATCGGATCGACGAGGCGCGCGACAATGTCGTCATCGCGATCGACGGCCGCCCGGCCTTGACGGTGTTCTACGAGGATATCGGCCCGGCCCTGGCGCAGGATCCGCGCCGCCTCGGCGGGGTGATTTTCGCCGGCCTTCCGGTTGCGGGCTCCGATACCGGCGATTATCTCGTGCGCAACCTGATGGCGATCGATCCCGAACACGGCTGGATCGTGCTCGGAGCCGAGGTCGCGCCGGGCGACCAGATCGTGTTCTGCCGGCGCGATCCCGACAGCGCCCGGGCCGATATGAGCCGCATGCTGCGCCAGCTCAAGAGCCGGCTCCCCGGTCCGCCGAAGGCCGGGGTCTACGTCAGCTGCATTGCCCGCGGCGCGGCGCTGTTCGGCGAGAAGGGGGTCGAGACCCAGATGATCCGCGACACGCTCGGCGATTTTCCGCTGATCGGGTTTTTCGCGAATGGCGAGATTTCACGCGATCGGCTCTATGGCCATACCGGCGTCCTCACGCTGTTCACCTGACGACCCCATGAGATGCTGCGCCTCTTTGTCGGGATCGAATTTCCCCCCGAGCTGAAGCTCCAATTGTCGCTATTGGAAACCGCCCTGCCCGGCGCCCGGTGGATCGATCCCGGCAATCTCCACCTGACCTTGCGGTTTATCGGCGAGATCACCGAGGATCTTGCCGCCGATGTCGACGACGCCATGGCGCAGCTCAAGGCGCGCCGGTTCACCTTGCAGCTCGCCGGCACCGGCGTCTTCGGCGGCAACCGGCCGCATACGCTGTGGGTCGGCGTCGAGCGCGATCCCGACCTCATCCTGCTGCACGACAGAATCGAATTGGCGCTGATCCGCATCGGGCTGGCGCCCGAGCCGCGCCGATTTGCGCCGCATGTCACGCTGGCGCGGCTGCGCGATCCGGTGCTTGACGGGCTCGGCCATTTCCTCGCGGCGCACGCGCGATTCCGCGCCGCCCCGCTGCCGGTCGAGCAATTCAGCCTGATCGCCAGCTTTCCAACGAAGGCCGGCTCGGTCTACGAAGACCAGGCCGACTACAAGCTGACCGGGTGAGGGAGGGTGCGATGGATCAAAACGAGATCGATGCGGCAGTATCCCAATTCGAGGCCGCCCGCGCGCGCGGGGAATACTTCCCCGAGGCCTGGGCCGATCGGCTCGAATTCGATGATGCATACCGGGTTCTCCTGGCGCTGGTGGGACGCCGGCGTGATGCCGACTCGCGCCGGATCGGCTGGAAGATCGGGCTCACCGCCAAGGCGATCCAGGAACAGTTCGGAGTGCATGAGCCGGTCTTTGCCTGTCTGCTCGGCGACGGCCTTATCGAATCCGGCCATGCGTTTCGCTTTGACGACCTGATCAAGCCGGGCTTCGAGAATGAGCTGTGCATCGTGCTCGGCCGCGACCTCAGGGCCGACGCGACGCCCGCGGATGTTGCAGCGGCTATCGCCACGGTTCATCCCGCGTTCGAAATCATCGAGACGCGCGGCGATCTTACCCGCCATCTCGCGCTCGCGATCGCCGACAACGGCCAGCAAAAGGCTTTCGTCCTCGGGAAGCCGGTGGGCGCGGCGGCGCTGCCGGACCTCAGCACCGTCGGCGTGCGGGTGCGGATCAATGACGCCGAGGTCGCCACGGCCCGAGGCGAGGCAGTGTTGGGGCATCCCTATAACGCGGTAGCGTGGCTCGCCGTAAAGTTGGCCCAGTTCGGCGAGACGGTGCGCGCCGGCGACTACATCATGAGCGGCTCATTTACCCGGCAGTTCCCGATCGGCCGGGGCGATCGGTTCGACGCGACATTTGAGGGGATTGGATCGGTTTCTGCCCAGGCCGTCTGACGCGGAGAGGAGCCATCAGCGCGGCAGCGTCGTCGATCCCATCAGGAATTCGTCGATCGCGCGGGCGCATTGGCGGCCTTCGCGGATTGCCCAGACGACGAGCGACTGGCCACGCCGCATGTCGCCGGCGGCGAAGATTTTGGGCACCGAGGTTTGGTAGTCGCGCGTCGTCGCGGCGACATTGCCGCGCGGGTCGAGCATGACCCCGGCCTCGGCGAGCATGCCGGCGCGGCGCGGCCCCAGAAACCCCATCGCCAGCAATACGAGATCGGCCTTCAGCACGAAGGCGCTGTCCGGCATCTCCTGCATCGCCCAGCGCCCGTCGGGTCCCTGTGCCCACTCGACCCGGACGCATTCCAGCCCTTCGACACGGCCGTTAGCCCCATGCGCATGCTTGGTCAGCACCGCCCAGTCGCGCTCGCAGCCCTCCTCCTGCGATGAGGAGGTGCGCAATTTCAACGGCCAATCCGGCCACACCAGCGCCTTATCTTCCTTCTCGGGGGGCATCGGCAGGATTTCGAGCTGGGTGATCGACGCCGCGCCCTGCCGGGTCGCGGTGCCGATGCAGTCGGAGCCCGTATCGCCGCCGCCGATCACGATGACGTGCTTGCCCAACGCGGTGATCGTGCCGCCCGGCGCGGCCCTCGCCTCGTCGTCGCCGGCGTTGCGCTTATTCTGCTGCGGCAGGAAATCCATCGCGAAATGGATGCCGTCGAGCGCGCGGCTCGACACCTCGAGATCGCGCGGCAATTCCGCGCCGCCAGTCAGCGCCAGCGCGTCGTATTCGGCGAGGAGGTCGGCAACGCCGATCGTCACCCCGATTTCGACGGAAGTACGGAACTCGACCCCCTCGGCCGCCATCTGCTCGACCCGGCGGTCGATGAGCCTCTTCTCCATCTTGAAATCGGGGATGCCGTAGCGCAAGAGGCCGCCGATGCGGTCGTTCTTCTCGAACAGGCTCACCCGATGGCCGGCGCGCGCCAGTTGCTGGGCGCAGGCCATGCCGGCCGGCCCCGAGCCGACGACCGCGACGCGCTTGCCGCTCCAGCGCACCGGGTGTTGCGGGAGGATCCAGCCTTCTTCCCAGCCGCGGTCGACGATCGCGCATTCGATCGTCTTGATCGTCACCGGGTTGTCGTCGATGTTGAGCGTGCACGACGCCTCGCACGGCGCCGGGCAGATCCGGCCGGTGAATTCGGGGAAGTTGTTGGTCGAGTGCAAGGTCACCAACGCCTGGCGCCACTGGTCGCGATAGACCAGGTTGTTCCAGTCCGGGATCAGGTTGTTGACCGGGCAGCCCTCGTGGCAGAACGGGATGCCGCAATCCATGCAGCGCGAGGCCTGGGCGCGCAACGCCGGCTCCGGAAGGGGTTGCACGAACTCCTTCCAGCTCTTCTTGCGCGCCGCCGGCTTCTCATAGCCGCGCTCGACGCGCTCGACCTCCAGGAACCCGGTCGGCTTGCCCATCCCCTCGCCCTTGCAGCCGGCCCGAAGCCGGTCAACATCGCTGACTTATATCGATGATGCCTCAGATCAAGGCTATCATCAATCCTCGCGCGATAAACAGCACGGCCTTTAACACAACCGCCTCGCCAAGAAGCCCCCACCCCAACCCTCCCCCGCAAGCGAGGGAGGAAACTGGCGGCGCGCTCAGCGGAACCCCCTCCCCTGCTTGCGGGGGAGGGTTGGGGTGGGGCTGAAGCGGCGCCGCCACTCATTCGATGACTTCGTCGGCGCGCTGCAAGAGCGATTGTGGCACGGTGAGGCCGAGCGCCTGGGCGGTCTTGAGGTTGATCACCAGCGAGTATTTGGTCGGGTATTGAACCAGCAGGTCTGCGGGGTTGGCGCCGTTGAGGATGCGGTCGACGTAGGCTGCCGCCTGCACGTACATGTCGAGCGGGTCGAACCAATAGGACATCAGGGCACCGCTCCGAGTGAATTGGTCGCCCAAGCCAAGGAGCGGCAGGCCGCGACGGCTCGCCGCCGCAATGATCGCGTCGCGATGGGCCACGTTGAAGCTGTCCGGCAATGTGATGACGCCGCCTCCCGGCCGGCGCGCTTCGGCAGCGCTTGCCTCTTCGATTGTCGTGTCGTCGTGCACCGGAGCAGGCGTAATCGTGACGCCTAGGGACGCGCCTGCTGCCTCGAGCACATTGATGAGGAATGCGGCGTAGGGCTGGGTGTCGGGGTTGAAAATGACAGCGACCCGCGTGACGCCCGGGGCAATCTCCTTCAGCAATTGCAGCCATTTTGCGATGATCGGCGAATCGACTGCGCCAAACCCGGTCATGTTGCCGCCGGGTCGCGCCAAGCTTTGCACCAGGCCCTGCCCGACCGGATCGAGCACGAACAGGAAGACGATCGGTATCGTATGCGTCTGCTGCTGCAGCGCCAAGACCGCCGGCGGCGTGACGGCGAGAATTGCGTCAGGCGACAGGCGGACTAATTCCGTTGCGTAACTTCGGAGACGAGCCGGATCATAGCCGGCAAAGCGATAGTCGATCCGGACATTCTTACCTTCGACCCTGCCTTGTCGCGCCAACGCCTGTGCAAAGGCCGCCATAAACGACTGCGTCGTCGGGTCGCTTTCCGGGAAGGGGAACAACGCACCGACCCGGCGCAACCGCTCAGACTGTTGCGCGCGCGCCGCCAGCGGCCACAGGGCTGCCGTGCCGCCGAGAAGGGCGATGACCTCGCGCCGCCTCACATCACTCGGCGGCGGCCATCCGCGCGGCGGCGGTGTCGCGCTCGGCCTTCAGTTCGAGGAGGGCGCGGCGGTAGTCCTGCGGCGTCACCTTGACGAAGGCGGCGAGCGTATTGCCCCAGTCTTCGAGAAGCATCCGGGCGCGGGCGCTGCCGGTAAAGAGGAGATGGCGCTCGATGAGGATGCGCAGCCGCTCGGCGTCGAAACGCAAGGGGTCGCCCATCCCACTGTCGACGACGCTGAGGGCGCGCTGGCGCGGGCGATCATCGTCATTGGCCTCGTCGCCGCCCTCCTCGACTTCGTCGCCGATCGCTTCGAGATCGACCCCGGCATGGTTGCAGAGGCTCGCGAAGCGGCCTTTCGGGTCATAGACATAGGCAATGCCGCCCGACATGCCGGCGGCGAAATTTCGCCCGGTCTCCCCAAGCACGACGACGACCCCGCCGGTCATGTATTCGCAGCCATGATCGCCGGTGCCCTCGACGACCGCGACGGCGCCGGAATTCCTGACCGCGAAGCGCTCGCCCGCGACCCCCTCGAAATAGGCTTCGCCGGCGATCGCGCCATAAAGGACGGTGTTGCCGATGATGATGTTCTCTGTCGGCTCGCGCCTGGCCTCCGACGGCTGGCGCACGATGAGGCGCCCGCCCGAGAGGCCCTTGCCGACGTAATCATTGGCGTCGCCATCGAGCTCCAAGGTCACGCCATGCGCGAGGAACGCTCCGAAACTGCCGCCGGCGGTGCCGGTGAAGCGTGCCCGGATGGTGTCCTCGGGTAGCCCGGCATGGCCATAGCGCCGCGCCACCTCGCCCGACAGCATCGCCCCGACGGTGCGGTGGACATTGCGGATCGGCCGCTCGATCCTGACCGGCTCGCGGCGCTCCAGCGCCGGCTCCGAGGCCGCGATCAGCTCGTTGTCGAGCGCCTTGTCGAGGCCGTGGTTCTGGGTTTCGCAATGGCGGATCGCGACCCCGGGCGCGGGCTTCTCCTGGTAGAGGAGGCGCGACAGGTCGATCCCCTTCGCCTTCCAGTGATTGATCGCGGGCACCATGTCGAGCTTGTCGACCCGGCCGATCATCTCGGCAAAGGTGCGGAAGCCCAGTTGGGCCATCAATTGGCGCACTTCCTCGGCGACGAAGAAGAAGAAGTTGATGACGTGCTCCGGCTGGCCGGTGAAGCGCTTGCGTAAGACCGGGTCCTGCGTCGCGATGCCGACCGGGCAGGTGTTGAGGTGGCACTTGCGCATCATGATGCAGCCGGCGGCGATCAAGGGCGCCGTGGCAAAGCCGAACTCGTCGGCGCCCAGCATCGCGCCGACGACGACGTCGCGGCCGGTGCGCAAGCCGCCGTCGACCTGCACCGCGATGCGGCCCCTGAGGCCGTTGCGCACCAAGGTCTGCTGCGTTTCGGCGAGGCCGATCTCCCAGGGCGAGCCGGCATGGGTGAGCGAGGTCAAGGGGCTGGCGCCGGTGCCGCCCTCGTAGCCGGCGATCGTGACATGGTCGGCGCGCGCCTTCGACACCCCCGCCGCGACCGTGCCGACCCCGACCTCGGAGACCAGCTTCACCGAAATCGCCGCCTGCGAATTCGCGTTCTTCAGATCGTGGATCAATTGCGCCAGATCCTCGATCGAATAGATGTCGTGGTGCGGCGGCGGCGAAATGAGGCCCACCCCGGGGGTCGAATAGCGCACCCGGGCGATCGTCTTATCGACCTTGCGGCCGGGTAATTGGCCGCCCTCGCCGGGCTTGGCGCCCTGCGCCATCTTGATCTGCAGAACATCGGCGTTGACGAGGTATTCGGTGGTGACGCCGAACCGGCCCGAGGCGACCTGCTTGATCGCCGAGCGCATCGAATCGCCGTTCTGCAGCGGCTTGAAGCGCGAGGCTTCCTCGCCCCCCTCGCCGGTGTTCGACTTGCCGCCGATGCGGTTCATCGCGATTGCGAGCGTGGTGTGCGCCTCGCGGCTGATCGAGCCAAAGCTCATCGCCCCGGTGGCGAAACGCCGGACGATCGAGGCGGCCGGCTCGACGTCGTCGAGCGGGATTGGCGTGTCCGCCATTTGCAGGCGCATCAGCCCGCGGATCGTCAGGAGCCGCTCGCTCTGATCGTTGATCGAGGCGGCGAAGGCCTGGTAGTCGGCGAGCGAGTTGCCGCGCACCGCATGCTGCAGCCGGGCGACCGATTGCGGCGTCCAGGCATGCGCCTCGCCGCGCACGCGAAAGCCATAGTCGCCGCCGAGATCGAGCATCTCCTGGTAGAGCGGGTCGTCGCCGTAAGCCCGCGCGTGACGGACCAGCGCCTCTTCGGCGATCGCCTCCAGATCGGCGCCTTCGATCTGCGTCGCCGTGCCAGTGAAATACTGCTCGACAAACTCGCTTTCCAGCCCGACCGCGTCGAAGATCTGCGCGCCGCAATAGGACTGGTAGGTCGAGATCCCCATCTTGGAGATGACCTTGAGGATGCCCTTGCCGAGCGCCTTCCGATAGTTCTTCTGGACCTCTTCGGCCGAGAGGGGCAGCCCGTTCTCGGTGCGGATCTGCTCGACCGTGGCGAAGGCGAGATAGGGGTTGATCGCCTCGGCGCCATAGCCCGCGAGGACGCAGAAATGATGCACCTCGCGCGCTTCCCCGGTCTCGACGACGATGCCGGTCTTGGTCCGCAGCCCCTGGCGGATCAGGTGATGATGCACCGCCGAGGTCGCGAGCAGCGCCGGGATCGGCGCCCGCTCGGGCGAGACCGCCCGGTCGGACAGAATGAGGATGTTGCGCCCGGCCTCGACCGCCGAGGTCGCGTCATCGCACAGCCGGTCGAGCGCCGCGGAGATGCCGCGAGCGCCCTCCGCCGCCGGCCAGACCATGTCGAGCGTATCGGTCTTGAAGCGGCCGTCGATCAGGTGCTCGATGTTGCGGATCTTGGCGAGGTCGCCATCGGTCAGGATCGGCTGCGCGACTTCGAGCCGGTGGTGCGTGCCGACCTCGTGGCCGAGCAGGTTTGGGCGCGGCCCGATCATCGAAATGAGCGACATCACCAATTCTTCGCGGATCGGGTCGATCGGCGGGTTGGTGACCTGCGCGAAGTTCTGCTTGAAATAGTTGTAGAGCAGCTTCGGCCGGTCCGAGAACGCGGCGATCGGCGTGTCGGTACCCATCGAGCCTACCGGATCGTCGGCCTCGCGGGCCATCGGCTCGAGGAAGAACTGGATATCCTCCTGGGTATAGCCAAAGGCCTGCTGCTGATCGAGCCGCTTGGAGGGATCATTGGCGACCGCCGGCATGGCCGCCTCGGGCGCCTCGGGCAGGTCTTCCAGCTTGTATTGGGTCGCTTTCAGCCACGCCTCGTAGGGATGCTCGGCGGCGAGCTTCGCCTTGATCTCCGAGTCGTCGATGATGCGGCCCTCATCGAGGTCAATGAGCAGCATCTTGCCGGGCTGGAGCCGCCATTTGCGGACAATCTTCTCTTCCGGCACCGGCAGGACGCCGGATTCGGAAGCCATGATCACAAGATCGTCATCGGTGATGATGTAGCGCGCCGGGCGCAAGCCGTTGCGGTCGAGCGTCGCGCCGATCTGGCGCCCGTCGGTAAAGGCGATCGCCGCCGGCCCGTCCCACGGCTCCATCAGCGCCGCATGGTATTCGTAGAAGGCGCGGCGCTCCGGGTCCATCAGCGGGTCGGACCAAGCCTCCGGGATCAGCATCATCATCGCATGCGCCAAGGAATAGCCGCCGCCGATGACGAGGAGTTCGAGCGCGTTATCGATGCACGCCGTATCGGATTGGTCGGGCCCGATCAGCGGCACCATCTTTGCCAGATCGGCGCCCAACAACTCGGACGACATCGCCTGGCGGCGCGCGTGCATCCAGTTGACGTTGCCGCGCACCGTATTGATCTCGCCATTGTGGCAGATGAACCGGTAGGGGTGGGCGAGCCGCCAGCTGGGGAAGGTGTTTGTCGAAAAGCGCTGATGGACCAGGGCCAGCGCCGACACGGTCAGCGGGTTGCGCAGATCCTCGTAGAAGCTTTCGACCTGCGGCGCCAGGAGGAGCCCCTTGTAGACCACCGTGCGGGTCGAGAACGACGGCATGTAAAGCTCGAGGACCGCCGGAATCTTCAGATGCTCGGCCAGCCGGACGACGGTGTTGAGCACCTGCTTCCTGATCGTCAGGATCTTGCGCTCGAAGGCGTCCTGGTCGGGGATCTCAGGCGCCGCTGCGACGATCGCCTGGGCGATCCACGGCATCGTCTCGATGACCGCCGCGCCCAACCCGGTCGTGTCGACCCCGACATCGCGCCAGGCGAGGAGGGTCTGGCCCTCGGCGTGGACGTAATGCTCGAAGTGCTGGATCGCGTAGGCGCGCGCCCGTTCCTCCATCGGCAGGAAGCACATCGCGACGGCGTAGCGGCCCGGCGCCGGCAGTTCGATGCCGCGACCCTCTGCCCAATGGCGCAGCAGCTGGTCGGGCATCTGGATCATGCAGCCGGCGCCGTCACCCATCAGCGGGTCGGCGCCGACCGCGCCGCGATGGTCGAGGTTGACCAGGATCTGCAAGCCGCGAGTGATGATGTCGTGCGACTTCTTGCCCTTGATGTTCGCGACAAAGCCGACGCCGCAAGCATCGTGCTCGTTGCGCGGATCGTAGAGCCCTCTGTCGCGTCGCCTGGCCATCCTTAATTCGCTCATTCACCGGCCAAAGGCCGCGATTTCCCGACAGCGCAGGCGAGTCGCGATGCGCCGTTTCGACAGTATGCATAAGTTAACGGGGGAACGCGAATCGAGCTTGCGAGAAATCCGGTTATTTTCTGCCGCATATCAAGGCAGTCTCCGATCCCTGGCGTGGCATACGTCGGTGTTTCGGCGGCAAATCCGGGTGAGCGCTCTGCGTCCGTCGAGACGGCCGCTTCGCAGCCTCCCTAGGGTGAGATTTTTTCTTAATTGAACCAATAAGATAACGCATGCTGAGGAGCCGCGTGGAGCGCGGCGGCTCGAAACACGCAGGATGCCGATGCAGCGTCAATATGAAGCGGCAGGGCGCCCTGTGATCGTCGCCGCGATCGCCGGCGGGCTGCGCAAGGTCTGCAGCACGACGCAATAGCGCTCGGTCAGCTTTAATAAGGTGTCGATCCGCTCCTGCGGCTCGTCGGTGTCGAGGTCGAAGGCAAGCCGGATCTCGCGGAAGCCGACCGGCGCGGTCCGCTCGACCCCGAGCGTACCGCGGAAATCGAGATCGCCCTCGGCATGCACCTGGCCGCCCTCAAGGCGGAATTCGAGCGCCGTCGCGACCGCCTTCAACGTGACCCCGGCACAGGCCACGAGCGCTTCCAAAAGCATGTCGCCGGAGCAGGCCTCCAGCCCGCTGCCTCCGGTCGCCGGGTGGAGCCCGGCTTCAATGAGGGCACGCCCGGTCGCCACCTTGCAGGCGATGGCGCCCGCGGCGAGATCGCCCTCGGCCCTGAGGGTGACCAGCGCGGCTTCCGGCCGCTCGCGGTAGGCCGCCTTCAATGGCGCCTGCAATTCGCGCAATGCCGTCGCATCCATGTCGTCGCCTCTTCCAGCCGGTCATCCCGGCGAAGGCCGGGATCCATTCCTGCCATGGATACCGGCTTTCGCCGGTATGACAAGAAGGGAACGGCTGCTACGCCACCCTGCAGTCCTGCTAAGCTGCAAAATCCGAACAAGGAGGGTAGCCCAATGGGACCGCTGGAGGGGGTGAGGATCGTCGAGCTGGCGGGGATCGGCCCCGCGCCGTTTTGCGCGATGCTGCTCTCCGACATGGGCGCCGAGGTGATCCGGGTCGATCGCGCCAGTAATGTCGGGCATGACGACAGCCGGGTCGGCGGCCCCACGGGCGAGGAGCACCGCTTCAACCTCCTGGCGCGCGGCCGCCGCAACCTCGCGGTCGATCTGAAAAACCCGGCCGGGGTCGCCGCCGTGCTGCGCCTCATCGACCGGGCCGACGCCCTCATCGAGGGGTTTCGCCCCGACGTCATGGAGCGGCTCGGCCTCGGCCCCAAGGTCTGCCTCGCACGCAACCCAAAGCTGGTCTACGGACGGATGACCGGGTGGGGCCAGGACGGGCCGATCGCCCACACCGCCGGGCACGACATCAACTACATCGCATTGTCGGGCGTGCTCCATACGATCGGCGAAGCCGGCGGGCCGCCGGTGCCGCCCCTCAACCTGGTCGGCGATTTCGGCGGCGGCGCGCTCTATCTAGCGATGGGAGTCTTGGCCGGCATCACCAGCGCGCGGGTGACGGAGAAGGGGCAGGTCGTCGACTGCTCGATGGTCGAGGGCTCCGCCTCCTTGATGACGATGATGTATGCCGCGCTCGCCTCGGGCGCGTGGACCGAAGAACGCGGCAAGAACCGCACCGACGGCGGCGCGCATTACTACCACGTCTACGAAACCCGGGACGGCGAGCACGTCGCGATCGGCGCGATCGAGCCGCAATTCTATGCCCTCCTGCTGAAGCACACCGGGCTCGCGGGCGAAAGCCTGCCCGAGCAGACCGACCGCGCCCAATGGCCCGAGATGCAGCACCGCCTCGCCGGCATCTTCAAGACCAAGACGCGCGCCGAATGGACCCAGATCATGCAGCAGACCGACATCTGCTTCGCCCCGGTCCTGCGCATGTCGGAGGCGCTCGACCACCCGCACAACCGCCACCGGAATAGCTTTGTCGCGATCGACGGGATCGCCCAGCCCGCCCCGGCGCCACGCTTCCTCGGCACGCCCTCCCAGGTCCAGCGCCCGCCGGCCCGGATCGGCGAGCACACCGGCGCCGTGTTGCGCGACTGGGGTTTTTCCTCCGACGAGATCGCGGAGTTGCATCGGAACGGCGCGGTCAAGTCGGCGGCGTGAGGCGCGCGCGATGAAGCGGCGCGATGCCATAGCCTTGCTTGGCGGCGCGGCGCTCGCCTGGCCGGTGGCCCTGCGCGCGCAGCAGAAGGCGATGCCGGTGATCGGCTTCCTCCATTTTGCCTCGCCCGGTCCCTCGGCGCCGTTTGTCGCCGCGTTCCGCCAAGGTTTGAGCGAAGCCGGCTTCGTCGAGGGGCAAAATGTAGCGATCGAATTCCGCTGGGCGGAGGGACATTACGATCGATTGCCGGCAATGGCCGCCGATCTTGTCGCCCGCAAGGTCGCTGTAATCGCGACGCTCAGCGGCACTCCCACGGCGCTGGTGGCGAAGACCGCGACCACGACGATCCCGATCGTCTTCTTTACCGGCGGCGACCCGGTCGTCGAGGGTCTCGTCGCCAGTTTCGCCCGGCCGGGCGGCAACCTCACCGGAATCGCCGCCCAAACCGGCGAGCTGACGGCGAAGCGGCTCGAATTGCTGTCCGAGCTGGTTCCGCAGGCCAAGGTGATCGCCCTGCTCCTCAACCCGACCAATGTCAGCACCGCGCGCACGATCAGCGACATGCAGGACGCCGCCCGCGCCAAGGGGGTGGATCTCGCTATCCTGAAGGCCAGCACCGAAGGCGAGATCGACGCCGCCTTCGCGACCCTCGCCACCGCGCATGCCGGCGGGCTGGTCGTCGGCAGCGACCCGTTCTTCACCAACCAGCGCGACCAGCTCGCGGCGCTGGCATCGCGCTATGCGGTTCCGGCAATCCATCCGACGGGCTTATTCGCCGCCGCCGGCGGCCTGATCAGCTATGGCCCGAGCTTCGCCGCCGGCTCCCGCCAGGCCGGCGCTTACGCCGGACGGATTCTCAACGGCGCCAAAGCGGCCGACCTGCCGGTCCAGCATCCCACCGAATTCGATCTGGTGGTCAACCTCAGAACCGCCGCGGCGCTCGGCCTGACGATCCCGCAATCGATCCTGCAGCGCGCCGACTAGGTCATCGAATGAGATAGCGCAGCGAGCGGAGAGACCGGAGCGGCAACCGAAGGCGGCGGAACAGATCGCCGATCCTCCCGCGATGCGCGCCGCGCCGAGATGCGCTATGCTTGGCGCAACCGACAACCGCGGAACGGAGAGCAATCGCCATGGATACCATCGAACAGGCGCGCGGCCTTGCATCCCGCATGCTGCCGGCATTGCCGGAACGCCTGCATCATCACGCCTATGTCGTAAAGGACCACGAGGCCAACCGCCGCTTTCTCGAGGACCTGCTCGGGATCCCCCTGGTCGCCACCTGGTGCGAGAAATCGTTGAGTCGCGACACCGGCGAGGAGATCGAGTTCTGCCATACCTTTTTCGGGCTCGCCGACGGCAGCGCGCTGGCGTTTTTCGCATTTGCCGACCCGGCGATGCACGCGCGCACCCAGGCAAAGCAGCCGGCCGAGATCGGCCATTACGACCATATCGCGCTCAAGGTCGGCGAGGCGACCTATGACGCGCTGAAAGCTCGGCTCGATGCCGCCGGCGAGAAGTTTCGCGAGGCCAATCACGGCTATTGCAAGTCGATCTATACCAATTCGCCCGACGGCCTCGTCGTCGAATTCACCTGCGATCCGCCCGATGTCGCCGAGATCGACGCGCTGCGCCGCGCCGACGCGCACAGCGAACTCCGGCGCTGGCTCGCCGGCGACCGCCGGGTCAACAACCAGCTGCGGAACCGGGAGGTTTAATAAATATCGAATAACCGATAGTATTGACGAGTTTATAACTTAAAGATTGCATGCATATGAATTCCGAAACGATAGAATTCGATAAATAATCTCGCCCACACTACGTCATGATCGTTGACTCATGCGGGAGCACGAAAATGACGGCGCAAATTGGCGGGCGGGACCCGGCCACGATCGAGAGGCACGGCCTCTCGATCCTCACCATGATGCAGCGCTGGACGCGCGGCTCCCTATCGCTGATGCGCGCCGAGCGCGGCAATGCGGCGATCGAGTTTGCCCTGGCGACGCCGATCCTGATCGGCTTACTGGTTCCGGTCGCCGATCTCGGCATGGCCTTCTCGCAACAGATCAAGGTTCAGCAGGCGGCGCAGGCCGGTGCGCAATATGCCCTGCTGCATGGCTACAGCAGCAGCGCGATCTCCAATGCCGTCACCGCCGCGACGACCGCCACGGTCCTCGCGACGCCCGCGCCGACCACGAGCTACGGCTGTCCGACCGGCACGACAATCGCGGCCGCTGCCAACGGTAGCACCTGCGCGGACGGCGAAACCGCCGGCTCGTACGTCTTCGTCAACGCGCAATCGGCCTACACCCCGACGCTGCCCTATTCGGTGCTCGGCTCAGGGGTGACCCTGACCGCGCAGGCTGCGGTCCGTATTCAGTAGGGCGGGGCAATCATGCAAACCCATCGGACGCCGATGCAACTGATCCGGGCTCTGGCCCGCAGCCGATCGGGCCATACCGCGGTCGAGTTCGCATTCGTCGCACCGGCGATGCTGATGTTCATCTTCGGGATCATGGAGGTTGGGCGTGTGCTGTGGCTGCAAAACGCGCTCGATTACTCGGTCGTGGCGGCGGCGCGCTGCCTCAGCAATAGCCCGAGCACATGCGGCAGCGCGAGCCAAGCGCAAAGCTTCGCCGCCAACCAAGCGGGCGCCGGGTTTCTTACTTCTGACTTCACCGTGACCGCCGCGAGCTGCGGCAACCAAGTCTCGGCAAGTCATCAGGTGACGCTGGAGATCCCGTACATGAATTTGTCGCCGATAAATCTGACCTCGCAAGCCTGTTATCCGACGTGAACCTGATGAGCCACCCCATGAAGAACCCGATCAAGCTTATTTGCCGCACGGCATCCCGCTGTCGTTGCCTCGGCGCCGATTGCTCCGGGGCGACGGCCGTGATGCTGGCGCTAGCGCTCTCCAGCATCCTGGGGCTGGCCGGTCTCGGCACCGAAGTTGCGTCCTGGTACATGACCACGCAGACGATGCAAGCCGCCGCCGACGCGGCGGCCTATACCGCGGCGATTGCCCAGTCAAAGGGCGCCTCGGCCGCGCAGCTGACCACCGAGGCCCAGAGCATCGCCAGCGGCTATCATTTTGTTTCCGGCACCGCGGGGGTCAGCGTCACCGTCAACGACCCGCCGGCCTCGGGCCATTACGCTGGCAAGAGCACTGCCGTCGAAGTGATCGTCGCGCAGCCGCAGGCGCCGCTCATCTCGGGCCTGTTCATGTCGAGCGGGCCGACGCTCCAGGCGCGCTCGGTGGCGGCCGCGGTCACCACCGGCTCGGGCTGCGTCCTGACGCTCGACAAAGGCGATGTCGTCGATCTCAGCGATTCCGGAGGCTCGGTCCTCAACCTCAACAGCTGCTCGCTCTACGTCAATTCAGACGATCCCTCCGACCTGACCATGAGCGGCAGCGCCACGATCGATGCCGGCGCCGCCTATATCACCGGCGGCGTCAAAACCAGCGGCGGCGCCGCGCTCGACACCACCAAAGGCACTTACACCGGCACCCCGCCGATCAGCGACCCCTACGCCGGCGTCGCGGTCCCCTATTATTCCGGGTGCAACCAGACCAATTACAGCGATGGCAGCAGCACCCCCCAGACGATCAGCGCAGTGGGAACGACGCCGTATGTCTTCTGCAATGGCCTCAGTCTCAGCGGCAGCGCATCGCTAACGCTCAATCCCGGCATCTATATCATCGACCGCGGTTCGTTCAGTGTCTCGGGTGGGGCCACGCTGTCGGCGACAGGCGGCGTGACAATGGTCCTGACGAGCAGCACGGGCGCCAATTACGCCACGGCCAGCTTCAGCGGCGGATCGACCATATCAGTCACCGCGCCGACCACGGGGGCGACCGCGGGACTCGCGTTTTTTCAGGACCGGAACGCGCCGTCGAGCGGAACCAACTCGTTCAGCGGCGGGGCGACACAAAACATTACCGGGGCCATTTATTTCCCCGACCAAAGCGTCGCCTACTCGGGCGGAGGCGGGACGACTGGGTCGGGGTGCACGCAGCTCGTCGTGTTCAAGGCGACCTTTAGCGGCGGTTCGAGCTTCGCCAATAATTGCGCCGGGGTCGGCACCTCGACGATCGGCAGCACGAGCACCCAGCTCGTCGAATAAAACACCGCGCCGCACCGGCGAGGCTTGCGCTCGGCCTATCGACCTGGCCACACTCGCGATCCTTGGATGTTGGTCGCAAGCGCCGGGAGGATCGAGATGCGCGTCGGTTTCATTGGGCTCGGCATGATGGGCAAGGGCATGGCAGCCAATCTGCAAAAGGCCGGCCATCAGCTCACCGTCCACGATCTCAACCGCGCCGCGGCCGAGCCGTTTCTCGCCAAGGGCGCGGTCTGGGCCAATTCGCCCCGCCAAGTCGCCGAAGCGAGCGAGGTGGTGTTCACCTCCCTCCCGGTCCCCGCCGATGTCGAGGCGGTGGCGCTCGGCCCCAATGGCCTTATCGAGGGGATGCGGCCCGACACCGCCTTTTTCGACATGTCGACAAATTCGGTGGCGGTGGTGAAGAAGATCAACGCCGCCTTCGCCGAGAAGAACCTCTACATGCTCGATTCCCCGGTCAGCGGCGGCCCGGGCGGCGCGGCCAGCGGCAAGATGGCGATCTGGGTCGGCGGCGACGAGCAGCAGTTCGGCCGGCACAGACAAGTGCTCGACGCGATGGGTGACCAGGCGCGCTACATCGGCCCGATCGGCGCCGGCACGATCGCCAAGCTCGTGCACAATTGCACGAGCGCGGTCGTCGGCGTGGCGCTCGCCGAAGTGATGACGATGGGCATCAAGGCCGGGGTCGAGCCGCTCGAGTTGTGGGAGGCGGTGCGGCAGGGCGCGACCGGGCGCCAGCGGACCTTCGACCGGCTCGGCAAGTTCTTGAGCAGCGCCTATGACCCGGCGGATTTCGCGCTGCGCCTCCTCCACAAGGACGTGTCGCTCGCGGTCGGGCTCGGGCGCGAGGTCGGGGTGCCGATGCGGCTCGCCAATTTGGCGCTCGAAGAATTGACCGAGGCGATGAACCGCGGCTGGCAGCAACGCGACAGCCGGGTCGGCGGGCTCCTGCAGGTCGAGCGCGCTAAGATCCCGCCGCTCAACGTCGACCCGGCGAAGATCCAGGCGGTGCTCGACCGCGACCAGCAGAAATAGCCGACCAAAGTTCGCTGGAGTTCCGGTCGTGCGCGCTTCGAGACGCGCCCCTGCGGGCCGCTCCTCAGGGTGAGATCCCGTCTTTATGCCATCCACCTTTATGCCATCCACCTTTATGCCATCCACCAACCAACCTCATGCTGAGGAGCGACCCGGCGGAAGCCGGAGCGCGTCTCGAAGCACGCTTGTTGGCGATGCCACCGGTTAGCAGCCCGAATTCAGTGATCACCGCCGCGAAATTTCCGGCTGAGCGGCTCGCCGTTGCGACGCTGGCGGAGCGGCCCGAGTTGCGGGCGCAGCTGTTTTCCGCCGAGTTCGACGCCGTGTGGCCGGAGTTCATGCGGCACGACCCGACCGCCTCGCTCTACTTCGGGACCGAAGCGCTCGACCGGTATCTCGACTTCGCCCTCGCCGCGGTCGACCGCGACGAGCCCGATCGGGCGATCGCCCGGGCGTTCAGCGTACCGTTTGCGTTTCGCGACGGGACGGCCGGACGCAACGAGCTCCCGCTCGGCGGCTGGGACGCGGTGATCCGCTGGGCGGACGCGGATTGGCGCGCCGGGCGCCGCCCCACCGCGGTCAGCGCCCTCGAAATCACCGTGCTGCCGCCTTATCGCGGACGCGGCATCTCGCGGCTGATGCTGGAGGCGATGATCGCAAACATGTGGGCGCGAGGCTTTGGCGATCTCTATGCACCGCTGCGCCCGAGCGGCAAGGACCAGGAACCACGGGTTCCCTTTGCCGATTACGTGGCGCTGACCCGCGGCGACGGGCTGCCGCAGGATTCCTGGCTGCGCGCGCATGTGCGCGCCGGCGGGCATATCGTCAGAATCGCGCCCTACAGCATGGTGATCGCCGGCAGCCTCGCCGAATGGTCGCAGTGGACAGGGATGGATTTCGCTTCCAGCGGCGATATCGTCGTCCCCGGCGCGTTGTCCCCGGTCCATGTGTTGCGCGACGAGGACCACGCCGTCTATGTCGAGCCCAATCTATGGGTCCATCACCGCGTTTGACGCGAGGTAAGAATGACCAGCCAGTTTCTCGGCCCCTATCGGGTCAGCGCCTACAACACCGCCCATGATTCGGAGAACAAGATCCACGACGACGCCGTCGCCCGCCGCTTCGGGTTTGGCGGCGGCCTCGTTCCGGGGGTCGATGTATACGGCTACATGACGCATCTGCCGGTCGTGCGCTGGGGCCGCGCCTGGCTCGAGCGCGGCACGGCCGAATGCCGCTTTTATAAGCCGGTCTATGATGGCGACATCGCGTCCGTCACCGCGAGCGAGGAGGGCGGCGGGCTCGACATATCGGTCGAAAGCCGCGGCGAGGTCTGCGCCGCCGGACGCGCCGGGCTGACCGAGGTGGCGGACCTGCCGCGCCTCGATGGATTCGCCAAGGTGCCACAGCGGGCCGCGCGGCCGCCGGCAGACGAGGCGTCGCTCGCCGCCGAAACCTGGCTTGGTCTCGAACCCTATCCGGTCACCCCGGAGATGGCGGCACGCTACCTCGCCGATTCGCATGAGGCCGCGCCCGTCTATGCCGAGGAGGGCCTGGTCCATCCGCGCGACATTCTGCGCAGCTGCAATTTCGTGCTGAGCCGCAACGTCGTCCTGGGCCCGTGGATCCACACCGCCAGCCGGGTGCAGCATCTCGGCGCGGTGTCGGTCGGCAACACGCTCTCAGCGCGCGCCCGCATCACGCGCAATTACGAGCACAAGGGCCACCGCTTCGTCGAGATTGACGCACTGGTCCTGGCCAACGAGACGTCCCCGATCGCCCGCATCGCGCACACCGCGATCTACCGCCTGCGCCAGGTCGCGGCAGCGTAACCCCGATCGCCAGCCGGAGGCTTCGTAGGGTGGGTTGAACATCGCAAAACCCACCACCCGCAGGGGCCGATACAACGACGATGGGTTTCGCGTCGCTCAACCCGCCGCCGCTTCCAGCAGCGTCCACGCCGCCGGGTCGAAGCGGGTCCGCCAGCGCGCGGTGAAATCGCCGAGCCGGGCGCGGATGCCGGCGGTGTCGGCCTCGTTGACGATCATCCCGTTTCCCGCCAGCGCCTCGGCGCCAGCGGCGTTGACCGCCTCGATATCGGCGCGCTGCAGAAGCGCGAATTTGTCGGCATTGCGCTCGACGATCGTCTGGATCTCCGCCGGCAGCGCCTGCCATGATGCGGCGTTGGCGAGGAGCGTGAAGCCGGTCCACCAATGCGCCGTCAGGCTCAGATAGCGCTGGACCTCGTGGAGCCTCAGCGACTGCACGATTCCGAGCGGGTCGCTCTGGCCGTCGAAGGTCATTTCCTTCAACGCGTCGTAGAGCCCGCTGAACGGCACCATGCCCGCCTCGGCGCCGAGGGTCCGGAAGAAATCCGCGGCGATTTCGCCACCCGGGGTGCGGATCTTCAGCCCGGCGAAATCGGCGGCGCTCTCGATCGGCCGGGTGCTGGTGGTGATGTGGTGAAACCCGTTCTGCCAGGCGCGCGGGAAGGCGTGGAGCTCGGCCTCGGCGAGCTCATACCGGATCATGTCGCCAAGTTCGCCGTCGAGGGCGGCGAACACCGCATTGCTGTCACGGAAGACGAAGGGCATGAGCGGCAGGGCGCTCGTCGGCGCGACCCCGCCCAAGAGCGCGCCCGAGAGATAGAATTCGAGCGCACCCTGTCGCAGATCGGCAAACATCTGGGGGTCGGGACCGAGGCGGCTTTCGGGAAAGACCTCAAGCCGGAACGCGCCATCGGTGTCGCGCAGGATCGCCTCCCCCATCTCGCCGAGGAGGCGCGCGGTCGGGCTCGCCGCCGGCTGGTTGGCACCGAGGCGATAGCGAAAGCGGGCGGGTCTCGTCGGGTTCATGCATCACCGGGATTGCTTCGCGGAGCCTGTCCTCGGGCGGCGTAGAGCGCCGACCCGTGGGCTCGCAATGACAGCAGAAAAGGCTTGTCCTTGCGAGAGGCGCGGCGACAGGCGCCGCCCTCGCTTGAGCGACCGCCGGCGGTGCGGCTTCGGCAGCCCCGAGGCGCGCTTGATCTCCCCGCTCATTTTCTGGAGATCGGTAGGCCCGCCTCGGCGGCCCGTTCTCCATTCCACGGACGCACGACGCAAAAAGGGCGGCGCCATATAGCGCCGCCCTGTAAGGAAACCCGACAGCCGCTATTGGGCGCGCTTGCGGCGTCTCAGCGCGAGGCCGAGCAGTCCGCTGCACAGCAGGGCCAGCGACCCCGGCTCGGGCACCGCAGCAGCAGTCGTGGAGACGAAACTGCCGCCGCCGCCGCTGCCGCCCCAAACCGACCCGAAATCACCGGTCAAGCCCGCGCCGCCTACCACGATCTGCAGTTCGGTGCCGGCGGTCAGGAGAAAGTCGCCGGTAACATCTGCGCCGTAGCCGCCGCTAGAACCGGCAGCTCCGCCGCCCTGCGCGCCGCCAGCCTCGATGGAATAGGCTCCCGTCGTGGCGATCGTATAGTCGACGATGCTCCCGGTGTAGAAGAAGGTGCCTCCATTAATGAACACATAACCGTCCAGGCCAGGGCCGCCACTCCCGTTCGAGATACCATTGCTGCCGGCCACGCCGCCCAAAAGCCCTCCAAGGACGAAGGATCCACCCCCGCCGCCGGCG
>Ga0182024_10002897_pt1 | contig 41762 bp, 32 predicted proteins | sample P32metaG_FD_120480 | JGI IMG/M metagenome (GOLD analysis project Ga0182024, IMG submission 120480) | Permafrost microbial communities from Stordalen Mire, Sweden - P3-2 metaG (Illumina Assembly) | ecosystem: Environmental > Terrestrial > Soil > Wetlands > Permafrost | place: Sweden: Stordalen... | reverse complement strand
GAGTCTGTGTGGCAACTACAAATCGTGGCCACAAATTGTGTGATGCCAACTATCGCATCACAAGATATTGTGGTGGCGGCACCAAAAACCTAAGTAGCCACACAGACTCTTCAGCCTGTCTGCTCTTCGCCTGGAGCAAACCCCTGACAGGCTGAAGCCCTCCTTCGGCGGGCAGGCCTGCGCTACCAAACTCTAAATCTGCGAATAGGGCGTCGGAGTTAAAATAAAATTGTTGATATTCGAGACAATCGCCTCGAACGCGTATCTCGGCGACGTCGATAATGCTTTCCATTCGTCGGAAGCGCGAAACGCGGCCCATTTTTTGTCCCGGTCCGCCATACTGTCGAACGCCAGCATATATGTCAGGTTCGGCAGGCGTGTTCCGATCAGCGTGTCGCTGTAGAAAACCTGTTCGACGCCGGCTTTATTGAAGATTTCCGATTCGCCCGACTGCATCATCTCCACTTTCCGCTTGTGATCCTGATCGGTGGCGCCCTCGTAGATTCGGAGCTCGAAAACTCGCGGGCCATTTTTGGCCGTAGCCGCGGGCAGCACAATTTTGGGCCATTTCTCAAACGCCTGCAGGAACGAACTCTCGATCCGGTCGAAGGCGGGCTCCTTCGCGGGCGCGTTCAAGAACGCCGCCCCGGCTTTCATGTACCCCGCATCCTGCGCGAGCCGGCTCTCGACTGTCGCAAGCGCGTCCGCCGAAGTGCTGGGCATCAGGGCATAAATCGTGGGCGTTTCCGGCCCAATCGACAGATCGAACACGCCGACCGGCGAGATGGACAGCCGGTTCAACGCGGGGATGAGCGCGTCACGGAAAAAATCGTCGCACAGTTTTCTCTGTGGTCCGCTGTTGAGGTGATACCGCCGGAGTTGGTAGAACTCGCGGCCCTTGCCCTGCAAGTTTTCCTGGGCGGCTGCGGCTAAGCCGCCCGGCGCCGTGGCGGCAAGCGCCCACGCCGCAATCGATGAAGCCAGAAATTTCCGCCGTTCCATGAATCCCCCTTGCGAGCGCGCGAATTCCACTTTTGCTGCTTCGTCCGGTATCCTCACATAGTTTCAAACAAGTGTCCATTACGGGCATCGCCGAACCTTGCCGTTCAGTGTATATTTGGGTTAAGTGATTTCACCGGATGGTCATGAACAATTGGATCAAACTTCTCTCCATCTTTCTGATATCGGCCATGGCTGTTGCCGCACAAACTCCGCAGTCCATTCCGAACGGGCTTCCATCCTGGGCGTATAACATTCCCGATAAAGTGCAGCCCGCGACTGCGGAGACGACTGGCCCGATCCATATTCCCGGAAGCTCTAAGGAGTTTTCGCCTGCTGAGGTCGCCAGCAGCTCAAATCCGCCCGATTGGTTTCCCGATGAACACGGTCCCGCGCCTCGAATCGTGAAGGATGAAACCGGGGCCACCAAGAACGCGTGTGGCACCTGCCATCTGATGTCAGGACAAGGTCATCCGGAATCCGCCGATATCGCCGGCCTTCCCGCCGAATACATCGTGCGTCAGATGGAGTACTTCAAGAGCGGAGCTAGGAAGGATGACGACCGGATGGGTCCGATCGCCAAAGTCGTCTCCGTCGAAGATGTGCGCCAGGCGGCGGAGTATTTTGCGATCATCAAGCCGATCCCCTGGGTGCAGGTAATCGAAACGGCCACGCCGCCGAAAACCTATGTCAGCAGCGCGGCGCGTCATCGCGTGTTATCTCCGGAGGGCGGGACGGAGCCGATCGGCCACCGCATCGTCGAAATACCGAAAGATCCGGATCGGACTATTCATCGCGATCCGCACTCCCCGTTTATCGCCTACGTTCCTCCCGGCAGCATCGCCAGAGGAGAAGCCCTAGTTAAGAGCGGTGGCTCCGGCACGACCACCCCTTGCGCACCGTGCCACGGGGACGCGCTTCGGGGCTTAGGTGAGGTTCCCCGGCTCGCCGGCCTGCAGCCGGTCTACCTCGCACGGCAACTCATCTGCATTCGGAATGGATCGCGCAACGGCGCTCACGACGCGTCAATGAAGAAAGTGGTAGAAAACCTCTCCGAAGACGACATCATTGCGATCTCGGCGTACCTCGGGTCGCTCCCCCCGCAGTGAGCGCATAGCAGATTCCCCCTGCATCCCATTGGGACAGCTTATTTTTGCAAAAAAGGCAACTTTTTTGTCCCCTCAGGGTTGAATAGCCATTGTGAGGAGGTCCAATGCTCTCCCAGGCCGAACCGTTTTTCTCTGCCAATCCCGAGGATGCCGAATTTGAATGGTTGCTTTGCCTCGCGGCTGCAGTTCAGGCACGCGAACGTCCGGAGAAGTCTGCGCCCGAAGGCCAACCACCACCGCAGCCGAATCTGCGGAGCAGATTGCAAGCGTTGCTAAAGGGACTTCGCGGCGGGCAAGGGATTGGTGTGGTGTAGCTTGGACAGAAACTGCGGGCCGCAGGAGTTTTCGTGCGATAAGCTCAAAAATGGCGTTTGTGGGTGGCGGCTTCAGCCGCGACATTTAGAGATCCGAAAGCATGGGCTTTAGCCCCTGAAATACGGTCGCGCTTGGATCATTAACCATTTAGGCAATAACGTCGTAAAATAACTCAACTCATTGCACTCGCCAGATCTTCATCCTTTGTCTCTCGAATCATCAGCAACCCGACGAGCGTCAAAACCGCCGACATGGTGAGATAGTAGCCTACACATTGCAGGCCGTAGGTTTTCGCAATGTACGTGGCGATGTACGGCGCGAGTGATGCGCCCACGATTCCGGCAAAGTTGAAGGCGAGTGAGCTGCCTGTATATCGTACTGGCGTCGGAAACAGTTCAGAGAGCACCGTGCCGAGCGGCCCATATGTCAGTCCCATCAGCGCCAGGCCGAGCGTCATCATGGCCACGGCTCCAATTGTGCCGGCTTTGAATATAGGCGCCATCACAAAGCCGAACAGGCCGATCGCGAGGGTGATCCAAAGCAGCGCGCGCCGGCGCCCGCTTTCCGCCAGAACCGCAGAAATTGGAATCGCAATCGCAAAGAATAAAATACAGAACAACTGCATCAGCAGGAATTTTCCACGGCTGAAGCCGAGCGCGCTCGTGCCCCACGCCAGCGCAAAGACCGTCATCAGGTAGAAGAGAACGAACGTCGCGAGGCACAAGAGAATTCCTGCGACCAGATTTTTGGTGTGATCGCGAAAGACCACCACCATCGGGACTTTCACCTGCTCCCTCCTGCTCAGAGCTTCCTGGAATACCGGAGTCTCCGTAATCGTCAGCCGCACATACAGGCCCAGGAAAACCAGGATGGCGCTCGCTAGAAACGGAAGCCGCCAGCCGAAATCGAAGAATTGCTTGTCGGTGAGCCACCTGGAGAGCACTAAAAACACGCCGCCCGAAAGAAAAAATCCAAGGGGCGCGCCGAGCTGCGGGAACATACCGTACCAGGCGCGTTTATGCGGCGGCGCATTCTCGATCGCCAGCAGCACCGCGCCACCCCACTCGCCGCCAAGCCCGAGGCCCTGCCCGAACCGGCATAATGCAAGCAGCAGCGGCGCCACAAATCCAATCGTGCGGTAAACCGGCAACGCGCCTATCGCGACAGTGGAAACTCCCATCGTCGAGAGCGCGACGACCAGCGTCGTCTTGCGCCCGATGCGATCCCCAAAATGCCCGAACAGCACCGACCCAATCGGCCGCGCCAGAAACGCGATCCCAAACGTCGCGAGTGACGCCAACACGGCGGAAGCAGGATCGGACTTCGGAAAAAACAATCCGGGGAAAACTAGCACCGCCGCGGTCGCGTAAATGTAAAAATCAAAAAACTCAATGGTCGTGCCGATCAGGCTGGCGAATAGGACCTGGCGCGGCGAATTGACACTGGCTTTCGGCGTGGTGACGGTCGCGCTCATCGTTTCTCCGGCGTACAGCGGACCACAGGCGGAGAAATATGTCCACACGGGATTTCCCAGCCCTAGTCGCTATTCGTTCATGACACCCACATCGCGTAAGCGAGGTAACAAAACAGCGCGCCGAGCACAGCGATCGTCAGTCCAATCATTCGCCGCTTGTTCAGGAAAAAAATCAGCGTCAGCCCGGTCAAGGATACGAGCGTCATCAGGATCGCCGAAAAATCGATGATCGTGGACCATTTGCTTCCCGTATCGCGGCCTTTGTGAAGATCGTCCAGCACGGCGATGAAGCCCGCGCGCGTGACCCGGACATCGTATTTGCCAGTGTCGCGATCGATGGACGCGTCCGCTTCGTAGCCGGGCCCCTTGAACACCACTTCGCATTGCGTTTCGTCCACCTGGAAATCGGACACATCGCCCTTGACGCCATTGGTGGCGCGCAAGTAGGAGATAATTTTGCCCTGCGGCACGGCCTTCGGGTCCGAAGTCTTCACCCACGAAACATCGAGTGTGCCCTGATACCGCGACGTGCTTCCCTGGCCCTCGAATCGCTCGGCGTGATTGAGAGTCAGGCCGGTGACCGCAAAGAACAGGAGAATCGCAAAACTCAGCATGGAAAGATACGTGTGCAGCCAGCGCGCGAGATGAGCGAAGCGCCTCTTCCAGTGCAAGAAGCGCTGGTCTTGCGCAAGAGTGCGCGGGGCATTGCTTGATTTCCCGGCGGCGTTATTGGGCAATTTTGTGGTAGTCAAGGGAAGCCGACGCAATCTCTACGCCGCCTGGGAGTTGAAATTGTTTTGGAGTGCCATTGAAATCCATTTCCTGGCGCATGATTTGATACGTGCCGTGCTCTCGCGCGGCCTCAATCAAAACCGTGTATGTCCCTGCCTTTACAGGCTTCCCGAAGTCATCTTTCCCGTCCCAGCTAAATGTGTACTTTCCCGGCGGGCGCGTGGCGCTTGAAACCGAATTCATGATGTGCGTATCGACGCTTACGGGTCGCGAGTCCTCATCGCGGCTCCACGCGTGTAGTTCCGTCAGATATTTGTATTTAGCGAACCAGAGAACAATCGTGCGGACGGGAGCATGGTTTTCGTCCTCGACCCACGCCGCGATATACGGGCGTTTCGTGCGGAAGCCTTCGATCACGCTTAATTCTATCGTTATGGTCAACTCATACCTGCTGTTCCATGGGAAACCACCCGATTGAGCTGCCACCGTTTGGAAGGTTGCCGCAGGGCGCGCCGCAATCTGCTGCGAAGGCGCCGGCGCTGCAAGCGAGCTCCATCCGTTGCTCGAGATTGTTTCGCCATCCTTTTTCACCAGCATGTATTCCGCGCCGGAAATCGTTGCCGCTAGTCGAGCGCTTTCCTCCGGCGATAGCACGGACATGGCCGTAGCGAGCGCTCCCGCATCGGCAGGCGTGGGCGCGATGACGGTCGAACTGATAATTTCATCCGCGGGCATCCCGGTTCGCGGGTCAACAATATGCGAATAGTGCCGGCCGAGGATCTCGACGCCGCGCCGGTAATCCCCGCTGGTGGCGACAGCGCGGTTGCGAACGATGAGGCGCGCGATGGGGACTCCGTTTTCCGCGTCCGATTTCGGATCGGCCACATCCACCGGTTCGCTCCAATCGCCGCGCACCACCAGGTCGCCACCGATATTCACCACGGCGGCCTGCGCTCGCGAAACTCTGAGCGCCGCATCGGCAGCGCGGCCCGCGATATAGCTTTTAACAAATGAGTTCAGCGCGAGCGGAGCATCGCTGGTGTGCGTCGCCGTTTGATCGGCAGAATTGAGTCTCCAGTGAACTCTCTCCACGTTCGCGACAGCGGCGCGCAACTCCGCGTTGGATGGGAGCCGCTTCTCGGCAGCCGCGCGCTGCCAGACCCGCGTGATCGTCTCGGCCGAAGCATCGAGCGCGCCATGTGTGCGTTCGCGCCACTGGTCGAACAGGGTCAGGATCTCAAAAAGCTCCGGAGAAACGCGAACAGGCACGCCACTCGTGCGAAACCAGAGGCTGAACTCGCTGTGGGGATCCCACGAACTGAGGATATGAGACTCGCGATCGATCTCTGCAAGCGCGGCGGTTTCTGCTCGCTCCGATTGCGCAGGCGACGACGCGACGATCTTTAACTCCAGGGATGTACCCAGCACATTTTCGAGGTTGAAGGTATACACCTTATTGCGTGCAGCGGCCGCAGGTGACCCGTCCTGGCATGGCGCCAGCAGCAGGATCGCGGCAATCAATAACGAAAGTCTCATTTTCGGCACACGGCCGCTCCTTAGAGGTTTTCCAGCCCGAAGAAGTTTACACCTGCAGCCTCGCCGACACGAGGGCGTCTCATAGCTTCCCGCGAATTTCTGATTTCAAACTCGGCGATAAGGGTATAGAAGATATGCATTGGCTTGGCTTCTGAATCTGGGCAAAGACGCTGGTAGAAATACCAACTGGAGATGGATTCAGATCATACAAGGCAATCAAGCGAAGGGAGAGACCCGCGATGCCATCGAAGATTCGACTTCAAATTGTTTTCGGGATATTCGGAATCCTGTGGATTGCGACGGGACTGTGGTCCCAAACTGCGCCTGTCGTGGCCGTTCGCGCCGGACGCCTGTTTGACAGCAATTCTGGTCAGGAACCGACCCGGCAGGTGGTGCTGGTCCAGGGCGATCGAATCATCGAGGTCGGGTCCGAGGATCAGGTAAAAATTCCACAGGGAGCTCAAGTGATTGACCTCGGCCAGGCGACCATCCTGCCTGGATTGATTGACGGTCATTCCCACATTTTCGACAGCCTTTCGAACGGGCAGCGCGTAACCACCACGAATGAGGCCTGGACCCTGCTTGCCCTGAAAGAGGCTCAAACCGATTTGCGGGCAGGGTTCACAACCATGCGTGATTGCGGTACTCACGGCGAAGGATACGGCGACGTTGACGTGCGCGACGCCATTAATCGAGGCCTTTTCGATGGTCCCAGGCTGCAAGTTTCAACGCGGGGGATCGGCGCGGCGGGATCGAGTTACATAGGCATGCCGGGAATAAATCTGACGGCCGGAAACGTCGGAATTCATGGCGCCGAGGAAGGACGCGCGGCCGTGCGCGAACAGATTCATTACGGCGCCGATTGGATTAAAGTTTTTCCTGTGGGGGGATATTCGTTCAGTCCTAATGGTGAAATATTTTTCGATCCCACCTTTACGCTCGATGAATTGAAGGCAATTGTGGATGAGGCGCATCGTCATGATCGCCGTGTGGCAGCTCATGCGTATGGCGGCGAAGGGCTCCGGAACGCAATTCTCGCCGGTGTGGACACCATCGAACACGGGCAGGGCCTGGACGAATCCATGGTGGAGATGATGGTCCAAAAGGGTATTTACTACGACCCGACGGGAGTCCGTTACAGCCTGCCATCCATTGAGGAAGCCGATCACCGCAATACGGGAGGCAAGTACAGCATCGTTCCCATCTTTGAAAAGAACGCGCGCGCGGCGTTCGCGCACAAAGGACTGAAAGTAATGTTCGGCAGCGGGGTCGACGGCGAGGCCTACGCGCACGGGACACAGGGCCGCGATTTCGAGTGGTTGGTGAAGCATGGCATGACTCCCGTCGCGGCTCTTCAATCTGCGACGCTGGTCGATTCGCAGGTGCTGGGATGGCAGGACAGGATTGGTTCGATTGAAAAGGGCAAGTACGCCGATATCATCGCGGTTTCCGGAGACCCGCTGCAGGACATCACAGAGATGCAGCGCGTCAAGTTTGTGATGAAGGGTGGGAAAGTCATCAAGAATGATTTGGCAAATCAGAATGATCCCCAAACAAAGGGTGGAATGAAATAGTGCCCGTCCAATAGAACCGCTGAAATATTTCCAGCTAAATTTCTAATGTTGATTTGCGGCTTCACTTCCGCGCTCGCGGGCTGGCACAATGGAGAGCGTTTCAAGCTACACTTATGGGCCGCGGCTTCAGCCCCTGCCCTCCACATGAACACGCGCAACGATAAAGCCACCATCCTCGTCGTCGAAGACGAAGCCAAAATGCGGCGGTTGCTCGAGCTGCAGCTTGGCGAAGAAGGTTTCGTCGTACACTCGGCGCCCGATGCGGAAACCGGTTTGCAGCTTCTGGTCCGCGAAAAACCCGACCTCGTCGTGACGGACCTTCGCCTTCCGGGAATGAGCGGCCTGGAATTTTTGCAGGCCGTGAAGCGTGTGAACGCCGCGCTGCCCGTGGTGATCATGACGGCCCACGGCACAGTCGAATCGGCCGTCGAAGCGATGAAGGTTGGCGCGAGCGACTTCGTGACCAAGCCGTTTTCCCTTGCCGAACTCGTCCTCGTGATTCGCAAGGAGCTCGATTCGCACCGCCTGCGCGAAGAGAATCGTTCGTTGCGCGAGGAACTGGGCCACCGCTACGCGTACGACAATATCGTGGCGCAAAGCGCCAAGATGCAGGCGGTCCTCGCGCTGGTCGAGCGCGTGGCGCCGACCAACTCCACCGTGCTGCTCGGCGGCGAAAGCGGCGTCGGAAAAGACCTGATCGCGCGCGCCATACATGAGCACTCACAGCGCGCCTCGGGCCCGTTCATCAAGATCAACAGCACGGCCATTCCCGAAAATCTTCTCGAAAGCGAATTGTTCGGATACGAGAAAGGCGCGTTCTCCGGCGCGGGGACGAGCAAGCAGGGAAAATTCGAGCTGGCCGATAAAGGCACGTTGTTTCTCGACGAAATCGGCGATGTGCCAGGAGCGATTCAGGTAAAACTTCTGCGCGTGTTGCAGGACCGTGAATTCGAGCGGCTGGGCGGAACAAAAACGGTCAAGGTGGATGTGCGCCTGGTCGCCGCCACCAACCGCGATCTTCGCGCCGCCCTCGAAGAAGGTACGTTCCGCGAAGACCTCTATTATCGGCTGAACGTCGTGGCCATTGATATTCCCCCGCTGCGCGATCACAAAGAAGATATTCCCGCGCTGGCGAATTTCTTTCTCGAACGCTACGCGAAGGACTCGGCAAAGCCTGTGACCGCCATTACGCCCGACGCGATGAAGAAGCTGATGGATTATCACTGGCCGGGAAATGTTCGCGAGTTGCAGAACATCATCGAACGCGGCGTAACGCTTTCTTCAGGAACGACTCTGGACTCCGCCGATATTTATCTCGACGATCAAGCCGCGCGCCCCGTTTCCGGCGCTCCGCACGTCCTCCCTCCCGGCATGACCCTCGAACAATGGGAAGACGAAACGATCCGCGAAGCCCTCCGCCGCGCAGGCGGCAACAAGAGCCAGGCAGCCCGCGCCCTCGGCCTTTCGCGAAATGCTCTTCGGTACCGCCTGTCGAAATTGGGGGTTGCTGATCCACCCGAAGAATAGTCTAGTAATAGATTTCGACTATGTTCCCCGCTGGTTCAAATCCACCACCCCATGCGTGGGAACCACCGGATTCGCCTCGGGAATCGAAAGCTCCCACCAGTCTAATGTCTATCAAATATCAGCATATAAAGGACTTATATTAACATCGGATGTGGGCTACGTTTGGTCCCCGGGGTGCAATCATCCACCACGAGTGAAAGCACCTTGGCCAGGGCAGTGGCAGGAGGCTTGACCATGAAACGCCAAATTACAACCTGGGCGACGGTTCTACTTTTCGGCGTCTCGATCCTGGGACTGGGTGCAATTGTCGGGGCGCAGCAGATGCCGGATTCGCAGTATCCTGAGGAAATTCCTCCTCAGGCGTATCCACAACAGCAGGGGTACCCGCCACAACAAGGATACCCACAACAGCAAGGCTATCCTCCGCAACAGGGATATCCGCAACAGCCAGGGTATCCACCACAGCAGCGATACCCGCAACAGCAGGGGCAGCCACCGGCTCCGGCGCAAACGGATCCGGGCGCAGGTCGAATCAGCTACACGCGCGGCGACGTCACAACTCAGCACAGCGATTCCAGTGATTGGGTTGCCGCGACGGTGAACACGCCCGTCGTAAACGGTGATCACGTTTCAACGGGCCAGAATGCGCGCGTGGAAATTCAGCTCGACAACGCTAACACTCTTCGCATGGCGGATCAGTCCACCGCCAATGTTGTAAGCCTCTCGGGCGGGCAAATTCAACTTCAGGTGGGCCAGGGGCTGGTGAATTACGACGTGATGAAGGGCAGCAATGCGAGCGTCGAAATTGATACGCCCAACGTGGCGATCCGCCCGCAATTGAATGCGGAAGGCAGCTATCGAATCCTGGTGAATTCGGATGGTGAAACTATCGTCGACGTTCGCAATGGCTCCGCGGATATTTCCACGTCACAGGGCAGCACGCACGTGGACCGCGATCAACGCATCACGATTGAGGGCAATGCAGACAACGCCCAATTTCAAATTTCCAAGGCCTCCAGCAGGGATGAATGGGACAAGTGGAATATCGACCGCGACCACGAGATCCAAAGCGCGTCAAGCTGGCAGCACACCAATCCCTATTACACGGGGACCCAGGACCTCGATCCCTACGGGCAATGGAATAATGTTCCCGATTATGGAGCCGTCTGGTTTCCCGCTGCGGCTCCGGGCTGGGCGCCTTATCGCGACGGCCGCTGGGTTTTTGAACCCTACTATGGATGGACATGGGTCTCCTACGAGCCCTGGGGCTGGGCGCCATATCACTATGGCCGCTGGTTCGTGTATGGCGGAAACTGGGGATGGTGGCCGGGGACGGTCTATGGCGGATATCGTCCGGTGTGGGCACCGGCCTACGTGTCATTCCTGGGCTTTGGCGGAGGAGGATTTGGGGTCGGCGTCGGATTCGGCTTCGGCGGCGGCTTTGGGAACATCGGCTGGCTGCCCATCGGGCCGGGCGACCGATTCTACCCGTGGTACGGGCGCGGCGTGACTCGCGTGAACGTTGTCAACGTCAACAATTTCCGCAATAACGTCGGCGGCTTTGGCCCATTGCGGTCCGGCCCCGGAGCGTTCTCCAACGTCGACCGCGCATTCACCGATGATCGTGTTCGAGCGGGCGTAAGCTCCATGCCATCGAATCAATTTGGACGCGGCCGCGTGCCGGCCGAGCAGCAACGATTTGACGCAGCGTCGTTCCGGCAGGCCAGCGTGATGACCGGCGCAAACCCCGTCGCGCCTTCGCGCGAGAGCTTCCGCCCATCGGATCGGCAAGCCAGTCCAAGCGCAATTCCGAATCGCGCAGCCGCCAACCAGCGCTTCTTCAGCAGTTCACGACAGGGGACAGCCGGACAGCCCGGGGTCAACCGCGGCGGAAACACTTTTAGCAGGCAACCTCAGCAGGGCAATGTGCGGCCGGGTTTCCAGAGTTTCGGCTCGGCGAATTCCGGGAATGTGAACCGCGGCCAACCTCCCGCTCAGGTTGCCAGGCCGCAACAGGAATATAACCAGGGAACGCGCGGATACGTCATGCCGGCACGTCCTGGATATTCGCAGCCCACTGAACCGTCGCGACAGGCTCCAACTTATTCGCGCGGCTACCCCGGCACCAGCGAACAGGGCCGCACTCAATACAGCCGGCCGCCACTCAATATGCAACAGCCCGTTGTTACGCCGCGCGCGAGAACGTATTCCGCGCCTGCTCCACCTGCGCGCAGTGGGGGAAGCAGTGGATATTCAGGCGGAGGGAGCCGTGGCGGATCGCCTAGCAGCAGTTCCCGCGGCGGATCCTCCGGCGGACATTCCTCCTCCGGTCACGACAGGCACTAACGATTTTTCACCCCGTCACACAGCACACCTCACTCACCGTCAGGAGGCTTCGAAGGAAGCCTCCTGCTCCTCTCCAAAATGGAAGTGGAAGGTAAACCGCCAACGCCGTGTTTATTTTTGCTTGTCTGTTGAAGGGGAATCGGAGTGTGCTGCTTTTGGGTCAGTGGATTTCGCCTGGTCCGGTTTCTTAACAACGACAATATTCTCGAGCCAGATGTCGTCACCCGTCACGACGACATCCGCCTTAATCTGGTCTTCGGGCGAAAGCGGATCCAGCAAGTTAGGATTCTTTACCGAATAGATCATCTCCATTGCCGACATGAAACCCGGAATATCCCCGGCGTCAACATCAATCCGCTGCTTGGCCTTGTCAATCGAAACGACCCTGCCCGTGAGCGCGAAACGGCTAGGCGCCGATTGCTCCTCTGCCGGCTGCGATGATTTACACCCAGCGAGCCCGGCAGAGATCGAAATTCCCGCCAGAAGGATGACCCATGGAAAAAATTTTCGCGGTTTAAATTTCATGCGACCTCTTTGGTAATAATCTTATTCCTCATATTCACTTGAATCCGAATCCACGTGCGGTTTTTGGCCACGGAATAAAGGCCTAGAAACGCGACACAATCAACAGGCCTCCGGATATAGCCACTGCATCTTCCAGGAGCGCGATGACCAGATCCCGAACTTTGAGTGCCTTCACGAGGCCAGTCCGAATCTGGTATCCCGCGAACGCGCCAGCAACGCCGCCCACCACCCCCAGGCAAGCCCCTGCCAAAATGGATTGCCCCCCTGCAACCGAAAGGCTCGCGCCGGATAATCCGCCGAGAACGATTCGTGCGATCAGCCCCAGAGGTTTCAGTCGGCTGGGTGTTGAAGGAAGCTGATCGGCAACCAGTTCGAGCGCGGCTCCCAGCGTAAAAATTCCAACCGTAACAATCGATCCCATGAACGCGAGAGGCGTGTTTTGAAGATGAATCCAGCCCTGATGAGCGCCCCAGGCCACGCACGCGGGCGCCGTCAGTGAACGCGAACCGCAGACGACGCCAATTAAGAACGCCAGGAGCAATGCGTGAGTGGTGTCCATTGAAATCTTTCTCAGTGCGTCTGACCGCAGACCGAGAATTTTTCCTGTCCGTGAAACTTATCGAGCTGCTATCCCTTGCTTCTGAACCGGCGCTTTCTCTTTGAGCAAGGCAATGAATTCACGCATCCAGGCGGGATGATCCGGCCACGCGCGCGCCGAGACCATTGTGCCATCAACAACCGCCTCCGAGTTTACGAACTCCGCGCCACCCGCTTCCACATCCGGCTGCAAAGCGGGGTAGGCCGCCGTGCGCCTCCCCTTCAGGACCCCGGCTGCCAGGAGCGCCAGCGGTGCATGGCAAATTTGGGCGACGGGTTTATTTCTCTCGAAAAAATCCCGGATGATGCGCAGGCAATCAGCGTTGTTGCGGATATATTCGGGCGCGCGTCCACCCGGAATTACCAGAGCGGCATAATCGGCGGGATTGACGTCCGCAAATGCCAGGTCCGCATCCAAGCTGTATCCCGGCTTCTCGGTGTAGGTGTCGTACCCCGGTTCAAAATCATGGACGACAAAATGGAGCTTCTTTTTTGAAGGCGCCGCGATCTTCACTTCGTAACCCTCTTCCTGTAATCGCTGGTAGGGATACATCACTTCAAGCGATTCCGCGGCATCGCCCGTTAAAATCAGGATCTTTGGTTTGGTCATAAATCATCTCCCAGAATGCTAGTATAATGCTTCCGGAGCGGGGGAGTAAGATGCCGGCCTTCTACAAGATCGATAAGGAGCGCAGGATCGTCATGAGTTCGGGGTCCGGCGTGCTGACGATCGAAGTCATCATCGGGCATCAGGAGCGTCTCTTGAATGACCCCGATTTTGATCCTGGCTACTCTCAGTTATCCGATTTTACTCACGTAACAAAAGTAGAGCTTTCCTCCGTTGACATACGTCTTGCCGCCAGGAAAAACATTTTCTTACCTCATTCGCGCCGCGCCCTGGTTGTGAAAAATGATGTCCAGTATGGCCTGGCCAGAATGTTTGAAATTCACCGCGATCTGGCAGGTGAAGTTGGGATTCGAGTCTTCCGCACCATTGATGAAGCGCTGGGCTGGGTTCTTTCAGCGGGTTCAGTTTCCGAGGATGCCTCCAGCCTTTAAGCGCCGGCGTTATTGAAGGATGCCGCAAGCGGTAAATTTCCTACCATGACGTAGGTCTGCGACGTGACACCCAGTAATTCAACCGGGCGTCCGCGCTTTTTTCCACAAGTGGAGGGCGAAAGCCCTGAACGCGGTAATGCGGCCCGTCAATATGATGCTATACAATAAATAACGAGGGGAAAATCCTGAAGCGCTCTCATCGACTGAAATGAAAAAACTACTTGCCCTGAATCGTGGCGAAATCGCCATCCGCATTCTTCGCGCCGCTGACGAACTGGGAATCCGCACGGTTGCCGTATTTTCGGACGAGGATCGCCTCAGCCTCCATCGCTTCAAGGCGGATGAGGCGTACCTGATCGGCGAAGGAAAGGGGCCGGTTCAGGCCTATCTGGACGTTGAAGGCATCGTGGCGATGGCCAAGGAACGTGGCGTCGACGCCATTCATCCCGGCTATGGCTTTCTTTCGGAGAATCCTGCGCTGCCTCGCGCCTGCGAAGCGGCGGGAATCACTTTCATCGGACCGAGCGCGGATTTGCTCGACCTGCTGGGCGATAAGACTGCGGCGCGACGTCTTGCCCAGAAAGCCGGACTCCCCGTAATTCCGGGCACGGAAGAACCGGTCACGCAAAAGGATGACGCGCGCGGTATCGCGGAAAAAATCGGCTATCCGCTCATGGTCAAGGCGGCATTTGGCGGCGGCGGGCGCGGCATGAGGGTCGCGCTGAACGCAGCGGCGCTGGAATCGAGCCTCCAGGAAGCGCGGGCGGAAGCAGGCGCGTCCTTCGGAAATGATGCCGTGTTTCTCGAGCGCTATATTCGCCGCGCTCGGCACATCGAAGTTCAGATTCTGGCGGACCGGCACGGAAACGTGCTGCACCTGCACGAACGCGATTGCTCCGTGCAGCGAAGAAATCAGAAAGTCGTGGAAGTCGCCCCCGCCGTCAACCTCGATCAGGAGATTCGCAAAGGTCTGGCCAACGCCGCGGTGGCCCTGGCGCGCGAGGCGAAATATTACAGCGCCGCGACAGTCGAATTTCTGGTGGATGCGGATACGGGTGCCTACTATTTCATCGAAGTGAATCCGCGCGTGCAGGTGGAACACACGGTCACCGAGATGGTCACCGGGATCGACATCGTCCAGTCGCAGATTCTGATCGCCCAGGGCTTCAAATTGCACGGCCATGAGATGAATTTGCCGCACCAGGAAGAAATTACCCTGCACGGATACGCGTTGCAGTGCCGCGTCACCACGGAAGATCCCGCGAACGGTTTCCTTCCCGATTACGGCAAGATTCAGACTTACCGCTCACCCGCCGGATTCGGTATTCGCCTCGATGGCGCGTCAGCGTATGGCGGCGCGGTGATTACGCCGTTCTACGATTCGCTGCTCGTCAAAGTGACGGCATGGGGCCGCGATTTTCCGCAGGCCTGCCACAGGATGGATCGCGCCCTTCGCGAGTTCCGCATCCGCGGCGTGAAGACGAATATTCCGTTTCTTGTGAATGTCGTCGGCCACAAGCAATTCCAGGCCGGTGGCGTCACCACATCATTTCTTGCGGAGACCCCTGAACTGTTCCATTTCGCGCCTCTTCGAGATCGCGCAACCAAGCTTCTGAATTATCTCGGCGAAGTGATCGTAAACGGAAATCCGGAAGTCGCTTCCAAACCCAAGCCTCAGTCGATTCGCCCTGCCCCGGTTCCGCCGCACATCGCGGGACCCCCGCCGGCGGGCACGCGTCAACTGTTGGACAAACTTGGCCCTGAACAATTCGCGGAATGGACTGGAAAGCAAAAACAGCTGCTGATCACGGACACAACCTTCCGCGACGCGCACCAGTCGTTGATGGCCACGCGCGTTCGCACCTACGACATGGACGTGATCTCCAACTTCGTCGCGCACAAACTGCACAATCTTTACAGCCTGGAAATGTGGGGCGGCGCGACGTTCGACGTATCTCTGCGATTTCTTCTCGAAGATCCCTGGATTCGCCTCCAGAATCTGCGCCGCGCGATTCCAAATATTTGTTTTCAGATGCTGTTCCGCGCGTCGAACGGCGTCGGCTACTCCGCCTATCCTGACAATGTCGTCGAGGCGTTCATCGTGGAATCCGCAGCGCAGGGCATAGATATTTTTCGCGTGTTCGACGCCCTGAACTGGCTGCCCAACATGAAGCATTCGATCGAAGCCATTCGGAAAACAAACAAGGTATGCGAGGCGTCCATCTGCTATACCGGCGACATCCTTGATCCGAAGCGGGAAAAATATCCCCTACAATATTATATTCGACTCGGAAAAGAACTTGAGAAAATGGGCGCGCATATCCTGTGCATCAAGGATATGTCCGGAGTTTGCAAGCCGTACGCGGCCGAGCGTCTCTTTACGGCGTTGAGCGAGGAAATCGGACTGCCGCTTCATTTCCACACGCATGACACCAGTGGGGTGAACGCCGCCGCCATTTTGAAAGCATCGGAGGCCGGCGTGCATGCGGCCGACGCGGCCATCGCTTCGATGAGCGGCACGACGAGCCAGCCGAACCTCAACTCCATCGTGGCGTCGCTTCAACACACGGAGCGGGACACCGGGCTCGACCTCGACGCGCTTAATGCCTGCGCCGATTACTGGGAAACGGTGCGGACCTGGTACCGGCCTTTCGACAACGCGCCTCCGGCGGGCACCGCCGAGGTTTACCTTCACGAGATGCCAGGCGGACAGTATACGAATCTCCGCGAGCAGGCCGAGTCCATGGGATTGGGGCCGCGCTGGCAGGAACTGGCGCAAACCTACGCCGAGGTGAATTTTGCGTTCGGCGATATCGTGAAGGTCACGCCTTCCAGTAAGGTTGTTGGCGATATGGCGATATTCCTGGTCAGCCACGATATGAAGGTAAAAGACCTTGAAAATCTGGGACCCGATCACAATCTGACCTTGCCGAATTCCGTGGTCGAGATGTTCGCGGGCGCGCTGGGCGAGCCCGAGGGAGGATGGCCGGCGAAAATCCAGTCCGTGATTTTGCACGGCGCGAAACCAAAGACCGGGCGTCCCGGCGCGCAACTTGCCCCCGTGGATTTAGAAAAAACAAAAATTGAAGTCGAAAAGAAAACCGAACAACAGATTTCCAATGCCGACCTGATGAGCTATCTGATGTATCCGGAAGTGTTTCTGAAATTCGCGAAGGCACGGGCGACCTACGGAGACATGGAAATCCTGCCGACGCCTCAATTCTTTTATGGAATTGAAAAAGGCCAGGAAATTGCCGTGGAGTTGGAGCCGGGGAAAATTCTGGTCGTGAAGCTGCTGACCGTCAGCGACCCGCATCCCGAGGGCACGCGGACCATCTTTTTTGAGTTGAATGGCCAGCCGCGCGAAGTCACCGTGCGGGACGTCGCGTTGCGCGCCACGGTGCAGGCCCGCCTCAAAGCCGACCCCGCTGAGCCGGGGCAGGTTGGATCGCCGATTCCCGGGGCGATCTCCAGCATTGCTGTGGACGTGGGGCAGCAGGTGAAGAAGGGCGATCGGCTCCTGGTCCTCGAAGCGATGAAGATGCAATCGACCGTCTACGCACCTATTGACGGAAAAGTAACCAAAAAGCTTGCGAATGTCGGCGACAAAGTCGAAGCGAAAGACATACTGCTCGTCCTGGAGTAGCTCTCGCAATCGGCTTGATCGCAGCGGAGCGCCCTCCCATGAAATACGACGCGATCGTGATTGGCTCGGGCCAGGCGGGAAATCCGCTGTCCTTCCGGCTTGCCGACCTGGGATGGCGCGTCGCCCTGATCGAAAAAGCCAACCTCGGCGGCGCCTGCGTTAACACTGGCTGTACGCCCACAAAGACCATGGTTCATCGGGCCCAGGTGGCGTATTACGCGCGGAACGCCGCTCGTTGGGGCGTGAACGCGCAGAACGTAAGCGTCGATCTTCCAACGATCGTCGCGCAGAAAAATAATGTCGTCCAGAGTTTCCGCAGCGGAACACAGCACAAGATCGAAAAGCGGGGAAACCTGCATCTTTACAAAGGCCGTGCCCGATTCGTCGATGCGCGCCAAATCCAGGTGTCGCTATCCGGCGCGGAAGACGTACTGCTCGAGTCCGAAAAGATTTTCATCAATACCGGAGGACGCCCGCGAATTCCCCGCATCCCCGGTCTCGACACCATTCCGTTCCTGACCAATGAAAACATCATGGATTTAACGGTGCTCCCCGAGCACATGATCGTCCTCGGCGGCGGATACATCGGCCTGGAATTCGGGCAGATGTTCCGCCGCTTCGGCAGCCGCGTCACCATCATCCACAAGACGGAGCAAATTGTTCCCCATGAGGACGCCGAAGTCTCCGATGAATTGAAAAAAGTCTTGCACGCGGAGGGAATCGATTGCTATTTGAATGTACAGACGACCCGCGTAGAGAAGAAAGGCGACGCGATCGTGCTCTCATTCAAGACACCCGATGGACCGATGTCCGTTTCCGGTTCGCACCTCCTGGTAGCCGTCGGGCGGCAGCCGAATACAGATGATCTTGGCCTGGAAAACGCGGGAATCGAGAAGGACAAAAATGGTTTCGTGAAAGTGAATCACCGGCTGGAAACGAATGTTCCCGGCGTATGGGCGCTCGGAGATGTCAACGGCGGACCCGCCTTCACACACATTTCCTACAACGATTTCCAAATCATCGATGCGAACCTGACACGGGGAAAAAATCTTTCGACCGAGAATCGCATTGTTCCCTACTGCGTGTTTACGGACCCGCAGCTTGCCGGCGTCGGCCTCACCGAAAAAGAAGCGAGGGCGAAAGGCTACAAACTGAAGATCGGTAAGATTCCTATGTCCCATGTCGCACGCGCCATCGAGCGGGACGAGACGGCGGGACTCATGAAAATTGTCATTGATGCGGCGACCGACCGCATCCTGGGCGCAACGATACTTTCGTCGGACGGCGGCGAGCTGATTCACATTTTGTACCTCCTGATGCTCGCAAATTTGCCGTACACGCTGCTCAAGGGCGCGGTCTATATCCACCCCACGCTCGCGGAAGGATTTTTCGCGCTCATGGAAAGCGTGAAGCCGGCCGACTGAATCGGATGCCAGCAGACTCAACACAAATTTCCCGGCGCATCCGTCGCTTGCGGCGGCGGGAATTGCCGGCTGACACAGTCCAACTGGCGCGGTACCTCATTGGCAAGACTTTGGTTCTTGACTTGCCTCAGGATCGCCTGAGCGGGCGCATTGTGGAGACCGAAGCGTATGCGGTCGGCGATGCGGCAGGGCACGCGTTCACCGGTGAAACGCCCAGCAGACGCTCGCTTTTTCTGCGGCGCGGCCACGCTTATGTTTATTTCACGTATGGCTCCTGTTTCATGATGAACGTCTCGAGTGAGACGCCTGGCGTTGGCGCGGGCGTCCTTCTGCGCGCGCTCGAACCGCTCGAAGGAATTCCGTTCATGGAGCGGCGGAGAGGAACGCACCGTCTGCTCGACCTGGCTCGCGGGCCGGGACGCCTTGCCCAGACGATGAGTATCGATAAGCGGTTTGACGGTGTTGATTTGTGCGCGGGCGGCAAATTGTGGCTCGGCAGCGCCGTCCGCCCCGCGGGACCCATCGGCACGAGCATACGAATCGGAATTACTCGCGACGTCCACCTGCTTCATCGTTTCTACGAGCGAGGGAGCCCGTTCGTCAGCGGTCCGAAACGGCTGAGTGAGTAAACCTATGGTACAAATAGAATTGTTGTTGCGCCAGCGTCTCGCCGGCGACTTTTGAAGTTTTCACAAAACAACGCCGGCGAGATGCCGGCGCTACAGAACACGGGGGAACAAAATCATGCCAGATCCTGTGTGCACGCATCTGAATACGATTCGTAAAGTGCATCCGAGCGCAAAAGGATGCGAGGAATGCTTGAAGATGGGCGACTCGTGGGTTCACCTCCGGCTGTGCCTCGAGTGTGGCCACGTCGGTTGCTGCGATTCCTCCAAGAACAAACATGCCACCAAGCATTTTCATGCAACCAAGCACCCCATCATTCAATCCTTTGAACCAGGCGAAGATTGGCGGTGGTGTTACGTGGATGAGATCGAGGTTTAACGCGAGCCTCAACGATTTCCGACCTTCGATCGCGCCGGAGGCAATTTAAAATGCCCGTGACGAAATCGATTCTGGACCGGCCCGAGGCGTGGCCCGCGCTTCCACTTTCCGCATGGGCGGATACCTATGCGACGCTTCACATGTGGACCCAGATCGTCGGCAAGGTGCGCCTGGGGCTGAGTCCGCTCGTGAATCATTGGTGGGAGGTGCCGCTTTACGTCAGCGCAAGGGGCCTTACGACTTCCCCCATTCCGTACAGGAATGGAATTTTTGAAATCGAGTTCGACTTCATTCATCACTACCTCAACGTCGTGACAAGCAACGGCAAATCCAGCAGCATGCGGCTCGAGCCGCGCTCCGTCGCTGATTTTTACTCGGCTTTTATGGCCATGCTGGCCTCGCTTGGAATTGAAGTCAAGATCTGGAACATGCCGGTGGAAATACCCGACCCGATTCGTTTTGACAAAGACCGAATTCACGCCTCGTACGACCCGCAATATGCCCATTTGTTTTGGCGGATTCTTGTAACCGTTGATTCCATCTTCAAGGAATTTCGAGCTGGATTTATCGGTAAGAGCAGCCCGGTGCATTTCTTCTGGGGCAGTTTCGATCTTGCCGTCACGCGATTTTCGGGCCGCCGCGCGCCGGAACGTCTGGGAGCGGACAAAATGACGCGCGAGGCGTACTCGCACGAAGTCATCAGCGTCGGGTTTTGGCCCGGCGGCGGAGACGTGAAGGGAGCCGCGTTCTACGCATATGCCGCTCCGCAGCCCGCGGGATTTGCCGAGCATCCCGTGCGCCCTGCGGCGGCATTTTACAACCAGCAATTGGGCGAGTTTCTCCTGATGTACGACGACGTGCGGGCAGCGGAATCTCCCCGTGACGCTCTGCTCGATTTTTGCCAGCGTACGTACGAAGCAGGCGCGGACCTGGGGAAGTGGGATCGCCGCGAGCTTGAGAAGCAGACGTAGAAAATCCACGCATCCCGCACGGTGATGCGAGCGACGTTGTCGCAATCCGGGAAATAGTCCTCCCTCATCATGCCAATTACGCGTGACCGACTGAAAATAAATGTGTTCTTCGGTCATCTGTTAGTCCCCTGATCGGTTCTTTCGTGGGTACACGCCATTTCCCTCCCGAAGTGAATTGTGCAATGTTTTACGCTATCCTTACAGCCCGGTTCCGCCATTGCGTGTCAGTATGCTTACTCAACGGAAAGTCACTCGATGATGACGCGGTTCACACAATTCATCGCAGCCTTGAGTCTTATGTGTTTTTTCGTCGCTCCCGCTGCCGCACAGCGCGATCGCGGAGAACTGCAGATCGAAGTGCATGACCAGCAGGGCGCGGCAATCGCAGCAGCGGGCGAGCTCGTCAGTGAAGGCAATCAGTTCCATTTGAATTTCCAGGTTGGAAATGATGGCCGCTACACCGCGCAGGATCTTGCGTTTGGCGTCTATCGAGTTAGCCTGACGCTTGCAGGATTTGCACCTTCCACTCTGTTGGTTGAAATTCGTTCCATCGTTCCTAAGCACCTTGCCGTGACTCTGGGACTCAAGCCAGTCGAAACTCAGATGGAAGTCAGCGATTCAGGGACGCTGATGGACACCACAAGGGCCGATACTGTTTACACAATCGGCTCTCAGACGATCGACGAGCAAATGCCCGCTCAACCCGGGCGCGGCGTTGCGGATGTTGTGGATGCCCAGCCCGGATGGCTGTATGAAGCCAACGGCGTGCTGCACCCGCGCGGCGCGGAATACGATGTTCAGTACGTCATTGACGGCACGCCGGTGACGGAAAACCGGTCGCCTGCCTTTGCGCCGCCTCTGGATTCGGAAGATGCTGAGTCCATGCGTGTGATGACCGCCGGCTTTCCCGCCGAGTACGGCAGAAAACTGGGCGGCGTCGTGGAGATTACCTCTCCCAAGAATGATCCGGCGGGCCTGCATGGCGAGCTGGACGCGGAAGGCGGAAGTTTTTCTTCGGGTTCTCTCCACGCGGCGCTTTTCTATTCCATTGGCACAAATAGATTCTCAGTCAGTGGAGATGGATTTCACACCGACCGCTATCTCGATCCGCCGGTTCTGGGCAACTATACAAACCTGGGGAATTCCGGAGGATTTTCCGTATCGTACGAGCACGATTTCTCGAACGGCGACAGGCTCTTTGCCACGTTTTCTCAAAATGCCGTCCGTTATCTTGTGCCGAACGAATTGGTCCAGCAGCAGGCGGGCCAGCGCCAGGACGCCGCGCAGAGCGAAACAGGGGGCCAGATCCACTTTACACACGCCTTTTCAACAAATGTCCTCTTGAGTCTCGCGGCGAGCGTGCGTGACGCCACGGCGTTGCTCTCCTCGAACGCGCTGTCCACTCCCGTCATCATTTCGCAGGATCGCGGTTACCGCGAAGGATACGCGCGCGCCGATCTGGCCGGGCATCATGGCAGGAACGATTGGAAAGTCGGCATCGATGGCCTCTTCAACCCCGTTCATGAAAACCTGCAATATCAGATCACCGATCCCACGCAATTCGACCCCGGCACGGCATTGCAATTCCAGTTTTCCGACCACCGCTGGGACATCGAGCCATCCGCATATATTGAGGATCAGATCAAGCTCGGCAATTGGAATATCAGCGCCGGTTTGCGGTTTGACCATTACGGATTTGTAGTGAACGAATCCGCATGGAGTCCCAGGGTCAGCGTGTCGCGCTATATTTCCTCGGCCGATCTTCTCCTTCACGTGTCGTACGACCGTGTTTTCCAGACTCCCGCATTGGAGAATTTATTGCTGGCCAGCTCGCCGCAACTCGACTCGGTGAGCGACCTGGTCGTCAGGCTCCCCGTCGAGCCCGCGACGGCGAATTATTACGAAGCGGGCTTCACCAAACCCTTTGCCGGAAAATTCCGCGTCGAGGGCAATGTCTTCCTCCGTGACTTTCACAACTACTCGGACGACGATACGCTGCTCGATACGGGCGTGAGTTTTCCCATTGCCTTTTCCACCGCCCAGATTCGCGGCGAGGAAGTTCAGATTGCCGTGCCGCGCTGGGGCCGTTTTTCCGGCTTTGTCAGCTACTCGAATCAGATCGGAATCGGTCAGGGCCCCATCACCGGAGGTCTTTTCCTGGGTGATGATGCTTCCGGCATTTCGGACACAAGCAAGTTTCCCGTTTCGCAGGACCAGCGAAATACGCTTCACACTCGCGTTCGCTTTCAGGCTACCGAGCGGCTATGGCTTGCGACCAGCGCCGAATACGGCAGCGGGCTGCCCGCGGATCTAGGCGGCCCGGTGAGCGCTGACGATATCGGTTTTTTCCTGACGCAATACGGCTCCGCCATCGTGGATCACGTGAATTTCACCGCCGGCAGGGTGGCCCCGAATTTCTCGCTCGACGCCGCGGCCGGTGCCACGCTTTTTCACAAGGAACAAAAGGAAATCACCGTACAGGTCGAAGGGAACAATCTGACCAACCGTGTGAACGTCATAAATTTCGCCAGCCTTTTTTCGGGGACCGCGGTGGGCACGCCTCGAAGCGTCAGCGCCCGCTTAAAAGTGGGCTTCTAAAGTAACAGGAATTTCGGAAGCACTAAAGTAAGCGGCGAACCGGCTTGTGACAGAAATCGCGGAGAAAAAATAGCACAGCGCATGTCCCCGCATTGCCTCCAAAGTTCACTATAGCGTTTTACTGCAGCCCGGATACTTTTTGCGCCGCCTTGACGAACACGCTTACGTCTTCGTCCAACAATAATCGCTGCTCTACCAACGCCTTCGACGCCAGCTGCACCTTGTTGACGTAATCGGCCTTGCTGCTGTAACGCTCTGCGAGAGATCGGCGCGGATCTCCATTCACGTTTCGATCGGCAGCCGTCTTCGCGAAGGGAATGGTTGAACCAACACTTGAGCATGCTTCCCCTTGGGCGAAACCAGCCTTGCGCGGATTCCAGCCGGTGTACGTCGCAATCGGAACGCTGACGTCAGGTACACGTACCCCGGATATTTCGTTTCCGTCCGCATCCGTGGTCGGCATCAACACTTGGTACAATTTTGTCAGATTTGCAACGGGTACCGCCTTGGAGTAGTCGGTCAGGAACAGCTGATTGTAGGCGGCAGGGTAAGCCACTCCGATCTTGCTTAAATCCGGAAATCCCACCTGGGTCCGGGATGTCGGCGGCGCCAACGTTCCAGCAGAAATCATCGGATAGCGCGAGGGAGGCGGAGCTTCACCTGTGGCGAGCCACGCCTCCATTGCCGGAATCAAAGCACGATCCGTGGCGCGCTCATCAACCGCGCTCGACAGGTTCTGGCACGCGTTCCTTTCAGCCTCGCTTCCCACACCATTGCCACCGCCATGCTGCGTCCCTGGAACCATATAGAGCCGCACGTTGTCGGGGATGGGAATTTCGTGGCCAGCCCCGTCCGTCACGAGCAGCGAGCCGCGCCCGCCCCACAGCTCGAAGGCGCCATCAAGATGCATGATCTTGGGACAGGTATTGCTGGCGAGGCACTTTTTCAAGAGCCCGTCGGTTACGCCGCTCACCGGGTCGGTGGTAACGGCGTAGGTGAAAGGAAACTGATCGCCTGGTTGGAAGTGATCCTCGTGCTCCTTCGACCAGCGGCCTGGTTGGCCCCAGCGAAAGTTGGTATAGGTCTTGCGTGAGCCTGGGATGATTGGCATAAGGCCATCGAACACCTTGTGTCCACGTGCATCGTCGTTAAAACCTTGCCACAAGAAGTCGCGTGTGAAGCGCCCGGATTGCGAGATGCCCTCGCCTATGGCGACGTCAACATTTGTGCTGGGATTTACCGCACACTGTCCGTTGGCTTGATTGATCGCACAGGGAGCTTGCTTAAGGTCATTGAGCGGATTCTGTGTACCTTGCTTATCAGTCGAATCGTAGCGGAGAAACGAAATCAAATCGCGCACGGCGGCGAAGCCGATTCCCATCACGATAGGGTCTTTGGCTGGGTAAACAAAAGAATAGATCGCGCCAGCATCCATATCCGCAGGACGGTTGACCACCACCTGCTTGTCGTCAACGTATTTCCAGTTACTGGCCGGAATGACTTTAGATGGCGAATCCCACGTCATACCCGTTGGCGTCACCCACGTCTCACGTACGTTGAACGTGACCTTGGACTGGTCGAGATTTGCCGCTGGATACGTTAGCCTGAACGCGCTCGGATTCTCCGTCTTGTCGAAGACCACTTCTTCGCGGCTCATCCCGGTGATGGGCGTGCCCTCGGCATTGGTGGCTACCGGAAAATTGGCGCCGATTTCTCCTCCGGCTCCCCCATTCCCGGACTGTCGCACATCGCCTTGCCAGCCGCTCCACACGATTGTGTACCCTTGCCGCAGCAACAATCCGTCGCCTTGCTTGCCCGCATCAAATGTGGCGCCGGCCCCGTTGAATGTGCCCAGGGCCGATTTACCGCCGCGATTGACCACATCATAGAAAAGTATGCGCTTAGCCGTCGCGGCATTCTTCGGCCGTAGGATCACAAAGTCAGTCGTGTACGCGACAAAACCGTCCGTGCCGACCTGTACTCGATTGAGATCCACAATCCCAGCATTGGCTGGATGATTCGGGTTGATTTTCCCGTGGACGACCCCGCTGATGACCACGTACGGCCCTATACTGCCAAAGGATGCCCCGCCGTATGCGTCGGCAACCGACTTGATTTCGAGTTGATCAACAAAACCGGCAGCAGTGTCATGGGGGTCGGCTTTCGGGCCGGATTGAAGAGTGCGTGGCCGTCCGGGCGTTTGGAGAGCCAACGACATTATCAATAGCGCAACGAGCGTAAGAAGCTTCTTCATGTTTCTCATCCGTATACGTCCGTAATCCATCCAGGGGAAAAGACCTGCCCGTGTGGAAAATGCTGCCCGGAATTTCCATTTTGACCCCCGGACTGACCGGTAACCTACACTCAATCCCGTCAACATGCAATGCTCCCCAATCCTCCAGCTGATTCTTGCGCGCTATACGCTCTATTTGACAGCCTGATTGCCGGGGAATAGGATTCTTCGTATTCCAATGTTGAACAATCTATTCACTCGAACCAGTCCTTCAAAATCAGAGCCACTCGTAGCTCGTTCTCGTTGGCGCAAAGCACAACTGATTTGTGCCTTCGCATTACTGGCCGCTGGCATCGCGGCCGCCGCCGATTCCGCCGATCCAAAACGCTATCTGGACGACATCAAGGCGCTCTCGGCTCCCGCGATGGAGGGCCGCGGCGCAGGAACCCAGGGCATTCTGCGGGCCATGCATTTGATCGAGGACCGATATCACTCTCTGGGCCTTCAACCTGCGGGAACCAACTCCTACCTTCAGCCGTTCACCGTGATTACGGGGGCGCAGCTTAAGGATGGCAATCGCCTGGAAGTTCAGAAAGGCGCAGACAGGAGGGACCTGAAACTGAATCAGGATTTCGTTCCGTATAGTTTCTCATCCTCGGCTGAAGTCAGCGGCCCCGTTGTATTCGCCGGATACGGCGCGACCGCGCCCGAATTTAATTACGACGACTACGCGCACCTCGACGTTAAGGATAAAATCGTTCTCCTCCTTCGCTATGAACCTGCGGGATTCGCCGCCAAGAGCGGGCACGCCGGACTCACCGAGCACTCCCAACTGATTACCAAGGCGATCAATGCGCGGAATCATGGCGCCAGAGCGATCATCCTGATCAATGGAAAGCTCGGCGACGGAGAGGAAGATTTGCTCACAAGGTTTGGAAGCGTGAATGGCCCGGAGAACGCCGGGATCGTAATGGTCCAGGCGAAGAACGATGTCGCGCAAGGCTGGTTTGCGGCGGCCGGGAAGTCGCTCACCGAAGTTCAGGATCAATTGAATTCGGGTGCAACGCCGGATTCCTTCGCGTTCCTCGGCGATCTGCGCGTTTCGCTCCGCGTCAACATTGAGAGCACGCGCGCCACCGTGGATAATGTCCTTGCCTACCTTCCCGGGAAGACCGACGAATACATCATCATTGGCGCGCACTACGACCATCTGGGATACGGCAACGTGGACTCGCTCGCCCCTTCGCAGATTGGCCAGATTCATCCCGGCGCGGATGACAATGCCTCCGGCACCGCTGGCGTGATGGAACTGGCGCGACTGCTCGCTCCACGCAAGGGCCAGCTTCAGCGCGGAATCCTCTTCGCTTCGTTCGCGGGAGAGGAACTCGGCCTGCTCGGTTCTGCCGAATGGGCGAAGGACCCGACGCTGCCGCTCGGCAAAGCCGTGGCCATGATCAACATGGATATGATTGGCCGGATTAAGGATGAAAAAGTTTTCATCGGTGGAGTGGGAACGGGCTCAACATTCAAGAGCCTACTCGAAGAGGAAAAAGCCAAGTCGCCTTTCAATTTTGAATATTCCGCCAGCGGCTACGCGGCAAGCGATCACACCTCCTTTGTCGCGAAAAAAATCCCCGTCCTTTTCTTTTTCTCCGGATTGCACTCGGATTACCACAAGCCCTCCGACACCTGGGATAAGATCAACGCGCCCGATGCCGCGAAACTCCTTAATTTTATCGAAGACGTTGCCGTGAAGATCGATTCCACCCCCGAGCGAGTTGCCTTTGAAACGGTCAAGGATGACCAGTCCGGCGGCCCGTCCGCCAGCGGAGGCGGCAGCGGTTACGGCCCATGGTTTGGCTCCATCCCGGATTTCGGACAGGAAACCGACGGCGTGAAATTCTCCGACATCCAGCCGGGTTCGCCGGCCGCAAAAGCGGGCTTCAAGGGTGGCGATGTACTGGTTCAATTTGGAGCCCTGCCGATTCATAATTTGTACGATTTCACCGATGCGTTACGCCGCAGCAAAATAGGCGACGTCGTGGAAGTGAAAGTCCTGCGAGATGGCAAGCCCGTCACTGCCTCCGTGAAGCTCGAGCAAAGAAGGTAGACCATGCAAAAACCACGCGTCGCACGGACTGCGCTTCTACTTCTTTTCACCGCGTCCGCCTCGTTCGTGACTTATTCGCAGGCACAACAGGCGGGGCAAACGTCTTCCACTTCGCTTGGACTTCCTTCTGAGAAACACTTGCGCAACGTTCGTGAACTCACCTTTGGCGGAACGAACGCCGAGGCCTATTTTTCAGCCGATAACAAATATCTGATCTTCATGCATTCCGGCGAAGGAGTTCCCTGCGATCAGATGTACGTCATGCCGGTGGATACGCCGGACGGAAAGCCCGCAGTCCCCAAAATGGTGAGCACCGGCAAAGGCCGCACAACGTGCGGCTACTTTTTTCCTGATGGGAAGCACATTCTGTTTTCCTCAACGCACGAAGCCAGCGCCGCGTGCCCGCCTCCGCCCGATTATTCCAAGGGCTACGTCTGGCCCATTTACAGCTCCTACCAGATTTATACAGCCAAGCCCGACGGCAGCGATTTAAAACGCCTCACAGATGTTCCCGGCTACAACGCGGAATCCACCATCAGCCGCGATGGCAAAAAAATCGTCTTCACGTCCACGCGCAATGGCGACCTGGACGTGTACTCGATGAACGCCGACGGCACCGACGTTCGCCAGTTGACGCACGAACTTGGCTATGACGGCGGCGCGTGGTTTTCAGACGACGGCAAAGAAATTGTGTACCGCTCCGAGCAGCCGAAAACGCCCGAAGCGATCGCCGACTACAAGGACCTGCTCTCGCGCGGCCTGATCCGTCCCGGAAATCTGGAAATCTGGGTGATGGATGCCGACGGCAACCACAAGCGCCAGGTCACGCACAACGGAGCGGCGAATTTTGCGCCCTACTTTTTCCCCGGCGGCAAACGCATTATTTTTGCATCCAACATGGAGAACCAGAAGGACCCCAGCGGCTTCGATCTCTACATGATCAACGTCGACGGCACCGGCCTCGAACAAGTCACCACGCACCCCGACTTCGACGCCTTCCCCATGTTTTCTTCCGACGGCAAACGCCTCGTCTGGGCCTCGAATCGCAATAACAAAGCCCCGCACGAGACCAATCTCTTCATCGCCGATTGGGTGGAATGAGTAGCGCAGGCGTCCCGCCGGCAGGTTTTGCGCCTTATTGGCATCGCCACAAAACTGCCGGCGGGACGCCTGCGCTACTTTGACCCGGCAGCTGGCATCGTCCCCTCATACTGCTTCCACCCCGCAACCAACGCCTTCACGACGTGGCTGCCCACCCAGGTACGCTGATTCAAGAGAAGGCTCATATGCCGTGTACCCGCCGTGTCTCTCACGGTTGGCGCTCTGCTCGGCGGTCTCATCGGGCGCCTGCATATCGAAATTGCTGCCGGTGCGGAGCACCAGCACGCGGTTCCAGTCCGCTCGGCCCGCGCGCGTGAGCGCCGCGAGCGCCGCCATGCTGCCGGAGTCATTCATCGCGGTTGAAGCGAAAGTCGCTTGTCCGTCCGTTGAGTAGCGCACCCACCTGTGCGCCCACTCGTCCATCTTTGCGCCGTGCCAGTATGTCTCCCCGGCCAGGTTCGCGCCCACCAGCACACGCGGAGGCTGCTGCGCGGCAGCGTAGCCCTTGTAGCGCGCGCCCAGGGCTCGCATCTGGTCGTTCTCCGGCAACTTCAATTCCCGCGTCAATTCGAACGCCCACCCGAGCAGCGCTGGATTGAGCCGCACCACGGACCCGTTCGCATTGCTATGCGCGCCGTCCTTCGGCCAATTTCGAACGTCTCCTTCGGCCCCAGGAGGGTAATCCGGATGTTCGTCGGGCTTGGTCGCGTCGAGTGAGTAAAATCCGTCCGGCCAGTCGCTCGGCATTTCGCGCGCGTCAATCTCGTGCAGCAGGTCGCCATTCACCACATAATCGGTCCAGATGGCCGAAGCCAGCGGCACCTCTCTGGGGGACACGCCCGCAATCCCGTTCAAAAGCCAATAACTCTTTCTCAGATCGAATCGAGGATCGAGGCCGAACGCCATCAGGTTCACGCCCGGCCGGATGTTCCCCGGCCCGACTGCCATGGCGAGCTCGGAGCCGTCCGCATTTGACCGGATCGAGCGGCTCATCCCCGGCACGTTGATGACGCGATCGAGGTGATCGCGCTCGACCCAGAATTGCAGCTCGCCCGGCGTGTCGCCCGTGTCTTTGCCCACTTCAAAGTAGACAACCACGATTACTTTTGGCCGGATAATTTCGGCTTTCGTATTTGTTTGTGCGAAGGCATTCTGAACGGCGCAGCTCCATGACAGGAGGATGGCAATCCCTAGAAGCAGTCGCGTCAACCGAAGAAACTCCCTTGATTTCCTTCGCATCTTCAAATCATCCATAAATCGCTCCTGTCAGGCTAGAGGAGTGTATCCCAAGCCCAACGGCGTGAGGTTCTTGCCCGCTGGAAATGAAAACGGCGCCCCGACTTGTCGGGGCGCCGCGCGATTGGTTAATCGGTATCGGGCTAAAAGAAGAACTTACCCGAGATTTGAAGCTGTCTTGCGCCGCCCAGGATGCTGCTCGTGGAGGAGGGCACCAGGAAGCTCGACTGGGGCACCAGGCAACTCACGTAAGCAGTGGACGCCGGGCAAGCGCCTGACCCGGGAGCCAGAGTGGCGTAGGCGACCGAGGTAACACCGTTTACGTTTGTGTGATTGAATAGGTTGAACGCCTCACCGATCACCTGCAGTTTCATCCGCTCAGTGAACTTGAAGTCCCGGGAAATCCGGAAGTCCACGTCGCGAACCTGCGTTTTGCCGCGGTAGAAGTTCTTCGATACGACAGGAATTCGTCCGGCGGTCGTACCTGCGTTCAGTGATTCGCCGCCCGTCACACCTCCATCGATACCAGCAATGGTCTGGCCCGACACGAGTACCGACGGCGGTGTCGAAGAACTCATGAGGGCATTAACGGGCATCGGTGACGCTAGCGTGATGACTCCGCTAAAGCCGAAGCCGTTGACGAGGTATCCGAGGGCTGGACTATCGACTTTAAACGTCGGGGCATAAAGCGTACTGATAATTAGTCGCTGTCGTTGGTCGTAATCCGAGTAGCCCGATTCGCCCTGTTCATTCAAGGGATCCAGGACGGCATCCGAGCTGCCGGAAAATGTGCCAGTGGAACCCATCACTTGCCCGTCGTCGGTTGCCTTTGAAAGGGTGTAATTCGCCAGCAATTCGAACCCGTGGCTGAACTGTTTCTTCACGGTCGTGATGCCGGCGACATACTGGCTACGGACAATACTTTGGCACGCGCTGATGATTCCGATTCCCGTGTCGCTCCTCGCGGCGTAGAACGGAACCGTGACGATTTCAGAACCCGCAGCGGGCACACCACCATAGAACTGGCCCCCAGCGATTGGAAGCACATCATAGGACACGGTTGAGGGCGGCGTGATTAGCGTAGGCACGCCGCCGACTGTCTTCGTGACTGGCGTGCCGGGTGCGGCGATGTTAGCGTCCGGGCACGTCGGGAGATGCTGCCCCCGCGTAAGCATCAAGGTTTCCGAGACGCTTATGTTTCCCGGAAGTTGATGTTCAACAGCGACTTCCCCTTCGTTCACCATCGGCTCGAGGAAATCCGGCGCCTGGCCTCTTATGTTCAAGTTCGAAACGCTAAGCGTGCTGGGATTTACCGCAAGCGATACCGGCGTTACGGCGGTCGCTCCCGTAAGAGGTAGCGCTTCAAGCGCCAGGCCCGGAGAGTTGAACAGGATGTTCGGGAACGCGGGATCGGTTTGCTCACCGGCTGCTGGTAGGCAGGTGAGAGGTGTGCTGAATACACCACTGCTTGGCGTGTATCCGACGTTGCAGCCATAAGTCTTCTGCACTTCGCCGTTTTCAACCCGCGTATTGTAGAGGAGGCTGTCCGACGTGTTGCCGAAGAACATTCCGTATCCGGCGCGGATGACCGTGTCTTTGTCCAACTGCCACGCAAAGCCGAAACGCGGTTGGAAGTTAAGTTTCGAAATATTGATTTTGCTCGTATAGAAAAGACCAAGAGGATCCTGCGTGTACGGGTGGGCCGGTTGAGGAATCCATTGCATATCCCAACGCAGGCCCATGTTTAGAGTAACAGTCGGACTGACTTTCCACGCATCTTGAACATAGGTCCCGTAGTGAACGTCGTAGAAATCGTCCTTTCCGGCAACAGCAGCAGGGTTAACGACGTCAATCGCCTGCGAAAAGCTGTTGTAATGACGTCCGATACATACGTCCACCCCACCGACGATGCACTTCGCGGCATTCGCCCCGAGGCTGTCTGAGGAAAGGGGCAAGTTATAGAGATCCGCGACCCAGGCCTGCAGAGTGGCTTCCTCCGTTGTGGCGCTCGTATCGGAGAAGTTGTAGCTGTAAACGCCGCCGCCGTTAAACAGGTTGATCAACAATTCGTGAACCGGACTGATGTCCAATCCGAACTTCAGAGCGTGGTTTCCGTGAACCCAGGAAACTGAGTCCACGAACTGCAACCGGTGCTCATCGGGAAACGCGGGACGCGGGAGAGCGTTGCGTTGCCCATAGGCAAAAAGGTCCCCGACCGCAACGCTGGGGCCGGAAAAATTCGCGCTGTAGAACTGGAAATCCCGCGACCACTGGAACCGGAAATCATTGATCATCGAGGAAGAGATCACTGAGTTCCAATCCGCGACCAGGAACCGGTCGTGGGTGCCGAAGTTGCCGTTCTGGTAGATCGAACCGGCGTTAAACGTGGCCGACTGATCGTAGCCGTTCGGGCTCCTGAAATTCATGAAATTGAATGACGCGCTGAGATGGTTTCTGGTCGTCGCTTGGTAATCGAGCTTGCCGAGAAAAACGTCCTGATTCGCAAGCCGGGGTTGTGGGCCAATCGTGCTATTAATGACACCCACCGCAGCCGTACACTGTGCAGCGGTGAGGCCCGTGACGGTATCTGCCACGCCGCCAACGGTTACCGGATTCACAGCGGTATTCGTTCCGCAGTTATTTCCCAGCAGGTTCGCTACAGCAGAGGACGCGTTCGAAGTTGAGGGGCCAGTATAAATAATGGGGAACGAACGCCGCTGCCCGTCATAATTCACGAAGTAAAAAAACTTATCATTGATGATTGGTCCCCCGACGCTGCCTCCGAATTGCTGGCGTTGGTGTTCACTGGGGGGTGCGATGCACTGGCCGTTCGAGAGAAAGGTGACCGATGGGCAAGCGCCGTTAATCGGAGAGCTGCCATGCGTCTTCGCATAGGGGTCCAGTGCGTTCAACGACGGATAACGCAAATAGTAGAAGAGGTCGCCGTGTATTGCGTCTGTTCCCGATTTCGTGACGGAGTTAACCTGTCCTCCGGCGGCGTTTCCGAATTCGGCGCTGTAGGCACTCGATTGAACGCTGAACTCCTTAACGGCGTCCAGGCTGTAGGTGTACCCAACAGCCGTCCTGCCGCGATCCTCTGAGAAGAACGCCTGCTGGTTGCTCACGCCGTCCACGGTGCTGTTGTTGAACAGCCCCGAAATCCCGTGATAGCTCACCAATCCCGAGGTTCCGTCGTTTGTAACGCCCGGAGTTAGCAACACGAATTCTTCCCAGCGCCGGCCATTGATGGGCAATCCTGCGGCGAGAGTCTCGCTAACCGTCTGGGAGAGCTCAGTCCGGTCAGGCTCAATCACCGGAGCCTCTCCAGTTACCGTAATTTCGGAGACCGAGGTCCCTACGGTCATCGCGGAATCAACAGTGAGAATCTGCCCGACTTGAAGGAGAATATCCTTGCGCACGACGGTCTGAAATCCGTCCTTGCTTATCGTAATTTGGTAGTGGTCCGGCTGCAGGAACGCGGCCGTGTAACTTCCGGAGTCCGTGGTCGTAATATCCGGACGCGCAATGTTGGTATCGGTGTCGAGAATTACGATTTTCGCGTCGGGAACGGACAGGCCCTTGGGGTCGGTCACCGTTCCGGTGATTGTTCCGACTCCGCCCTGGGCAAATGCTGCGGCTGAAAATCCGCCCAAAGGCAGCAGGATTGCCAGGCTGATTACACCAATTCGCACAGAAATATTCGCTGGGTTACTCATTTTCTTCAACACCCCCGTCTTTCGTTCGATTTCTATCCATTAGGCCGGACACCCCCACTTCTGCTCCTTGCCTATAGATAACGGCGCGTATGTTAGACCAGCAGAGTATCGGTTGCCAATTCATACTTTTTGTTACTCGGATTTGAAAATCGGTTAACGGGACATAAAGCTGATCCCTCCCGGAGGGTGGTTTGGACCCTTGAGGGCCCTTTTTAGTGTCCAGTAGAGGGTCGCGAACGACTCCTCCAACCGCCATGCACGAGCACCATCATTCATAATCAGACCTCCAGGCCCATTTCGCATCTAACTTGCGGATAGAATACGGTCCGAAAGAGGGTCATTTGACTACGCTGCCTCATCCCGGCGCCACAGTTGCCCGCAAATCAGGCTCGAAACTTCCTCCCGGGCCCAAGGGGCTTCCCCTCTTTGGCAATGTATTCGAACCTCGCGGGGACGCGATCGGGTACTTCACACGGTGCATGCGGGAATATGGCGATATTGTGTTTTTGCGTTTTCTCGGCGTGCCGATGTGCTTCGTCAATCGGCCCGAGTACATCGAGTCCGTTTTGGTGACACAGCACGCCAATTTTGAGAAATCGAAAGATTACCGGGCATTGCGCCGCGTGTTGGGCAACGGGCTCCTCACCAGCGAAGGGGAGTTTTGGCGGCGGCAGCGCAAACTGGTCCAGCCAGCCTTCCATCAGGAGCGAATCGGTGCCTACGCTGAGGTCATGGTGAAGTTCACTGAGCGCATGCTGGCCTCCTGGAAAGACGGCCAGTCGCTCGACATCCATGAAGCCATGATGCGCCTCACGCTGGATATTGTCGCGGAGACGCTTTTCGACACTGACGTATCTCACGAGGCAGAAGACGTCCATGCCGCGCTTGATATCCTGATGGGGAAATTCATGCGGCAAGCGGGGTTTGCGTTTCTGCTGCCCACTTCGATTCCAATCCCCACCACCCGGAGGCTGCAGCGTGCGGTCCGGCAACTCGATAAGGTCATCTACGGGATTATCCGGCAGCGCCGCGCGGACGGCCGGATGTCCGGAGATTTGCTGAGCGTCCTGCTGCAAGCCCAGGACGACGAAGGCAAAGGCATGACCGACCGCCAGCTCCACGACGAAATCATGACGCTTTTTCTGGCCGGGCACGAAACAACAGCAAACGTGCTGTCCTGGACCTGGCTCCTGCTGGGTCAGAACCCTCACGTGGAAGAAAAATTGGCCGGGGAGTTGCACCGAGTGCTCGGTGGACGCGCTCCCACTCCGGCCGACCTGTCACGATTGCCCTACACGGACATGGTGATCAGGGAAGCCATGCGCATCTATCCACCGGTTTGGATCATCGGGCGCCGCGCACTGGCACCGTTTCGTTTAGGTGATTACGAGCTGCCCGCGAAGACGAATGTGCTGATGTCGCAACTCCTGATGCATCGTGACGCGAGATATTTTCCCGAGCCCGAACGATTTGACCCGGATCGATGGAGGGCAGGCGATACGCGCGGGGAGTTTCTACCAAGGTTCGCTTATTTCCCGTTTGGCGGCGGCCCCAGGGTTTGCATCGGAGCAGGATTTGCGACCATGGAGGCTGTGCTGCTCCTGGCCACGATCGCGCAAAAATTCCGGGTCAATGTGGTTGCCGAGCAAACGGTCGAGATGTTGCCTTCCGTAACGCTGCGCCCCCGAAGCGGCATTCGAGCCACCTTGAGCCGCCGTTAATTCTGGTTTAGGTAGCGTAGGCTTCAGCCTGCGCGCCTATTGTTGTCCTGCGAAAATCAAAACCGCGCAGGCTAAACAGGCTGCGGAAAAAGTCTAGTAGCACAGCCACTCTTGGCTGTGTGCTGAATGTAAGTGCTGCAAATTCAACACAGGCAAGAGTGCCTGTGCTACTATAACCCGCTCTGAATCGACTTTTTCCGCAGCCTGTGAAGCCTACGCTACTAAACCTGCTCAGCGTTTATCCGCGGGATTCTGTTGAGAAGCAGGCTGCGTTGTTTGCGTTGCGGGCCGTGTTGACGAACCTGCCCCTGCCGGCGCGGGGTGCGGTGCCGCAGGCGGAGGCGATGCAGGCCGAGGCGGCGCAGGCGGTGGACCCGGGACGCGGACAACTCCCGGCGCCCCTTGACCCGGCACGACCGGCGGACGCGCCAATAGTGGCGGCGAAACAGGGCGCGGTATTACATTGAATGGAGCATTTCCCTGCGGCCGGGCGGGAACGATTCCACTGACGGGGAAATTTCCGCGCGGCCTTGGGGGCGTCGGGTCCGGCGGGGGGAAATAGATGCCCTGCAATTGCGATTTCAATGGCCCGGAGGGCGACTGGGCCAGACGCGGAACTTCATTTTGCACATTGGACTCAGGCATGAGTGCTGCGGGAGCGACGGGCGCATTGTTCCGCACGGTGGGTAGATTGCCTGACGCGGTTTCATTGCTTCCATCACGATTAATGTAGGCATGCGTCCCGCTATCGTAGGCAATGGACTGATTATTGTCCGGCGTCCGCGGCGCGAGGCGGGTTGTGGATTGGATTCCAGCGTGGTTCGGGCCGGGAATCATCCGCGCAGCAAATTCCGCCGGCGGGCGCTGAAGCGGAATGATATTCCGCAGGTCTTTCCCCGAAACAATTTCGTTGAATTCTTTACCGCTACCCGGGGTTTTGCCGGATATGACGACAATTCCATGCGAGGCATTTGCAGGCGCGCCTTCCCGATCGTTCGGGCTCTTCGCCACCCAGCCCACTTGATTGCCGGAGCTGACCCAGTTGACGCGCGACGCCTGCCATTGTTGCAGGCCGCCGGGACCGCCCGGAACCCACACCCATCCGAGATTGGGCGAAAGCAGCCAGCTTCCGAAGTGGTAGGGCATCCAGCCCCAGGGTTCGCTGCTGACCCAGATCCAGCCGAGGATTGGGTCCAGAATAAATTTTCCATTGAAATAGGGCGTCCACGTAAATCCAACGCTGAAGGGGCGCCAGGAATTTCCGAAGCCGGCGATGTTCACCCACGTGCCGTATCGAGCGAGATCGGACAAGCCATAAATGCTCGACGAATTAATATAGGTCAGGGTGTTCTTGTTGCCGGAACGGATGATTTCGCCCTCTTCGTTCACCCATTGATCGAAGGCGTCCTCCGCGGTCGGAAGACTGCCGATGCTGAAATCCTTGAGGTCATTTTGATGAACCGCGACGCTTTCACCCTTCTCGAGGTTGGTCGAACCTCTCGTCGTGCTCACGGAAACATCGCCAAGGAACACTTCAACCGCGGCGCCATCCTTAAATCCATCCACGCGAAACTCGGCACGCTGGGGAATCGTGACGTTGAAAGTTAAAGTCTCGACGCGGAGCGTATCCTGTGTGGTGAGGTCGGCGTAGAAGTTCCCGGTGCCCTGCGCGAGTGTTAGATCGGTTGCGCGGCCTCCGCCGGAAAAACCCAATTGCGTAAATTGCAGGACGGAGTTTTCCGCCAGATAGGCCGTTGCGCCGTTCTCAAACTCGATTCCGGCAAGGCCGGCCTGGGTCGCGAGGGTGTCGCCCTCCTGCAATGGCAGATTGACGGAAGCGTCTTCCCACACGTTGCTGCCGGCGTGTGAAACGAGGACTTGCCCTTCGACGCGGCTGAGGCGCACGACCCGGACATTCCCTGCGTCCTGTGCATGAGTAGCGGGAACAAGGAGGAAGAAAATCCCTATCGCGGCGATCAGAGCCGCTCGATTATGAAGGCCGGATTTCATAGGCGCCCCGTAAGTTTCTCCGCTGCTACAAGGTTAGATGCGCGAGTTCTGATGGGCGTCTCAGTATTGTTTCCGGGAATGCATTTCCTGGAAATGGCCGGCCACAACCCTTGGCGGCGGAATCAGTGGTCGTGAGAATTGCGGATGCGTTCGGCGAGCGCGCGAGCCTTGGTCCGGGAAATCTGCATGAATCGCGAGTCCTGGTCAATCTGATCGAGCACCGGCAAGAGGCGCTCCGGCTCAGGGAGCAGCCGGTGATCCATGTCTGACTCGAATTGAAGCAAGGCGTCATTGACCCCCAGGCGATCGTATTTTATGCGCCGCTGTAGCTGCACCAGGTCTCCCTGCTGGCGCGCCAGGCCTTCGAAAATCTGCATGAGCTGGTTGGCGGTGGCATCAAGCGTGTAATTAAACGTCGTTTCGTGGACTTCGGAGTCGTGTTCGTATCGGAATGTTTTCTCGCCGAGATTCGCGATTTTTTTCTGGATGTCCAGGCTGGGAATCGCGAAATTTTTCAGATCGCCGGCCAGTTCAAATATTTTCTGGCGCACGGGAGCGCCGACTTCAAACGGTTCTGCATCCGCATCTTCGTCAAGCTGGCGGAGATCAAACGTGCACTTGCCCTGCTCGGTGACTTTAATTTCGGTGAATTCGGGCGTGCTGCCCTTGAATACACGGCGATAGGTAATCGTCGCGGGTCCGGGCGCAGCATTGGCGGCGGAAAAGGAAAAAAGAGCGAAGAGAAGAATACCAATCGCTCTGAACTCGAACCTTAGGCGTGTCATCGTAAAAGTGAGATGCGCGCTGCCGTGCGGCGGCTGTTCGCGCCGTGCGAAGGCGGAACGGCGGATTGAGCGACGGCGCGCGCGTTTCCGTTCTCAAGCCGCGCGCGAAATTGAGCGGCCTGAACGTGGCAGAGCGCAACGGCGAGCGCGTCGGCGGCGTCGGCGGGCTCCGGCGTTTCGCTCATGCTCAGCAGTGCGCGCACCATCAGCTGCATCTGCTGTTTATCGGCGTGCCCGTAGCCGGCGACGCAGGCCTTTACTTCGCGCGGCGAATAGCTGCACGAGGGGACTCCGTGCTGAGCGGCGGCCAGCAAAACCACGCCGCGAACCTCCGCAAGCCTGAGCGCGGTTTTCATGTTGAGAGCCGTGAATACCGATTCCACCGCGACGCCGTGCGGCTGAAATTCCACAATCAATTCGCTCAACATCGTATGGATTTCATGGAGCCGCTCGGGAAAATGCTCCGGGCCCTTGCGGGTGGCGCGCAGCGCGCCGAATCGCAGCATCCGGCAGCGGCGTCCGTCGCTTTCGATCACTCCGTAACCGGTCGCGCCGGCCGCGGCAGGATCGACACCCAGCACGCGGAAGAATCCGCCATTCATCAGGGAAGAATGCGGCACGGCAATGAGTGTACGGCTGCATGCCTCGCGCGGCCACAATTTTTTCGGTGTTGTGTGTTTGAAAGTTCTTTTCGAGCCACTGATTTAGAGTCTGTGTCACTTTCTGTCATGTGACAATTTAAGGCGCGCAGGCTGAAGCCTACGCTACTGAAAACCTATTCCGCGGCCAGGACGGCCTGGATTTCCTTCTCATCGATGTCAAAGTTGGCGGAAACTTTCTGAATGTCGTCGTGTTCTTCGAGCGCTTCGACCAGCCGCAGCATTTGCGCAGCCTGGGTGCCCGTCAGCTTCACATAGTTCTGCGGCACCCAACCGACTTCGGCGGATTCGGGCTTGATGCCGGCATTTGTCAGAGCATCGCGGACCACCTCAAAACTTTCAGGAGGAGTCAGAACTTCCCACGCCTCACCGTCATCGCGCAAATCCTCGGCGCCCGCATCCAGAACGAGGGAAAGCATCTTGTCCTCGTTCGCCTGCTCCTTGGACACCACAATGTCGCCTTTGCGCTGGAACATCCATCCCACCTCGCCGTTCTCAGCCATGTTGCCGCCGTGCTTGTTCATCATATGGCGGATTTCACTCACCACGCGATTGCGGTTGCTGGTGACCACCTGGATAATCATGCCAACGCCGCCGGGGCCGTATCCCTCAAAAGTCACCTCTTCGTATTGCTCTCCTTCAAGCGTCCCGGTGCCCCGGGCCAGTGCGCGCTCAATATTGTCATTGGGCATGTTCTCGTTTTTTGCGGCCAGGATCGCTGTGCGCAGGCGCGGGTTGGAATCCGGGTCGCCTCCGCCCACACGGGCGGCTATGGTGATTTCGCGAATCACTTTGGTGAAGATGCGGCCGCGCTTGGCGTCGGTAGCCGCTTTTTTATGCTTGATTGTGGCCCATTTCGAGTGACCAGACATGGAAATCGCCTCTTGGGAAACTATTGGGGGACTTATCCCTGTTTATTTCCCCGGTATTCTAGCATAGCCCCCTTTGTTTCGGAATACGCCGGGGAGCTTCCAGCAGATCGCGAAGCAAAGCCTCTTCACGCCCCGGTCGGAACCCAGTAACGACGCTCCATACCCATCTCGGTCTCAACGTCCTCGATGCGAATGCCTCCGCATTTCTCGATGACCCTGGCTGACGCGGCATTTGTTCCATTGCAGGTGATGAGGGCGCGTTCAACGCCCATCTGATCGAGCAGCTTCAGGGCAAGCCGAAGGGCAGTGGTGGCAACGCCCCGGTTGCGCTCGGTGGGTCTGACCTTATACCCGGCGTGGCCGCCAACCTTCTCAAGCCGGAGTGACAGCCGGCGCCGGACATACAGTTCTCCCAGAATCCGCCCGCCCTCTTCGATGAAATAGGAGTCCATCGGAACAATATCGGGTGTGGGATAACCGCCTGTCTTCATGCGAGATAGCAGGTCATAAAACGCCGCATAACCTTGCCAGGCGACAACCTGGTGACCTTTATATACGTCGGTTTCACCCGCGGCACGATGCTCGGCAAGCATTTCCTCAAATTCGGCATCACGGCCGGGGAGCATGGGTGTCAGGAAAATTTCCACGGTAAGTGCCCATTTCCCTTTGATTTTCTGCTCTTTCCGGTAATTTTTGCCTGTCTTTTTCGCGATTCGCCACTGCGGAATCCGCCCCGGGGCGGTGGCCGGAGGGCCAGATGGCTGATTCGGCGCACATAAATTGGGCGATGTGGATTTTCCCCGCCGGAGATGCTTACAATCAGTAATTCGGAGTGAATCCCCTTCATGCCGACGATGACTGCGTGCAGCGAACACGGATGCAAGGGACAGGTGCCGAACTCGCTCGACTCCGTGCACCTATGCGTGCTGCATTTCACACTGCAGATTGAAAAAGCCTGCGCCGAAATGCGCCGCGAAACGGTTTACGGAAAGACGCCGCACGCGCGCCAGGTGGAAATCATCCGGTTCATCGCCGAAAATGGGGAAATGCTCGCCCGCGCCTCCACCAGCGGCTTGCATCTCGCCGATGAAATGAAAGCGCGCATCCTGAATACCTTTCTGACGCTGATGAACCTCCGCGAAAATCTCGACCGCGCCGCCCTGCGCCAACCCATTGGCCGAACCGGCGGGTAGCAAATCCGCTTCTCCAATTACCCATCACCCTTTGAGGTAACATCTTCCTTGACGCCCGATTTTCCCGCGGAGGTTTTTTGTGAAGCGCCATCCGAGCCTGCACCCCTTGAGCCAGCACCATCACTTCGCGCTGATTCAGGCGCTCGAGATGCGGCGAGCCGCGGAAGCGCCGGCGGAAAAGCGGCAAGCGGCGGTCGAGCGCCAGGCGGAGAAATTCCTGAGATTCTGGAACAAGATCGGCCTGGTCCATTTTCGCGAAGAGGAAGAAGTGTTATTGCCGGCCTATGCTCGCCACATGCGGCTCGATCAGGACGCCGATGTGATGCGCCTGCTCGCCGACCACGCGGAAATTCGTGCGACGGTGCGTGATTTCGAGGAACGGCGCGGCGGAAAGACACCAATCCCGGCGGAAGCGATGGCGCACTTCGCAAAGCTTCTGCACGATCACGTGCGCTTGGAAGAGAACGAAGTTTTTCCGCGCATTGAAAAAATATTGGGCGAGGAAAACTTGAACGCGATGGGCCGCGGACTCACGCGGCTGCACTCCAAGACAGACGCCTGCGATATTTAGTAGGACAGGCTTCAGAGTCTGTGTGGCAACTCGGCTTGACAGTACAGGTATACTTCGCGCAGGAGGTTGCGCGATGCCAAATTTTTACGAGTACAACCCGGAACAGGGATATTTGTTG
>Ga0182024_10002896_pt1 | contig 41768 bp, 34 predicted proteins | sample P32metaG_FD_120480 | JGI IMG/M metagenome (GOLD analysis project Ga0182024, IMG submission 120480) | Permafrost microbial communities from Stordalen Mire, Sweden - P3-2 metaG (Illumina Assembly) | ecosystem: Environmental > Terrestrial > Soil > Wetlands > Permafrost | place: Sweden: Stordalen... | reverse complement strand
TTGGCCGACTATCCCCCCACACGGACAGATATTCGACCTTCTGGCGGCCCCGAAAACCTCAAAAAACAACTTGGTCGAACCAGGAGCACTTAGCCTGACTTACTTTTTCAGCACCCTGCTAGATAGCCATTATTGAAATACTTCACGAGTTTGGAAATCGTGATCCCGTACGGCGCCGACCCGGGACCATCCGGCAGCCGGTCGTTCAGGTGGAATCCGTCCCTGCCGTTGCGCACGCTGATACTAAGCGTCTTGTCGTCAGGGGATTCTCCGACTTGTGGATCTTCAACCCATGCTCCGAAATCACCAGGGCGTACACTTTCGCCTCCCGCGTCTCCCGGTGGAATACAAGCCCGAAACGATCCTTAAGAAGCGCCTGAAGCATCGCGTGCTGTTGCGGGTCCGTGGTGCCCGGAGGAAAAGTCGCTGTGATGTCATAGGCGCCCCCGGAACTATCGGCCATCCACGCCGGCCAGACGATCTGCGGCAAGGTCACCTGATACGCGACCCAGACCAGCCCCTTGATCCCGAAGTGCCGATACTCGATCCTGCCCGGATCGGAGTTCATCCCGAAGCTTTCCCCCGGCTCTGCCGGTTTAACCGACGCAGCGTCGAATCGTAGTGGAGCAACCGCAGCCAGTGCCATCGTCATAACGACAACTTCCGTCACGGCCAGTCTTAAGATCCTGCGACTCATCCTGCAATACCTCACTTTTGAAACGGTTGCCGCGGCGGAGGCTGGTCAATTCCCACTCGCCCGGCCGCGATCTCCGCCAGGAAGTAATTCTCACCTCGAATCGGGCAACCAGCCATGCGTCGTAGCATCGCCAGTTGCCCGGTGTGAGTGAGCGCGTCGGCGATGGGTCCCTGAAACAACCGATTCAAGGTCTTAGCCGGCAGTTCGCCCGCGGTGACGATAGCCTGATCCAGCGACTGAAGCGCGCCGAAGAACCGCGCCACTTCGTCATGCCACGGCAGCGGATCTGAATTTTGCCACTTCTGATCGCCCTCCACCAGCGAGACCGCCCAATCCATCAGATCGCCCATGTGCGCCAGAATCCGCTCCGGGGTGCGGGGGTTGAGACCGGCCTCGAACTTCGCAAACTCCGGCGGGGCGTCTTCCACTGCGCGCAGCGCCCGGTAGGCGAGCGACGCCAGTGTGTGACGAATCGAAAACTCAGGGGGCGGGAAGTCCATAACGGATAATCGCACGACCGCCCCGAACAAACTCAATCGCTTACCTCCACATTTGCCCACGTCAGACGTCAAAACATAGAGGCATTCCGCACATGATATTCTGATCCGATGCTTTCCCCGTAGCCTTTCGGGAACTCCATACGTCGAATAATGCAAACCTTTACGCGACAAAATGTTGCGCAAGACTCCCGCATGGAGGATGATTGCGACGGGTATACACTACTCGATACCTGCCTTGTGTGAGCGGTTCGCGCATAAGCCGAAACTAAACGAAGATGTTCGAACTGCTCTTCAAATACCCGCCCGCTATCTTCTCCAAAGGCAAACTGGTGCTGCTCGCGCCGTGGCCCTTCTGGGTCATGATCCTGCTCCTGATTCTGGCAGCCGGCGGTATCTTCTGGTTCCTCCGGGAACGGCGCGGCGCGCTCAGCCAGATGCGCCTGATCGCAATCGGAATCGCGCAAACCGCCATGATCGCCATCATTTTGTTCATGTTATGGCATCCGGCGATCAGCGTGGCGCGGCTCCGGCCGCAGCAAAACGTCATTGCGGTGCTGGTGGACGATTCGCGCAGCATGGGGCTTGTCGATTCGGGAACCAGCGACGGCAAGAGCCGCCTGCAAAACGCCGAAGATCTTCTGAATAACGATCTCCTGCCGGAACTCAGTAAAAAATTCCAGGTCCGGCTCTATAGCTTCGGCCACGATGCCGCACGGATCGACCAGGCCAAAAACCTAACCCCCAACGACAACGCCACGCGCATCGGCGACAGCCTGAAGCACATTACCGCCGAAGCCAGCACGATGCCCCTCGGTGCCGTCGTGCTGCTCACGGATGGCGGCGATAACACCGGTGGAGTGGACCGCGAAACTCTGGCCGCCGTACGCCAGTTGCATCTGCCTATTCACACGATTGGCTTCGGGCCCGATCATTTCGCGAAGGATATCGAGATTGTGGATGCCGACGTTCCGGCGCGCGTGCTGCCCAATTCGCGGGTGAGCGCCCACATCAACTTCCGGCAGCACGGCTATGAGGGCCAAAAGGTCAATCTCATGGTGCGCGAAAACGGCCATCCACTTGCGAAGCAGGAAGTCACGCTGAAGGCGGAGCCGGATCAATCGGAAACCATCATGTTTAATGCCGGGCCGGCTGGCGCGCACAGTTTCCAGATTGGAATCGATCCCATCGTGGGTGAACAGAACGCCCAGAACAATTTTGATGTTCGCCTGGTGAACGTCACAGAGAAGAAGCAGCGCATCCTTTATTTCGAAGGCGAGCCCAAGTGGGAGTACAAGTTCATCCGGCGCGCCCTCGATGGCGATAACGCCATCGAGCTCGACAGCATGGTGCGGACCACGGAAAACAAAACGTATTTCCAGGTAGCTGACGCCAAAGAATTCGCCAACGGATTTCCGACGACCCCCGAAGCATTGTTTGCTTTCGACGGATTGATTATTGGAAGCGAGGAAGCAAGTTACTTCTCCCCGGCGCAGCAATTGGCCATTCGGGATTTCGCGGACCGGCGCGGCGGCGGCGTAATGTTCCTGGCGGGACGCTTTTCATTAAGCGACGGCGGTTACGCCAATTCGCCGATGGCGGAAATGATGCCGCTCCATCTGGAACCCGGCAAGAGCTTTTCGCGCAACTTCGCCACGGCGACGCTAACCGACGCCGGGAAGGCGAGTCCAATCCTACGTCTGGAAGACGGCAGCGACGCCAACGACGCCCGCTGGAAAAAGATGCCGCAGATTGCCAATTACGCCGCGATGGGAGCGCCGAAGCCGGGAGCGGTCGTGCTGATGAACGTCGGCGAGATCGGCAAACGTACCACGCCGCTGCTGGCAATTGAGAATTACGGACACGGGCGAACGGCGGTGCTCGCGACATCCGGCACGTGGCGCTGGCAGATGCTGCAGGACCACACCGATATGACCCACGAAACCTTCTGGCAGCAGCTGCTGCGCTGGCTGGTGACGGGCACGCCGGGTCAGGTCGCGGTTTCAACGCCTCATCAGATCCTGAACGACGATGGCCAGGTCCATCTGCGCGCCGTGGTGCGCGACAAGGCTTATCAGACTGTGGCCGGAGCCACAGTACAGGCTTCGATCAATCGGCCGGACGGAACCACGGACGTTCTGACAATGAAGCCGGACCCCCTGGAGCCCGGCGCTTATACCGGAGATTATTCCGCGGACAAGCCGGGCGCTTACGTTGCTGAAGTGGTCGCAAACGACGACAAACTGGAAGTGGGTCGCGATACTCTCACCTTCCGGCGCGAAGATGGCGTGGCTGAAAATTTCAATGCGGCGCAGAATAAGGACCTCCTCACGCGGCTTTCGGCCGATACGGGCGGCAACTATTACACGCCCTCCAATGCCAAAAAGCTGGGCGACGAGATCGCGATCTCCGAAGCCGGAATCTCCGGACATGACAGCCTGGATATCTGGGATATGCCTGCGCTGTTCCTGCTGCTGATTCTGATCCGCGGGGCGGAATGGCTGCTTCGGCGAAAATGGGGTGTGGTATGAGAGCGTGCCTGCTGAAGACCGGCGCCGCCATGTTCTGCCTGCTGGCGGGACAGATGGCCTTCGGCGCTACATATTTTCTGACGGTGTCCGGCCTGGGTGGTGAGCCCGATTACGAACAGCGCTTCCAGATGCTGGCAACCGACACAGATAAAATGCTGCGCGATTCGCCGGGCGCGGACAAAGTGGTGCAAACGCTGAAAGGCCCGGATGCCACGCGCGCGAACCTGGAAGCCGCGCTGGGTAAGATCGCGGCGCAGGCAAAGCCGGCGGATGCGCTCGTGTTCATGATGATCGGCCACGGAACTTTTGACGGCGCAGAGTATAAGTTCAACCTGCCAGGCCCCGACATTTCGGCGCCGGAACTGGCCGTGCTGCTGAACAGGATCGCGGCGGGGCGTCAACTCGTCGTGAATATGACGAGCGCCAGCGGCGGCTCCGCGGACGCACTGCAAAAAGAAGGCCGCGTCGTGATTACCGCGACCAAGTCCGGCATGGAGAAAAACGCGACGGTATTTTCGCGCTTCTGGGTAGAAGCGTTGCGCGATCCCGCGGCCGATACGGACAAGAACCAGGCCATCACCGCGCTCGAAGCCTTTAAGTACGCGCAGACCAAGACGGCCGCTTTCTTTGCGGATGCAAAGCATCTGGCCACGGAGCATGCGCAGCTTACTGACGAGTCGCACGCCGCGGCGTTCACTCTGGTTCGGTTCGGGTCGGCCGCTGCGGAAGTGACCGATCCCGCGAAGCGCGCCCTCATCAATACCAAGGAAGATATCGAGAATAAGATCGACGCCTTGAAATACCAGAAAGATCTGATGGATGCCGATGATTACCGGCGTCAGTTAACGGCGCTCTTATTGCAGCTTGCGAAAACGCAGGAGGCGATAGAGAAGTGAAACGTGCCGGCGTGATGGCGGGGATTGGCTTGTTGTCCATTTGCGCGGGCATTGTCGCGCAAGGCCCCGTCACGCCGCGTCCTCAGAAGGCGGCCCCCGTCAATGCCAGTCCGAACACCGCCTCTGTCCGAACTTCCATTACGCTCCCGCAGGTCGAAGCCCTCTGGCGCGCCGCGCGCACGAAGCCGGATTTTGACGCAGTCGGAGCGGCCTTCGAAATATTACTAAAGGCCGAGCCCGAAAACGCCCGCTATAAGGTTCGCTACGCCGACCTGCTCTTCCAGCGCTTCAACGTAGCCGACGCGGAGGCGCTTTACCAGGAAGCCCTGAAGATCGACCCGAAAAGCGCCCAGGCTTATCTGGGGTTAGCCGAGATCTATGCCGAAGGCTTCGACGAACTCGGCGCGCAGAACGCTCTGGCAGCGCTGGGACTGGATCCGAAGCTCTATCACGCCGAGGAGATTCTGGCCCGCATCGCTCTCGAAGATAACGATCTGAAGAAGGCCGCTGATGCCGCCGACGCCGCGCTCGCGATTAATCCCGATGCGCTGGAAGCGATTGCCATCCATGCCACCATCGATCTGCTGCAGGACAAGTCGCCCGCCGCGTGGGTATCGAAGATCGGCAATCGCGGCGAAGGCTACGCGGATATTGCGCGCGAACTTGTCATCAACCGCCGCTATGTAGATGGAATCGAATACTACCGCAAGGCCATTGCGGCTACTCCGGACCTGTGGAGCGCCCATTCGCAACTCGGCGTTAGTCTGATGCGGTTTGGCCAGAACGACGAAGCCCTCAGGGAACTTCAGCTGGCTTATAACAACGCCTACACGGATGCCGCTACATCCAATACGCTGAACCTGCTGGCCACGTACAAAGACTACGATACTTTTACGTGGCCCAACGCAACCGTGCCTATCGGAATTCTCAAGCTGGATAAGAAAGAATCTGCCGCGCTCCAGCCATATTTTGAAGACGAAATGAAGCGCGCCATGGCGACGTACGAGAAAAAGTACGGCTACAAAATGACGAAGCCCGTGCAGGTGGAAGTCTACCGCCGGGAGGGCGATTTTGGCGTTCGCGTTATGGGCCTTCCGGGAGTTGGCCTGCTGGGCGTTACTTTCGATACGGTGGTCGCGATGGACGGTCCCTCTTCTCGCGCAAAGCAGGAAGGCTATCACTGGGCGAGCGTGCTCTGGCACGAACTGAGTCACGTCTATACCATCGCGATGACCAATGAGCGGATTCCCCGCTGGTTCACCGAAGGCATCGCGGTTCACGAAGAATCGGCGACCACACCCGACTGGGGCGACCGGCTGAACCCGCCAATCCTGACCGCTTTACGCGACAAAAAGCTGCTGCCGATCGCGGATATGGATCGCGGCTTCGTCCACCCCACCTATCCCGAGCAGGTGATTGTTTCGTACTTCGAAGCCGGCAAAATCTGCGACTATATCGTGAAGCGCTGGGGCAATGCGAAGCTCGTCGACATGATTCACGCCTTCGCGGACAGCAACATCACTACCGTCGACGTGATCCGGCAACAACTTAAAATCGAGCCCGAAGCTTTTGACAAAGACTTCCTGGCCGATCTGACTGCGCAAACGGGAAAGACAGTCTCCGGCTTTGAAAGCTGGACGAAGGAAATGCGCGATCTGAACGAAGCGATCAAAGACGATAAGCCGCCCAGCGATCTTTTGACGCGCGCGCGTGAGCTGGAAGACATTTATCCCGAGTACGTGGAAGCCGGGAATGCCTACGTGATGGCCGCGAACTACTGCCTGAAAACGGGCAATAAACCCTGCGCGATGGCGGAGTTCGGCAAATACTCGCGCATCGGCGGGCGCGATCTGGATGTGATGGAGCAGTATGCGGCCCTGCTCGCCGATGCCGGCAATAAGAAAGACGCGGCAGCCGCGCTGGGCCGGATGGTCTATGTATTTCCGCTCGATGCCGGGCTGCACGAAAAGCTCGGCAATCTGGATCTCGACACGGGAGACCCGCCCGGAGCCGTGCGCGAGTTTCAGGTACTGGTGGCGTTGAACACGAACGACAAAGCCGGAAGTCACTATAATCTTGCAAAAGCCTACAAAGCCGAAGGTCAGACAGATAAAGCCAGAGAGGAAGCCATAACCGCGCTCGAAACCGCGCCTGAATACAGGCCGGCGCAAAAGCTGCTGCTCGAAGTGAGCGGCGACGGTAAATAATAACGATCCATGTCCACAATTCCACAGATTGATACCGATGCCCTGAAGTCCAGAGTTGCCCGCTTTCGCGAAGTCGACAGCGAAATCGTCCGGCAGGTGAAGCGCGTCATCGTCGGGCAGGACGAGGTGCTGGAACAGGTGCGAATCGGCCTGTTTGTCGGCGGCCACTGTCTGATTACCGGCCTGCCCGGAACGGCCAAGACGCTGCTCGTACGCACGATGGCGGAGGTGCTGGGGCTTGAGTTTAAGCGCATCCAGTTCACTCCCGATCTGATGCCCAGCGACATTACGGGTACAGACATCATTGAAGAGGACGAACACGGCCATCGCGCCTGGACGTTCGTCAAGGGCCCCCTCTTCGCCAACGTACTGCTCGCGGACGAAATCAACCGCACGCCGCCGAAGACGCAATCCGCGCTGCTCGAAGCCATGCAGGAACGCGCCTGCACCGTGCGCGGCAATAACTATAAGCTGCCTGCGCCGTTTTTCGTGCTCGCGACGCAAAACCCGATTGAACTCGAAGGCACGTATCCGCTCCCCGAAGCCCAGCTGGATCGTTTTCTGTTCAATATCCTGCTGGATTATCTGACCGCCGACGAAGAGCTTCAGGTGGTGGATCTGACGACCACCACTCACGTTGCGAAGGCCGACCCGATTACTACCGCGCAGGAGATTCTGGACTTCCAGCAACTCGTCCGCATGACCCCGATTGCCGAAACCGTGGCGCGGTACGCCATCGAGCTGGTACGATCCACGCGCCTCAAAGATCCCGCGGCGCCGGACGTGGTGCGCAAATACGTCAACTACGGCGGCAGCGTCCGCGCGGCCCAGTTCCTCGTGCTCGGCGCCAAGGCGAGGGCGCTGATGAAGGGCCGTTATCACGTGAGCTTTGAAGACGTGCGCGAGCTGTTTGTTCCGATCCTGCGCCATCGCGTGCTGCTGAACTTCCATGCGGAGTCCGAGAAGGTCTCGACGGATGACGTGCTGAACCAGATTTTGCAGGCGAAACCAGCGCCACGGGAGTAAGTCTCAGACCTGCTCCACAAAACAGACCGGCCACAAAGTTCACAGGCGAATAATTTCATGCTGCAGCGATTTCTCGATCCAACGGTGCTGGCCTCCATCTCTTCGCTCGATCTTGTGGCGAAGACCGTGGTGGATGGTTTCGTCGCCGGTTTGCACCGCTCGCCTACGTTCGGCTTCAGCCAGGAATTCGCCGAATACCGCCAGTACGTGGAAGGCGACGACCTCCGCCATGTGGACTGGAACGTATTCGCGCGCACCGACCGCGTCTACCTGAAGCGGTTCCGCGGTGAGACCAACTCCCAGTTGCTGATGCTGCTCGATACCAGCGCGTCGATGGGCTATACCTCGGGCAAAATTACCAAACTCGATTACGGCCGCTTCCTGGCCGCGTCGCTGGTCTATCTTTCATCGGGTCAGCGCGACGCGACGGGCCTGATTATTTTCGACGAAGACGTGATTAACTATGTTCCGCCTTCCACCCGCCAGGGTCAGTTGATGCGCAACCTGCACGCGATTGAAAAGGCGGAAGCGGGCAAGCGTACCGATTTCGCCAAGCCCTTCTTTCATTTTCAGCAATACCTGCACCGCCGGGGCATCGTCATCGTGATCTCGGATTTCTACGACGATCCGAAAAAGATCTGTAAGGTGGTGGAGCCTCTTCGCTTCCACGGCAACGAAGTGGTGCTTTTCCATCTGCTCGATCCGCAGGAGATCGCGCCAAAGTTTAAGGATCCGGTTCTGCTTCTGGATGTGGAAGATAACACCGCGATGGAAGTGACGCCGGATTACGCGAAGAACGAATACAGGCAGAAGATGGCACAGCATATTAAAGACCTGGGCGACGAAGCTGCGCGCGCGGGACTGGAATACGTTTTCATGGACACCTCGAAACCCCTGGACGTGGGCTTGCGCAATTACCTCGCGATCCGCCAGAGGAGGATGTAAGTGGGATTTCTCGCTCCCTGGTTTCTCGGCGGCCTCGCCGTCTTGGGCTTGCCGGTCTACATCCATCTGCTGCGGCAATATAAGCAAACGCCGATGCCATTCAGCTCGCTCATGTTTTTCGAGCGGCGCACCCAGAGCTCGATCAAACACCGCCGCCTGAAGTATCTGCTGCTGTTTGCTTTGCGCTGCCTGTTTATCTTTCTGCTGGTTCTGGCTTTTTCCCGGCCGTTTATAAAGTCTTCCACCGCGGCCGGAGTCCTTTCCGGCAAGCGTGTTGTCATTGCGCTCGATAACTCCTTCAGCATGCGCCAGGGCAATCACTTTACCCAGGCGAAAAAAGATGCGCTGGACGCCGTCCGGTCTTTGGGTGACGCCGACCGCGGCCAGGTGATTACGTTCGGTGGTGCGGCGAAGCTTCTGACGGAGATGACCGTCGACAAGCAGGCTCTGCGTGGCGCGATTCAGGGCATCGAGCCCGGCGACGACGCCAGTTCCTACAGTGAGCTTTCGCGCGTTCTGCGCTCCACCGCGGAAACCCTGAAGAGCGATATCACCGCCGAGGTCTTTACCGACCTGCAAAGATCCTCATGGCCGGCCAGCTTCGCGGATGTGCGGCTGGATCCGGGAACCACGCTCAATGTCCACTCTTACGGCGATAAAGCCATTCCCAATTTCACGGTGGAGAACGTGGATGCCCCGCGCCGCGTTTTCGACACGAAAAAAGTCCGCACCTTAGCGACGATTGCGGGTTTCAATACTCCCGATGCCACCCGCACCGTGACACTCGTCGCCAACGGTAAAACGCTCGAATCGAAACAGGTGAAGGTGCCCGCCAACGGCCGCGCCACCGCCGAGTTTCTGACCCTCGACGCCCCGTATGGCGTGACGAAATGCGAAGTCCGCATTGACAGCGCCGACGCTTTCCCCGATGACGACCGCTGGCTGTTTGCCGTGGAGCGCAGCGATCCCAAACCCGCCTTGTTGATTCACTCGGAGGGAGATAACAACAGCACGATTTACGTCCGCACCGCGCTCGGTGCCGCCACAGAGGCCGCTTTTACGCTCGATTCGCAAACCACTGCGCAGGCCGCGGGCGCGACCCTATCGAAGTACGCTTTCGTCATTCTTTCCGATACGGGGCCGTTGCCCCAGCGGCTGGACGACGAAATCGGGAAATATGTGACGAACGGCGGTTCCGTCCTGATTTCGCTGGGGAAGAATTCCGTGGCAGGAGCAAAGCTTCCAGCTGCGGGTATCCAGTTGCTCCAGATACGCACCCTGACGCAGGACCATGACCGCGCCCTGACGGTGGGGCAAATCGATAATTCTTATCCATCATTCGGCAATGGCGAAAACTGGGATGGCGTGGAATTCGTCCAGATTGCGAAGCTCAGCCTGCCGCAGGATGCGTCCGCAACCCGCGTCGCAGCCAGGCTCTCGGATGGCACGCCACTGCTCGTCGATCGGAAAAACGGCGAAGGTCATGTCATCGTATTTGCTTCGGCGCTGGATAACGTGGCGAATAACCTGCCGCTTCAGCCTGTCTGGCTTCCGTTTATCGAGCAGACCACGCACGAAATGGGCGGGATGGGCGCGGCGCGAACCAACTACCGTGTAGGGTCGTACGTCGATCTCAGAACGGCGAAGGAACAGAATGTTCCGGTGGAAATCATGGGTCCGAACGGCCAGCGTCTGCTTTCGCTCTCGGAATCGGCGAAAGCGACGACCTTCCAGTTCCCGACGCAGGGTTTCTTCGACATCCGCCGTGCCAACGGGAGGGAAGAAATGGCCGCGGTCAATCCGGACCGCCGGGAATCGGATTTTACCCTCGTTACTCCTGACACCCTCAAATTGTGGAAGAATACAGGCGTAGGGTCTTATTCGGGAACCTCGGCCATGTCCGCAGGCAATACGAAGGAAGAGACTTCGGAACTCTGGTGGTGGGTGCTGGCATTGCTCGCGATGCTGGCGATTGCGGAAACCGTGGTTGGAAACCGGCATATCGAAACCGCCGGTAAAGAAGTGGCGTAAGACGCAGTTGGAGGAGCCGTAATGAATCCGATAGCAGGCCTTGCACAATATCTGGACCAGCTGGAGCGCAGGCTCCGTTTGTTCGCCTGGACAAGAGGAGCCGCCGCAACTGCCGGTGTCGCACTGTTGCTCACGGTGGTCATTGTCGGTGCGCTGATGGGCTCCGCCTTCACCCCATCAACGCTGCTTCTTAGTCGCGCGCTGCTGTTCCTCGGCATCGGGGCGGTTGTCGCGGTAGCGCTCATTGTGCCGCTGCTGAGGATGAATCGCCGCCGCGCCGCCAATGAAGTGGAGCGCAAGCACCCCGGTTTCGACCAGCGTCTGCTCACTTTCACGGAAAAACAACGGGACAACGCGGGCGATCCGTTCCTGCCTCTTCTCGCCGAAGACGCGCTCACCATGACGCGCGACGCGCAGCCCGAAATGATTGTGGAACCGCGGCGGCTGATCGGCTTCGCGGCGATCGCGGCCACTGCTTTCGGCGTGCTGGCCTGGCTGATGTTCTGGGGCCCCGGTGTGTTCGGTTACGGCACACAGGTCCTGTGGGGCAGCTTGCCAAAGACAACCGCGACCGCCGGCGTTTACAGCGTGGCGGTGGATCCCGGCTCGAAAACGGTTCGCCGCCGCTCGGATCTCCCCGTGACCGCGCATTTGTCCGGGTATACCGCGCAGAAAGCCAGCCTTTGGGCCCGCTATGCGAGTTCCGGCAAGTGGGAAGAAGCCCCCATGCAGGTGGCAGACGGTGGCGCCGGGTTCGGCTTCACCTTTATCGGCCTGGCAGAAGATGTGGAGTACTACGTGGAGGCGGGCGGCATCAAGTCGTCGTCCTTCAAACTCCACACCGTCGATCTGCCCGGCGTGAAGAATATCGCCGTTACGTACAACTACCCGGCGTGGTCCGGGATTCCTTCCAATACGGAGAATCCCGGCGGTGACCTGCGCGCTGTCGAAGGCACTACAGCCCATCTGGATATCGAAACCGATCGTCCGATGACCGATGGCCAGATCGTGTTTGAAGAAGGCAGCCCGCTCAAGCTCGATTCCACGAAAACCGACTCGTCGAAAGCCAACAAAACCGCCGCGAGCGTAACGATTGCCAAAGACGGCATGTACCACGTCGGCGTCGAGTATCAGGGAGAAGTCGTTCGCATCAGCGACGATTACTTTATCGAAGCGCGGAAAGTGACCCCGCCGACAGTGCGGATCACCAAACCGGGCAAGGACGCCAAAGTGAGCCCGATTGAAGAAGTCGGGGTTCAGGTGTCGGCGGAGGATGAATATCCGCTGCAGGAACTCAGCCTGCGCTATTCGGTGAATGGGGGCGCGGAGAAATCGGTTTCCCTCCTCAAGGACAAAGGCACGAAGAAGGTGGATGGCACAACGATGCTCTCCATGGAAGATTTCAAGGCCGTTCCCGGCGATATTGTCAGCCTCTACGCCGTGGCAAGGGATGGGAAGAACACCCAGAAGACGGACATGATGTTCATTCAGGCCGTGCCGTTCGAGTTTAATTACACCCAGTCGCAGGGAGGCGGGGGTGGTGGCGGAGGAGGAGGTGGGGATCAGCAGGATCAACAGATCTCCGAGCGGGAGAAAGAAATCATCGCGGCCACCTTCAATCAGCTGAAAGGCGATGCGAAGGCAAAGGCCACGGCCGGAGATACGGCCAAATATCTTTCGGAAGTGCAGGGGAAACTCCGCGATCAGGAAAAGTCCCTGTCCGACCGCGTGAAGGCTCGCCAGTTGGATGACGCCGGCGCGGCATTCGGCCAGTATGTGAAGGAAACTGACGCGGCCATTGCGGCCATGACCCCGGCCTCGGACAAACTGAAAGCGCAATCGTTCCAGGAGGCTCTGCAGCCGGAACAGCAGGCTTTGCAGCACCTGCTGCGTGCGGAAGCGACATCCCGGGACATCCAGATTCAGATCAGCCGCGGGGGTGGCGGCGGTGGAGGGGGCGGAGGCGGTGGTGGCGCCAGCCGGGATCTCGCCAACCTATTCGATCTGGAGCTCGATAAGGAACAAAACCAGTACGAGACCAACTCTAAGGCGAGCGGCGGCGGAGGCCAGCAGCAGGCGCAGCAGAAGATCGACGACCAGATGAAGAAGCTGGAAGAGCTGGCCAAACGCCAGAAGGATCTGGCAGACCAGCAGCGGAACATCAACCCGCAGCAGCTCGCGCAACAGAAATATCAGCAGGAGATGCTGCGCCGCGAAACGGAAAAAGCGCGTCAGGATATGGAGGACATGCTGAAGGCCGATCAGAGCCAGCAGCAGCAACAGAGTGGCCAGCAACAGGCTGGTCAACAGCAGTCCGGCCAGCAGCAGGGCGGGCAACAGTCCGGCCAGCAGGGTGGCCAGCAGCAGGCGGGGCAGCAAGGCGGGCAACAGCGTGGCGGCCAGCAATCAGGGCAGCAGCAGGGTGGTCAACAGCAGGCAGGCCAGCAGCAGGGGCAACAGCCCGGGCAACAGAGTCTCGCCCGCAACGGCGAGAACGGCCTGAACCAGGGTCAGGTCAATCAGCTGGAGCAGATGATCAACCAGGTCCAGCAGGCGGAGCGCGCCATGAGCGATTCGGCGTCCGCCAGCCAGCGGAATAACGCCCAGTCGGCGGCGGATGCGCAGGCGGCGGCCGAAAAGATGCGCCAGGCCGTCCAGGCTGGCCAGAACATGCAGAAGCAGCAGGCCAGCAGCCAGATGGGCGATCTCGCCAACAAAGCGGACCGTCTGGCCAGCCAGCAGCAGGATTTTGAACAGCAAATGCGGAAGGATTTCGCCAACGGTGAGGCCGATCAGAAGACGGCAGAGCAAATGGCCAACCAGCAGGCCGGCATGCGAGATCAGTACACGCAATTGGAGAAGGACCTTCAGCAGGCGACCCGCAGCATGTCCGGCAGCCAGCCGGATGTGGCGAAGCAACTCCGCGACGCGGCTGGCCGCGCTCAGCAGAATGAGATCGACCAGCGAATGCAGAATTCCGAACAGCTGATCCGGCAGGGCATGGGGTCTTACGCGGTGATGCGCGAGGCGCCGGTCACACAGGGCCTGAATCAGTTGAAAGACGATCTAAAGGGCGCCCAGCAGATGGCGTCCGCCGGGAACAGGAACGGCAATCAGGGTCAGCAGGCGCAGGAAGGGATCAACCAGATCGAGAACCTGCGGCCGCAACTGCAGGCGTTGGCGCAGGGCCAACAGGCGCGCACGGGCGGCAGGTCCGCGTCCGGCAATCGCCAGGGTCAGCAGGGTGGTAACCAGCAGGGCGGGCAACAGGCTGGCCAGCAAGGCCAACAAGGGCAGGGCGGGCAGCAAGGTCAAGGCCAACAAGGCCAAGGTCAGGGCCAACAGGCTGGAAACGGCCAGGGCCAACAAGGTCAGGGCGGCCAGCAAGGCGGTGGCGGGGGTGGCAGTCCACAAGGTGGCGGTGGTGGCCAGGGCGGCGGTCCCCGGCAGGGCGGCCAATACGCGAATGGGGGCGGTCCTGGTAATTACGGCGGGTATCTGGAGCCGTCCCTGAGCGGAGGTGTCGTCAACAATGGCAACGTACCGGAAGTCCGGACGCCGGCCGAGGCCCAGTCGCTTTATAACCAGATCGTTCGCCAGATTGGCCAGTTGAGGCCCGACGTGGCGGGCGATCCGCAGCTGGCCCGTCAATATCAGGACCTCGTCACTCGCGCACAGGGTCTCGACCCGGCCAAATGGGCCACGCAGGACGCTGAACTGTCGGCACGCATCGCCAGCCAGGCGCTCACACAGCTCGATGAGCTCGAACTTCTCCTTCGCAAAAAGGCGGATGGGGCCGATGGCAGCGTCCGCAGCGCCAGTCCTGTGGCAGTGACCCCAGGGTACGGCGATGCCTGGGCTGAGTATACGAAAAAGCTAAACAAGGAATAAGCCGGACCGATAAGATTGTCGAGTCAAACTGACCCGATGATCTCTCTCAAGAAGTTTATCGATTCGAATTCTGTCGATTCGGAGGCCGTCGAGCCCGTGCGCCCGGAACCCGGGCCGCGCGATCAGGACTCTGCCAGTCTGCTTTTCGCGTACCAGGCAGCCCTCGCGGCGATGGGGGTCTGCGGCCAGAGAGCGGTACCGGTGCTCGGAGACATGATCCATTCGGCTCTCGCCCGGATCGGCGAGAGCCTGAGCCGTTCCCCGTCCCCGGCTGTCGTTCTCGATTCCAGGGTCATGGTTGAACAGCAGCTCAATCTCTGGGCGGATAGAGCGCAACAAAATCTGAAAGAGAGCGAGCAAACCATCAGAGACCTCCTGTTGGTCGTCTTCGAAGCGACGGAATCCACGGGAATCCGCGATGAAAAATTCACAAAAGAAATCATCGATCTGAGTAATCGCCTGCGTACGATCGCGGGACTGGACAGCCTGCCTCTGATGCGGCGGTCCATCACGGAGAATGCCGGCGCCCTGGCCAGCTGCGTGAAGAAAATGGCCGACGAAGGCCGTGAATCGGTGCGCAAACTTACCTCAGAGATCGCGGAGTATCAGACCCGCCTGGTGGCTTCGGAACGCCGCGCGCTGGTGGATGCTCTCACCGGGCTGGCGAACCGGCGCGGTTTCGAACAGCAGCTGGATCTGCGCGTTCAGGAACGCCGACCCTTCTCATTGCTCGTCGCCGATCTGAACGGCTTCAAGATGGCTAATGATCGCTATGGCCACCTGGTGGGAGACGAGATTCTCAAGCAGTTCGCCGCCAAACTCAAAGTACAGTTCCTGCCGGAGGATACGGTGGCTCGCTGGGGTGGCGATGAATTTGTCGGCATCGTACTGGGCTCCGCGACGGAAGGCGCTGTGCGCGCCGACCGGGTTCGCCACTGGGTTCCCGGAGAATATAAAATCGCCATTGAACGCCAGGCCGTTTCCGTCATCGTGGAGGCAGCGGTGGGCACGATTGCCTGGAATGGCATCGAGTCCGGCCCCGAGTTGTTCGCGCGCGCGGATAAGGAGATGTACCGCGTCAAGCAATCTTCCCGTGAGCTCTCCCGAGTGTGAATGAGCGCTACCCCGGCTTATCGAATTTCCACAAAATCTGACGCAGAATCCCCAGCAATAGCGGAGCATCGTGACGGCCGATCCGCAACCGGCGTATCCAGCGGCGTACCTTCTGGTCAGTGGAGACCGCCGTAATGCGGTTTGTATAGCCCGATTTTTCCAGTACTTCCAGCAGCATACGGGTGATCTGTTCCGCGTCTGTTCCCGTTACGGCAGTGGTTGCGCGATGCGTCGGGTGGCTATGCGGCGGAGCCTCGGAAGCATCGCTCTCCCGTACCAGCTCGTAGAGGCAGACTGCCACCGCTTGTCCCAAATTCATCGAGGGTGTTTCCGGCGACGTCACAATTCGGATCAGGCCATGACAGAAACTCATATCTTCGTTCGAAAGCCCGAACTTTTCGCTTCCGAACAGGATTGCCACCTTCCCCGTATGCAACCGCGCCTTGGCCATGCCCGATTCCAGACGCTCCACCGTCTGCTGCGGGACACGGTGTTGCCCCGCCGTCGTACCCAACACGAGCGAACAGTCGTTCACCGCATCCGCGACGCTCGCAAATACGCGGGCGTTCCGCAGCACATGCGCTCCGCCGACGGCCGACACCGCTTCACGGAACGCGGCGTCGTAAGGGTCTACGAGCCGGAGGTCGTCAAATCCGAAATTCGCCACGGCGCGCGCGGCTGCGCCGATATTCAGGGGGTTGCGTGTGGAGATCAGGATGACTGCTGGTTGGAGGGTGATGCTATGAGCATGGCATGTTTCCCGCCGTGGCTCAATCGGGGCGGAGGGGCGGGAGGGGTGGCTTTTCGGCGGCCGTTGCCGCCGAACGCAAACCATTTCCCCCGCAGACGCACTGGTAGTGTAGAATCAAAACTTTGCGCCAGTTGTGGGCATCGGTAAGATCTCGCGGATAAGATATTTTTGCCTCTGCCGCATCTTATTTACCCCACATCATGGGCGCTTCAGTGTATATTGGAGGTCGTATGGCATCAGCAGTCGAACAAAAAGTCAAGCAGATCATCGTAGAGCAACTGGGTGTGGACGAGAGCCAGGTTGACAACAAGGCATCGTTCGTCGATGACCTTGGCGCCGACTCCCTCGACATCGTCGAACTCGTCATGGCCTTCGAAGAAGCTTTCGAACTGGAAATCCCCGACGAAGACGCCGAAAAGATCGCCACGGTCGGCGACGCCGTCACCTACATCGAAAACAAGAAAAAATAGCGGGTTGCGCGGCATCCCCGCGCCTGCCTCGGGCATCCGATAGTCGGAGCGTCCGGACCGCATCGGCAGTTTGCGCCTCGCGTTCCGTTCGCCCGGCTGGCGTGGTACCGGCCCGGTGGGTTCGCCTCGCGTAAACTCAGGAAGGAGAGTTCGTTTATTTCCCGCAGAGTCGTAGTCACGGGCGTCGGCCTGATAACAGCCATTGGCGACACCACGGAACAGACTTGGCAGTCGCTGCTGGTCTGTCGCAGTGGTATTTCCCGCATTGAAGCGTTCGATCCTGCGCTCTTCAATGCTCAGATTGCCGGCGAAATCAAGCATTTCGACCCCACGAAATTCATTGAGAAAAAAGAGGTCAAGAAGATGGGCCGCTTCATCCAGTTCGCCATCGCGGCCTCGGAAGACGCGCTCGCTTCTTCCGGACTTCAGGTGACCGAAGAAAATGCCGAACGTGTCGGCGTTTACGTGGGCAGCGGCATCGGTGGCTTCGAAGTCATCGAGCGGGAACACAGCAACTACCTGAATCACGGCCCCCGCCGCATCTCGCCCTTCTTTATTCCCGCCACCATCATTAATCTGGCGTCCGGCTATATTTCGATGCGGACCGGCGCCAAAGGGCCAAATTCCGCCACCGCTACCGCCTGCACCACCAGCGCGCACTCGATCGGTGATTCCTTCAGGATTATCGCCCGCGGCGACGCCGACGTCATGATCTGCGGCGGCGCGGAAGCCTGCATTACCCCGATGGGTATCGGTGGCTTCGCGGCCATGCGTGCGCTTTCGCAGCGCAATGACGATCCAGCCCATGCCTCCCGCCCGTTCGATCGCGATCGCGACGGCTTTGTGGTGGGCGAAGGCTCCGGCGTGCTGGTCCTCGAAGAACTGGAAATCGCGAAAAAACGTGGCGCACCCATCCTGGCGGAAATCGTGGGTTACGGGATGAGCGGCGACGCCTACCATCTGACCTCGCCACCCGAAGATGGCGAAGGCGCGTATCGCGTGATGCGCAACGCGCTGAACGACGCGAAACTCAACCCGGAACAGATCGACTACATCAATGCGCACGGGACCTCCACGCCCCTCGGCGATAAGGCGGAAACGGCGGCCATGAAGCGCACGTTTGGCGATCACGCTTATAAGCTGGCGGTCAGCTCCACGAAATCGATGACCGGCCATCTGCTGGGCGGCGCGGGTGCGCTCGAAGCCGGCATTGTTATTTGTGCGCTGCTGAATCAGGTGGCGCCGCCAACCGCAAATCTCGAAAACAGCGATGAAGGCTGCGACCTCGATTACATCCCCAACCAGCCACGCCAGATGAAGCTCGATTATGTGCTGAGCAATTCGTTCGGTTTCGGTGGCACCAACGGCGCACTCATCTTTAAGCGTTTCACGGATTAAACGTAACCGCCATGAAAATTGTAGTCGCCATCAAGCAGGTGCCCGCGCGGAATAGCCTGCTCAAAGTCGATGAATCCGCAAAGTGGATAGACGACACAGATTTGTCTTGGGAGATTAACGAGCCCGACGCCTACGCTCTCGAAGCAGGGCTCCAGCTCCGGGAGGCCGCTGCGGGGGAAGTTGTTGTGCTCTGTGCTGGTCCTGATCGCGCCACACAAACCATCCGCGAGGCTCTGGCCAAGGGAGCGGATCGTGCCATTCACATTGAGACCGACGAGACCGCTGCGGATCCGCTCGCGCTCGCGCACGCGATGGCCAATGCTCTCGAAGCCGAAAAACCCGACATCGTTCTGACCGGCCTGCAGTCGGACGACCTCGGCTATGGCCAAACCGGCGTCATCCTCGCCGAGGTGATGGGCTACGCCCACGCCACGCTCGTGATGAGAATCGAAATCATTGCCGACGGCATTCGCGTGAAGCGCGAACTGGAAGACGGCTGGTTTCAGCATGTAGAAATGCCTCTGCCAGCGGTGCTCACGATTCAGTCGGGCGCCGCGAAATTGCGCTATGCCACGCTGATGGGTATCAAGAAGGCGAAGTCGAAAGAGATCCGGAGCATCGCCGCTGGATCTCCCGCTGCGGCACCTTCGGTTCTGCTCGAGCGCATCTATCTGCCGCAGAAATCGAAGCGTTCGCAGATTTTCGAAGGCACGCCGCAGGAAACCGCCGCGCAACTGGTCGAAAAGTTGCGCTTTGAGGCGCGCGTGATATGAGCGGAATCCTCGCAATTCTCGAACAGCGCGAAGGCAAGCTCCACGGCATGTCGCTGGAGGCGCTGGCGGCAGCGCAGCAGCTTGCGGCCGAACTCAGCCAGCCCGTTTACGCGGTCGTGATGGGTAAAAATATTCAGGTCCTCGCCGCGACAACGGCAACGCACAAGCTCACCAAAGTCCACGAACTTGAGCACGATCTCCTCGGCGAATACACCGCCGATGGCTACACGATCGCGCTCAAGCAACTGATCGCTTTGCATCACCCGTCGTTCGTGCTTTTTCCGCATACCTACCAGGTGCGCGATTTCGCGCCAGGGCTCGCCGCGTCTTTCGGCCATGTTCTCGTCAGCGACGTGATCGGCCACCGCATCGAAAACGGCGTACTCGTGCTGGTTCGCCAGTTATTCCAGGGCAAGATGAATTCGGACGTCCGATTTGCGGGCGATGCGCCATGGTTTGCCTCCATTCAGGCGGGCGCTTTCCGCGCTGAAAATGCGCTCAAAGGCGAAGCGCCCGCGCCGGTGGAAGTCATGACTCCAACGATCGAACCGACGCAGATCCGCACCAAACCGCTGGAGCGATTTCGCGAATCGCAGCCCGCCGTGGATCTCGGTGCCGCCGAACGAATTGTCTCTGTCGGCCGTGGTATTCGCGAAGCGGAGAATATCGCGCTCGTTGAGCAACTGGCCAAAGCGATGGGCGCAGAACTCGCCGCTTCCAGACCAATCTGCGATAACGGCTGGCTCCCCATGGAACGCCAGGTGGGCAGTTCCGGCCAGACTGTGGCGCCGAAGCTTTATGTGGCCGTTGGAATCTCAGGCGCCATCCAGCACCTGGTCGGCATGAAGGGCTCGAAGACGATTGTCGCCATCAACAAAGACCCTGAAGCCCCCATCTTCGAAGTCGCCGACTACGGCATCGTGGGCGACCTCTTCCAGATTGTTCCCGCCATCATCGAAGCGCTGAAAAAATAACTCCCGGACATATTCGCGCGCTTTGCTCGTCTATATAGACACGAGCATGCTGAGCGCGGAATTGACAGCGAGTCAGGACCAGCAGATTTCCGAAACTGTCGCGCGCGAAAGCGCCGGGTTGCGAAATTTCATCGCCAGGCGTGTGGAAGACGCAGCCGAAGTGGACGACATCCTGCAGGATGTGTTCTACGAACTCGTCGCCGCCGCGCGCATGACGGAGCCCATCGAGCGAGTAAGCGCGTGGCTCTTCCGCGTTGCCAGGAACCGCATTATCGACCGTTTTCGGAAGAAGCGGCCCGTGACTTTCAGCGATCTCGCCGTCACCGGCGATGGAGGCGAAATGCTCCGTCTCGATGAGCTGCTTCCCTCGCCTGGTGCCGGTCCTGAAGCCGCCTATGCGCGCACGGTTTTGCTCGACGAGTTGCGCGCGGCACTCGCTGGGTTGCCGACGGAACAGCGGGAAGCTTTTATCGCGCATGAAATTGAAGGCCGATCCTTCCGCGATATCGCCGCGCAAACGGGCGTGAGCGTCAACGCCCTGATTCTGCGCAAGCATCATGCCGTTATCTTTCTGCGCAAACGGCTGCGCAACATCCATGACTATTTTGCGGAAATGTGAGGAACACAAAAATGAACGAAAACCCGAATGAAAAGGAATTCGCCGACTTGCGGCACTCGCTGCACAAACGGACGAGGAGACACATGGCGCCGAAGTTCGTGCTGATCGCGGTGCTGGGCATCCCCCTGTTTGGCGTCATCGTAATGCTGCTTTGGAACTGGCTGGCGCCGGCGGTATTCGGTCTGCACCAGATCGGTTTTCTCCAGGCGTTGGGAGTTCTGGTGCTGAGCCGGATCCTCTTCGGTGGCTTTCACGGTCGCCATCATGGCGGCCCGCGTTGGAATCGCCACCTGCAGGAGCGATGGGAGGGGATGACGCCGGAAGAACGCCAAAGGATGATGGAGGCATTACGCACGCGATCCCATTGCGGCCCGCGCGGCACGCCGGCCACGGAGAGTCAGGCCTAAATATTCGTCCGGATCGTCCCGTCGCGCCCGATAATCAGCTTGTGGCCGCGCCAGGTCAGCCGGTTCCCGAAGAACCCCAGCGCCCATGTCGCGAATGACGACACGTCTTCCAAAGGCAGCAGCCACCAGCGGTGGCGCATCTCCGAATCCGCCAGCACCCGCACGGCCGTCCAGACAACCGCCAGCCGCATTGCCAGAGCCAGCGCCGCTAATGGACCCCAGCCCGGCACCAGAATCCACAGTGCGATCGCCGGCACAGTCGGCTTCGTAAACACCTCACCGATATAGCCAGCGGGCCGGGAACGCCGCGACCCCCGCGCCCACCGCAGCCGATGACGCCAGTTATCCCGCATGGAGTCGTTGCCGATGTAATGCTCAATCACTGAGCGCGACAAAATAACCGTGCGGCCGACGCCATGCATCCGGTTGCCGATGACAAAGTCTTCCGAAAGGTAGGCCTGCACTTCCTGCAAGCCGCCGATCGCTGCTATATCCGTCTGCCGCGTGGCGAGCGTGCAGCCGATTGCATAGTCCATGCCATTCAGCATTCGCGCCGTCAGCATGCCGGAAATAAAATCGACGTTCAGCCCAAGCGCTTCCGTCTGCGACCACCGGCTCGGACCCGCAATTGCGCGGTACGGACATGTGACCAGCCCCACACCCTCCTGCGAAAGCTCCGACACTACCGTCTTCAGGCAATCCGAAGCCCAGCGAATATCGCTGTCCGCCATAACAATGGTTTCGTGCCGCGACTCGGACCACAAGGCGCGTAATTGCCATACTTTTCTGTTGGGATGCGGCGACTCGCCCGTGAAAATAAGCCGAGAAGCGCGCTCCGGATGCTCCGCCATCAGACGCCGGGCAATGGGAACGGCGGCATCGTCGGGCGATGCCGCGCCCAGAATGATTTCAAAATCCGGGTAATCCTGCTCGAAGACAGTGCGCAGACCGGCTTCGGTGTTATCCCGATCGCCCGCCATCGGCCGCAGCACGGAAACCGGCGGAAATTCCTTCAGCAATGCGACTCCGGACTTCCGGTATCGCGAGGCCGCAACAATAGCCAGAACGCAATAGGCGATAGATCCGCCGACCAGTCCGACGAGCGGAATAAGCCAGAGAAGTTGCAACAACGTCGTTAACCCAGTTTGGCCTTGAGGGTTCCTGCCGTGTTTTCGCCGGAGGTGGCGCTCCTGGCTGGTTTGCGATTGGCGCCAGGCTGAAAACGCCGCCACTGGTCGGTCACGCAGACCAGAAACATTGGTTGTTTGGCGTTCTTCATCACATCGATGATTCGATCCGGCTGATCCTCAAGGTAGATATTCTTACCATCGGTAATCAGATGGATGTCGCTGTTTTCCGCGACGGCATCCGCCAGACGCCGTCCCATTTCCTTTTGCAGAAACTTAAGAACCCGGCGGATTTTCTGCAGCGAAAACCCCTTGCGCCGCAGCTCGGCGATTACCGAGACTTCAATCACTTCCTGCTGCCGGTAAACGCGCCGGTGGCCTTCCTGAAGAGGGGATACCACGTTGCGTTCATCCCACCACTGCAACTGCCGCAGACTCACGCCGGCAAGCCGCGCAACATCGCCGCTGGTGAATTGCCCGCTGCCCGCAGCGCCGCCCGGCATCATGTCGGTAGTGGCGACGGACTGGTCCTTTTTTGTTTTGAACATTTCGCGACGTCCCTGTTGACCCCGGTGGGAGTACTTAGGAATTCTACCAGATCCCGAACCCCGATTTTCCCGCTCGACCGCCTTTGCGCGCCAAATTTACCCTCTCGCCTGATTCAGGATCCGGTAAATCTGCGCGCCGTATTTCTCCACCGTCTTAAGTCCAATCCCGGGAATCGCGAGCAATTCGGCCAGGGTGCCCGGCTGGTCGTCCGCGATCGCATTCAGAACACGGTCGGACATGATTCGGAAAGTCGGCACACCCTGCTTCTTTGCCTGCGCGCGACGCCACTCCTTCAAGAGCAAGGCCGCCCTGGAATCCGAGCGCGCTTCGGCGGGCTCGTCCGATAAGATTTCGAAATGGTCGTCGCGCGCGGGCTTCCTCGCGGAGGCCGTGCTCTTTTTCCGGCCCTTCTTCGCAGCCGTCTTTGCCGCGACAGGCCTCTTCCCCACGCGCTTCTTCGCCCCGACCACTTCCGCCATTCCGCGAATCGATAATTCCAGCGGCGTATCTTCCTCCACATCGCCGCCATCGCGCGTCAAACTCGCCTTGCGGAAGGGAATCTGCTTGCCGTCCTTCTCGAATACCGAATCCACCAGCCGCACCAGTCCGGCCCGCGCCATCGCGCCCATCAGCTCCTCGAACGAATCCCGATCCATCCCGTTCTTCGAGCAAAGCTGTGTATGTAGTTGCCCGATCGATCTGCCCGTCATCGTGATGGACTCGAGGACCTGGTGCGCTAAAGCCTCCTCCATCTCCGTCGCCGCACGGAATCTCTGCGCCACGCACTTCTCCGGAGCGCAGAAATCGCACACACCGCAGGCCTTCTGACTATCCGCCGTATCGCCGAAATGCCGCACCAGACTCGACATCCGGCATTGATTGCTCTGCGCATACCGGATCATCGCTTCGATCTGGGCCTGCTTCTGCTCACCCTGCGCAACATACGAATCGCGCCAGTTGGCGGACCCCCGGCTCAGATCTTCCGCCGCGTCCAGCGTCACGCCGCCATGCGTCCACAGCTTCTCCAACGCTTTCTCGAAAATGTCCCTCGGCACCTTGCTCTGCTTCTCCACCACCTCTCGCGGCTGCGCTTCCGTCCGCAGGCGCGCATAGATCTGGTCGAGCATTTTTACGTCCGGATAATCGCGCTCGAAGAAAAAATCGTGCGTGTGCCGATCCGCGTACGAATGCATCAGAATCGCGCGGCTCGGCTCGCCATCCCGCCCCGCTCGCCCGATCTCCTGGTAGTACGCCTCCACGCTCCCCGGCAGCGCCGTGTGCATCACGGAACGTATGTTCGGCTTGTCGATTCCCATCCCGAAGGCGATCGTCGCCACAATTACTTCCAGCTTGCCGCTCAGGAAATCGTCCTGCACGCGCCGCCGCCGCTCCGCATCCAGTCCCGCATGATAGGCCGCCGCCGGAAACGAGTGCGCCAGCAGCGCCGCCACGCTCTCCGCCTGCTTGCGGCTCGGCGTATAAATGATCGCTGGCCGATTTTCCGGATCGCCGAGTAATTCCCGCGCCAGCCCCGGCCGCTGCGAAGGACTCGTCTCCACCACTTCAATCGCGATATTCGACCGCCGGAACCCGTGGATGAAACTCGCCTGCTGGTCGAATCCCAGCTGAGTGCAGATATCGCGCTGCACAATGCCGGTCGCTGTCGCGGTCAGCGCGATCACCGGCGCGGGCCTAAGAGTTGGCAGATAGCCGCCCAGCAGTCGGTAGTCGGGACGAAAATCGTGCCCCCACTGCGAAATACAATGCGCTTCGTCGATCGCGATCAGCGACGGTTTTCGCTTCGCCAGCATTTCCGGAAATCCCGGCACCCGCAGGCGCTCCGGCGCGATGAACAGAAATTGCAGCTTGCCATTCAGATAGTCGATGCAGACCTGCCGCGATGCTGCCCGATCTCGCCCGGAGTGAATGCACTCCACCGCGAAGCCGCGCTCCCGCAACTTCGCATATTGATCCTCCATCAGCGCGATCAGCGGACTGATCACGAGGGTGGTGCCGCCGCGCGCCAGCCCCGGCAGCTGATAGCAGAGCGATTTTCCCGCGCCCGTCGGCATCACCAGCAACGCGTCGCGACCCGCAATCACCGTCCGGCAAACTTCTTCCTGATTCGCCCGGAATGCCGCGAAACCAAACGCGCGATTCAGCAACGCATCCAGCGGTTCCCCTTCAGCCGCCAACATGGGCTCGTGTACCGCCGAGCGATGCGGGGCAGGCGGTTCCGCCTGCCGGGGCGAACGCAGTTCGGCGGCACCATTCCCCCGCCGCGCGGCCGCCGGAAGCTGCCCGACCTTCCCCACCACGTCCCGCACGTAGTCTTCAATCCCGCGCAGAAACGGCTCCAGCTGCGCCTCGCCTCTTTGAATCCGTTTCAGATAGGCTTCCCATTGCCCCGTCATTACCGGACTCTTCACCTCCGGATGCACCACCTCAATCAGCTGAATTCCCTTATCGGTCGCTTCCAGATTCTTCGCGTTGCGCACGATGTACTCGCGCTTCAGCAACACTTCGATAATTGAAGCCCGCGTCGCCGGTGTCCCGAGCCCCGTCTCCTTCATCGCGTCCGACAGCTCTTTTTCATCCAGCGTCTTGCCTGCCGTCTCCATGGCGGTGAGCAGCGTTGCCTCGGTAAACCTCTTCGGCGCGCACGTTTTTTTCCTCACGGCTTCCGCTTCGAGCACATCCTGCGCCTGGCCGCGCGCTAGGCCAGCCGGCAAAGTCTGCTCTTCTTCTTCCGGCGTTTTCTTGCGCCTCACCTGAAGATCCAACACCTTCCATCCGACCTGCTGAATCGCTTTACCCGACGAATGAAAGCGATCCGTCACAGGTCCCGCGCTCACAATTGCCGTAATAACCGTAGTCACGGACCATATATGATCCTCATGCCAGCACGATAAGAAACGGCGAACCACCAGGTCGTAGATCTTCGCTTCGTCCGGCGGCAGGGTCACTCGCTCGGGCGACGTCACCGTCGGGATAATCGCGTGATGGTCGGTGACCTTGGTATCGTCCACATACCGGCGTCCCAGCGGCCGCTCACCGGTGCCTGGGGCTAATAAACTTTGGTATGGCGCAGCTACGGTCTGAACAATCCCCGCCAGCGTCCCCGCTACATCCTGCGATAAGTGCCGGCTATCCGTTCGTGGATAGCTAAGCAGCTTGTGCCGCTCATACAACGCCTGCGCGGTATCGAGCGTGTGTTGCGCGCTGAATCCGAACAGCCGGTTCGCATGCCGCTGCAACTCGGTCAGATCGTAAAGCGCCGGTGGCGGCATCCGCTGCGTCTCGGCCTTCACCGATTCGATCACCGCCGCGCCCGTCTTCGCCCGCGCCACGATCTGCGCCGCTTCCACGCCATCAGGCAACAGACGCGCGGATTTCTGAATATCGGCTGTATCGCGGACCCACGTGCCCTGGTAGCTTTCCGCCTCGGGTCTTTCCGCCGGCCGGAAAGTCGCCAGCACTTCCAGATAATCCTCCGGAACAAAACGACGCACCGCGAGTTCGCGCTCCACCACCATCGCCAGCGTCGGCGTTTGCACCCGCCCCACGCTGAGCTCATCGCCATAGGTAAGTGTGTAAGCGCGCGAGAGGTTCATGCCCACCAGCCAGTCGGCCCGGCTGCGCCCGCGCGCGGCGTCGGCCAGCGGTTCGTAATCGGTGCCCGGCTTCACGGCGGCGAAACCCTTGCGGATCGCTTCCGGCGTTAGCGATGAAATCCAAAGGCGGCTGATCGGTTTCGAACATCCCGCCGCCTCGTAAATGTAGCGAAAAATCAGTTCGCCTTCGCGCCCTGCATCGGTCGCGCAGATGATGCGGCTCACGCGCGCTGAGGACAATATCTTCCGCACCACCTCAAACTGATCTTTGGTTTTTTCGTAAACAACGAGGGGCCAGGATGCAGGCAGCATCGGCAGAGTATCCCGCCGCCAGAATTTCCATTCCGGCCGGATCTCATGCGGTTGAGCGAGCGCCGCCAGATGTCCGATGGCCCACGTGACGACGTAGCCGCCGCCGTGCATGTAGCCGTCGCCTTTGGTATTGGCGCCGAGCACTTTGGCAATATCGCGCGCGACCGACGGCTTCTCCGCCAGAACAGCCACTGCCCCGGATTCCCCTGCAGCGTTGCTCAAGTTCTCATTTTACCGCGCGTTACACCCGATCTCCGGTCCCGGTATATCATAACGAAAATAAACAGGAGTCCCTGGATGATAAAGAACACGCTCATTTGTGCCCTGCTGCTGGCCAGCGCCCTCGTCGCGCAACCACCTGTTCCGAACGCAGCCTCCGGACAGGGACGCGGCGGTGGCGGACGTGGAGGCGCACCGGCGCTCCGTTCCCCGCAGGTGATGACCGATGGCCGTGTGACATTTCGCTTCCGCGCCCCCGACGCCAAAGTCGTCAATGTTGTCCTGGAACCTGGCGACTCCGCGCCGATGACGAAAGAAGCCAGCGGCGTCTGGACCGCCACCGTCGGTCCGCTGCAGCCCGATATCTACGCCTACCGTTTTGTAGCCGATGGCGTCACCACCCCCGATCCCTCCAGCGGAGCCGTTCTCAAGACCGCGCGTCCCAACGCCGCCGCTGAACTCGGCCTGCTGGGTACGTGGCAGAGCCAGTTTCTGGTGCCTGGCAATCCGACCCCCGAAGCCTGGGAAATGACGGATATCCCTCACGGCGCCGTCGCGCACGTGACTTTTTATTCGAAAGCCATGAGCGCCTTCCGCGATTATTACGTCTACACGCCTCCGGCCTATGATGCGAAGCGCTCGCGCCGCTATCCGGTCCTCTACCTACAGCACGGCGCGGGTGAAAATGCATCCGGCTGGAGCGATATCGGCAAAGTGAACCTGATCCTGGACGCTCTCATCTCGCAAGGGAAAGCGAAGGAAATGATCATCGTGATGCCGCTCGGTCATCCCGCTCAGCCTCTTCCCGCAGTGACGGCTCCTGACTTTGTGGAACCCACTCCCGGCGGTCGCGGCGGTTCGGGTCGCGGTGGCTTCGGAGCGGCGGGCGGCTCAGGCCGCGGGGGTGGAGGCGTCGATCCCGTTATGTCTCCCTACATGACTTCGCTCCTGACGGAAATCATGCCGCAGGTCGAAAAGCACTACAACGCCGGCAATACGAAAGCGACGCGCGCCCTCGCCGGACTCTCCATGGGCGGTCGCCAGACTCTCGATTTCTCGCTGCTCCATCCGGAACTCTTCAACTACGTGGGTCTCTTCTCAGCAGCCGTGGGCGGAGGCCGCGGCGGCACAACAACTTTGCCGACTGCGCTCACGCCAGCCTGGGCCAAGCAATTCAAAGTACTCTGGATTGCCTGCGGCGATCACGACACAACAGTCGGTCCGGCCAACGTGGCTTTCAAAGCCGCGCTGAAAGAGAAAAATGTGCCGTTCACCGACATCATCACACCTGGCGCGCATACGTACGCAGTCTGGAAACGCAACATAGTGGCCTTCGCGCCGCTGCTGTTCCAGTAAGGCAACGCCACGGGCAGCGGCGCGATATCAGGGCATCTTTCGCGGTCGTGAGACCACTCTTGACCGAAAATATCTGGAACAAGCCGCCCGAAGACTTGGAGTCCTCGCCCTTCCGGAGCGTGCGCCTGGCAATACTTAGAGATCTCCGCGTCCGAGCTCAGTTCTCGGGCGGAACCTTCTCTGCCCGGTCCACCACAATCAGATCCACCGAAATTTTCGCGGGCTTCAGGTTCAAGCCAAGCTGGCTTTCAACGGCGCTCCGGAGATCCTCACCGGGAGTGTCGTTTCGCGGTAACCCATAGTGCAGTTTGATATCGTAGACGCCTGTAAGCCCCGTCTTATCTGCAATCCGAACGATCGACGGTCCTCCCGGATCCATCGCTCCGCTATCGGACATGTCCCCCATACGGATTCTCATTGCCAGCCTATCGGCGAAAGCCTGAATCGTGCTCCCGTTAAAGGTGAGGGTCGCGCCGTCCGGCCCGAACTGTCCACCCCCGCCGCCATTGGCAGCCACCGACTCCTTTAGCTTCGCGCCGCCTTTCGCCACCACCAGATCGTAACCACTGACTACTTTGGTCTCACGGTGGACCTTCATTTGAAAGCGTTCCAGCAAAAGATTCTGCAGCATGACGTTGAACTGCTCCGGAAGCGCGCCATCCGGAAGCTTCGCGTCAACCGAGTAGCGTTCGGAATTGATCCAGTCCGGCCCCGTGACCTGATCGGCACTTACCATGTAAGCCCGGGCGATCAGACCCGTCAGAGGCACGCCGGACCAGGAGAATTGCGAGGCTCCAGGGCCGCCCGACGGTGGTCCGCCTCTCCCGTTGCCGGAGAATACTTTCACCGACGCCACCTCGAAATGCGGCGCAGTCTGCGCCGAACCGTAACCTGCCGTGACCACCAGCGCCAGCGCGATCCGTGTCAATTCCGATATGTTGTAACCTGTCATGTTACATATAGTACCACTTATAGTCGCGCAATGCAACCCCGGTCAGATTTCCCAAAAGTTCACTTCAGATTCAACGTCTTCTTCAGCCAGGCGATCATGTCCGCCTTGTAGTGCTGCTGGTCCGCGTCCTTCCAGCTACCCATGCCGTGCCCGCCCGCTTCAATCGTCACCACTTCGCAGGCCGTGCCCACTTTGTGCAGCGCGTCGCACATCAGCGTCGATTGTTCGTAAGGCACCTGATCGTCGCGAGTGCCGTGAATCTCAAGAAACGGTGGCATGCCTTTGTGAACCGCCTGAATCGGTGAAATCTCCTTCAGCTTCGCGTAACTGGCGTCGTCATACCCGTCCACCTGGAAGAACCAGATCCCGCCACCCTTCGCCTGGTGGCTGCCGATAGACGCCATATTAAATCGCGCCGGATATTGGCTGCGCTGGCGTGCGACCTTCTCGTAATCGGTCGGTCCATAGAAATCGACCACCGCCGCGACGCGCGTCTCCGCCGTTTCGTGAGCCGCCGCGTAGTCCACCAGATATCCACCTGCGGATTCGCCGCTGATAATGATTTTCGACACGTCCACCTTATACGTCTTCGCGTTCGCCTTTACCCAGCGGATCGCGCTGTCCATGTCTTCCTTCGCCTGCGGAAACCGGAATTCAGGCGCCATCCGATAGTCGATGCTGAACCACGCAAAACCGGCGTCGGCCAGTGGCTGGAATGTTGGAGCCATATTCGTGGCGCGGTTGCCGCCGTCAAAGCCTCCGCCATGGACCAGGATCGCGGCCGGAAATGGCCCTGGACCGTCGGGAATATGCAGATCGAGCAACAGCGCGTGGCCGTCGGGCTTTCCGAATTCGATCCCTTTCTGATCCAGGGGCGCGGCGGAAAGACAGGCGGCGCAAACGAACGTAAACAGGAGGGTTTTCATCAACGCAGATTCTATCAGGATTCCGTGGATTCCGAACGCCCGTCCCCGGTGTGCAATTTTTATTTGTATATGCCTTGACACGTATATGCAATTTGAGGTATACCAAAAGAGTGGAATCTGTATTTGAAATCATTGCGGAGCCGAACCGCCGCGCGATCCTGAGCCTCCTGATCTCATCGCAACAGTCTGTTGGAGAGATCGAGCGCCAGCTTCGTATGCCGCAGCCGGCCGTGTCGAAACACCTGCGGGTGCTGAGAGACGCCGGTTTCGTGGAAGCCACGGTGGATGCACAACGCCGCCTCTACCGGCTGAAACCGGAGCCCCTCCAGGAGCTCGACGCCTGGCTGGCTCCGTTCCGCCGGTTCTGGTCCGCTCACGTAGATGCCTTGGAACGCCACCTCGACCGCATGGAGTCAAACCAGCGATCCACACCAACAAAAAGAAAGAGGAAAAAGACGGCGCGGCCCAAACCGCGAACGTGACAAGGGAGAAACAAAATGAAAATCAAACTGACAAGCGTATTCGTGGACGATCAGGAAAAGGCCCTGCGTTTCTATACAGACGTACTGGGGTTTACCAAAAAGTCCGATTTTAGTAATGGCCCATTTCGGTGGCTGACCGTGGTTTCGTCTGACGATCCGGACGGCACCGAGTTGCAACTGGCACTGAACGACAACCCCGCGGCCAAAACTTATCAGCAGGCGATCTTCCAGCAGGGCCAGCCTGCGGCCCTGTTCTTCACAGACGACGTCAAGGGCGACTACGAGCGGATCAAGGGCCGCGGCGCCGAGTTCACGATGCCGCCCACCGACACTGCCGGCTCGACTATTGTTAAGCTCAACGACACCTGCGGCAACCTCATTCAGATCGTCCAGCTGGCGGGCTGGTAGGATGTCCGTTCCATAGAAGACAAGGAGAAGAAGGTGATCTATCGCGATCAGTACGCACCGGGTCCGGCCAGAGGCGCGGAGGTCCGAAAGGACGGAGAAGAAAAGTGGACGCTCGTTCTCGTCAGAGAAATGCGCCACTCGCCGGAGAAAGTCTGGCAGGCGCTCACCGACCCGGCGCAACTGCGCGAGTGGGCGCCCTTCGACGCCGATGGGAGTCTGGGTACTGCTGGATCCACCGTGAAGCTCACCACGGTGGGGGCACCCGCGCTTCACGTTACCGAGACAACAGTAAAACGAGCGGACCCTCCGCGCTCGAATATAGTCGGGTCGCTTGAGTACGGCTGGGGCGCCAACGACATGCGATGGGAACTCGAAGCCCTGGGCGCCGGCACCCGTCTCACACTGTGGACCAGCATCGATCGCCGCTTCATCGCATGGGGCGCCGCGGGCTGGCACATTTGTTTCGATGTTCTGGATCACCTTCTCGGCGGAACTCCTATCGGCCGCACCGTTGGTCCCGACGCCGTGAAGTTCGGCGGCTGGAAGCAATTACGTGACGAGTACGCGAAGCAGTTGGGCGTTGAGAAACCCGCGTGAAGCGAGGAGGAAGAACCCATGGAATGGAATACCAAAACCACGACCATCGTCTATTGGATCTTCGCCGCCCTCTTCTGCCTGCAGATGGGCTTCACGGCTTACGCGCAACTCCGGCTGCCCCAGGTGGCGGCGATGTTCACCCACCTCGGCTTCCCCGACTACTTCCGGGTGGAGCTCTCATGGGCCAAGTTCCTGGGCCTGGTCCTGTTGCTTGCGCCAGTTCCGGCGCGGCTGAAAGAGTGGACCCACGCCGGCTTCGCCATCACTCTCGGCTCGGCGCTCATCGCCCACTTCTCTGTGGGCGATGGCCCCGCGGTATGGAGCTGGGCGGCGGCAACCGGCGTGCTCTGGGGACTCTCCTACTTCTTCTGGCGCCGGGCGTACCCGATCGGCTAAATCCGGTATACACTGCTGAATATATGATTTCAAAACTCGCCTGGACTGGTTTGGCTGCCCTTGCGTGCGCCTCGGCATTCGGGCAGACGACGCAGACTCCGGCAATCGATGCAGCGGCAGGCAGATTCGAAATCGCCGACGTGCACGTCACCCCCAAAGCCCTGGCTAATAACTACATGGAGGCCAATCCCGAACGCAATGGCCGCTATGAGTTCCACAGCGCGTCCATGATCGACCTGATCCGCCTGGCATACGGATATAACGATGACAAGATTCTGGGCGGCCCCAACTGGCTCGAAATGGATCGATTCGACGTGATCGCGCAGGTACCGGCGGGAACAAATGTGGCAACCCCGCCAGGACCTGCGCAGGGGACGCTGCCCGCGGCAGTGCGAAACATGCTTCAGTCGCTGCTGGCCGACCGCTTCAAACTGGTAATCCGCCAGGAAACCAAACCGCTGCCAGGGTTTGCGCTGACCGTAGACAGGAAGCTGGAGATGAAGCAAGGCGATGGATCGGGCGATACCGGTTGCAGATACATTCCTCCGACCGATCCGGCGGACACGGCCATGCGTTTTGCATGCCGGAACATGAGCATGGAAGCACTCGCCGGATTTTTGCCCCGGCTGGGCGGTGGGCTGTCAGCCGCGATTATCGACAAGACGGAGCTGAAAGGTTTGTGGAATTTCGACATGAAGATGCCGAGGGGCGCGTCCGCACAGGACGCGGGAAACGAGCTCGACAGGCAACTCGGCCTGAAACTGGAACCGCAACCGATTCCCACGCAGGTGGCCGTGGTTGAGAGCGCCAACGAGACGCCCACCGCCAATGTTCCGGGTGTGGCTGAAGCGCTGCCCACCGCCCCTCAGCCGACTGCATTTGACGTGGCCAGCTTCAAGCCAACCGACCCGGCCTATACGCGTTCTACGATATCGCTCAATCCTCAACCCGGTGGCCTGTGGTCCAGTCGCGGCCTGCCGCTTTCCGCGCTGCTCGTGAGAGCGTTCAGTCCTTCGTTTGCGCAAAGGAACGAAGACCTTGTGGTGGGTGTGCCGGGCTGGGCCGCTACGACAAGATTCGACCTCACGGCAAAGTCGCCGGCCGGCGCATCCGCGAGCGCCAGAGCCGGCCCGATGGTGCTCTCGTTACTGGAAGAGCGGCTGAAGCTGAAGTGGCACACCGAAACACGCCCTGTATCCGTAAATGTCCTGGTGGCGGCGAAGCCCAAAATGAAGAAGGCCGACCCGGCGAGTCGCACGCATTGTCTGGGAGTTTCGCCGCCCTCAGGTTCGCCGCCGGGCTCGGCGTCATTGACTTGCCAGAACATCACAATGGAGCAGTTTACGGACGAGATTCGCGGCCGGTTGCAGGGACCCGGTTCGCCGGTGCTGGACTCCACCGGCCTCGAGGGCGGTTGGGATTTTACTCTCACGTACACATACGCCCGGCCCGCCCCTGCGAATTCGGGCGGGCTGCAGGGGGCTGCGGTGCCGGTCGCATCGGATCCAAACGGCGGCCTGACGATTGAGGAGGCACTGGAGAAGCAACTCGGCCTCAAGCTGCAAACCGAAAAGCGACCCATGACGGTTACCGTGATCGATCACCTGGAACAGACACCAACCGACAACTGAGAGTTGGAGCTATAGATGAAAAAACCCGTCCCGGTGGAATCCGCCGCTGCATTAATCGACCAGAAAATAAAAGATCTGGGCGACTGGCGCGGGAAGACGCTCGCGAAAGTGCGCGAACTTCTGCACGAGGCTGACCCGGAAATCGTCGAAGAATGGAAGTGGATGGGCACTCCCGTCTTCTCTCACAGCGGCATCGTCTCCACCGGAGAGACGTACAAACGTCGTCAAGATGACATTTGCAGAGGGCGCCGCGCTGGAAGACCCTTCCGGTCTGTTCAACTCGAGCCTCGAAGGCAATGTCAGGCGCGCCATCGATATCCACGAAGGCGAGAAGATCAATCAGGCCGCCCTGAAGGATCTCATCCGCGCCGCCGTTGCTCTCAATCTCAAGAGCAAGAGTAAACCCAAGCCAAGGTGAGCGATGACTAAATCTGTGAAACCTGCCCCCCGGGATTTGATCATCATCCGCGGCGCGCGCGAAAACAATCTCAAAAACATCTCGCTCGATATCCCCAAGCGCAGGATCACCGTGTTTACCGGCGTCTCGGGCTCGGGCAAGTCCTCCCTGGTTTTCAACACCATCGCGGCGGAAAGCCAGAGGCTGATCAACGAAACCTATCCCGCTTTCGTGCAGCAATTCATGCCGCATTACGGCCAGCCTGACGCCGATCTGCTGGAAAATATTTCGGCGGCGATTATCGTTGACCAGCAACGGCTCGGCGGCAACCTGCGCTCCACCGTCGCCACTGTGACCGACACTGCGCAGATGTTGCGCGTGCTGTTTTCGCGGCTGGGCGAGCCGCGACTGGCCGCGCCGGGCTACTATTCCCCGAACGATCCGCGCGGCATGTGCCCGGACTGCGAAGGCGTCGGCCAGGTAGCGGCCATGGATATGACCGCGGTGGTGGATGAAAGCAAATCGCTCAACCAGGGAGCGCTGCTCCCGAAGGGCTTTGAGATCGATAGCTGGTGGTGGTCCATCTATGCGCGCTCCGGCATGTTCGATCTCGACAAGCCAATTCGTAAATATTCGGCCGCCGAACGCGCTAACCTGTTCGATCTCGATGACGGGCGCAAGATCAAGGTCGACAAGATCAACCTCACCTATCTGGGCCTGGTGCCCAAGCTCAAACAATCGCTGGGCGGCAAGGACCCCGAGACGTTGCAGCCGCATGTACGGGTCGAATACGATCGCATCTTCACCCGCAAGATATGCCCCGCGTGCAAGGGCGCGCGGCTCAAGGCGGAGGCGTTGGCGAGCAAAATTTCTGGCAAAAATATCGCCGAAATGTCGGCTATGCAGGTGAGTCACCTCGCCGCGCTGGTGCATAAGATCAAAGCGCCTCAGGCAGGGCCAATGCTGGCAGCGCTGGTGGCGCGGCTCGAAAACCTGGTTACGATCGGGCTGGGCTATCTCAGTCTGGACCGGGAAAGTTCGAGCCTCTCTGGTGGAGAGAGCCAGCGCGTAAAGATGGTGCGCCATCTCGGCTCCTCGCTGACCGACATCACCTATGTCTTCGACGAGCCCTCGGTGGGGCTGCATCCTCACGATGTGGGGCGGATGGCCGGGTTGATGCAGCAGTTGCGCGACAAGGGCAACACCGTGCTGATCGTCGAGCACAAGCCGGACATGATCGCCATTGCCGATCATGTGGTGGACATGGGTCCTTTTGCCGGAAGCAAGGGCGGCGAAGTGGTCTACGAGGGCGATTTCGCTGGCCTTTTGATCTCGGGTACGCTGACCGGCAATCACATGAAAAAGCACCAGCCGATCAAGGACAAGGTGCGTAAGCAAAGTGGCGCGCTCAAAATCGCACACGCCCGACTCAACAATCTGAAAGACGTGTCGGTCTCGATTCCCAGGGGCGTGCTGACGGTCGTCTCGGGCGTCGCCGGTTCGGGCAAGTCATCGCTCATCGTGAGCTGCCTCCCCCAGGCGTATCCGGAAACCATCGTGATCGATCAGAACCTGGCGCGCGGCTCGCGGCGCTCCAACACAGCCACCTATACCGGCATTCTCGACAATGTGCGCAAGGCCTTCGCAAAGGCTAACGCGGTGGATGCCGGGCTGTTCTCCGCCAATTCCAAAGGCGCGTGCCCGGATTGCAGCGGGCTGGGCGTCATCTATACCGACCTCGGCCATCTCGACCCGATGGCCACCATTTGCGAGACCTGCGAAGGCAAGCGTTTCCTGCCCGAAGTGCTCGCGCACCGGCTGCGCGGCAAATCCATCAGCGACGTCTATCTCATGAGCGTCGCGGACGCCGTTAACTTTTTCACCGAGCCGGCGATCGCGAAGACCCTCCAGGGGCTTGACGATGTGGGCCTGGGATATCTCACCCTGGGCCAGCCGCTCTCGACGCTTTCGGGCGGCGAGCGCCAGCGGCTCAAGCTCGCCGCCGAACTGGGCAAAAAAGGCAACATCTATGTTCTCGACGAGCCCACGTCGAGTCTGCACATGAACGATGTCGACACGCTGATCGGGCTGTTCGACCGCCTGGTCGATGCCGGCTCGACAGTCATCGTCATCGAGCACAATCTGGACGTGATCTCACGAGCGGACTGGGTCATCGATCTTGGGCCGGGCGCAGGACAGGAAGGCGGCACAGTGCAGTTCGAGGGCGTGCCGGCCGACCTTGCAATGAAGGGTAAGACGCTGACAGGACGATATCTGTCGCAGCGCAGGGGCACTCGCTGAACGAAGCGGACTTCCAGCCGTTTCACCTTTTTTTTCAATCAGTTCCGGTTTTCGGATGTTAGAGAAGCCCGCGCGCAACCCAACTGGCACGAGGCGTGCTCCAGTCCCCGCGTGGCTACTTTCGCCGATCCGCTAATCGTCCCCGGCGAAAGCCCACAGGGCACTCTCGCCAGCAAGACCGACAAAAACAGGCTTATCGTGGTGAGCAATCGCCTCCCGGTCACCCTCGCCCACGAGGGTAAGAACTGGACTGCGAAACCCAGTTCCGGAGGACTCGCCACCGCAATGCTGCCCATTCTGAAACAAATGGGCGGTCTTTGGATCGGATGGCCGGGTGACGACGGAACAATCGACACGTCCGAGCGGGAACAGATCCTCGAATCCGTCAGCGACGGCTATCGCTACATGGCGGCCGACCTGGAGCCCGGGACCGCGCAGGCATTTTACGAAGGGTTCCCCAACCAAACCGTCTGGCCACTTTTCCATTACTTTCCGACGCGAATGAATTTCACCGCCGAAGGCTGGGCAGCTTACCAACGGGGCAATCGCGCATTCTGCCGCGTCGTATCGGACGTCCTCCAGGGAGACGAACTGATTTGGATCCATGACTATCACCTGATGCTGCTCCCGGAGTGTATCCGTGAACAATCGCGGCAGGCGAAGATCGGATTCTTTCTCCACATTCCGTTTCCGTCGTCGGAAGTTTTTGCCATGTTGCCGCACAGGGAGGATGTCCTCAGAGGGATTCTCGGTGCCGACCTCATTGCGTTCCACACTCATCACTACCTCCAGCACTTTCGTTCGTCCCTGCTGCGAATACTGGGACTTGAGAGTCAAATCGATTCGGTGGAGTATGACGGAAGGACAATCCGGCTGGAAGTATTGCCAATCGGAATCGCCGCCGGCGAACTCAGGACCCTGATCGATGGCGATCCTGAAACCGCGAAGCACCTCCAGGAATTACGGGATCGTTATCGCGGGCAGCAGACAATCATCGCGGTCGACCGCCTCGACTATACAAAAGGCATTCCCCAACGGATGCGCACTTACCGCCGCCTCCTGACTCAGCACACCGAACTCAGAGAAAAGGTAGTTCTGATCCAGGTTGCTGTTCCATCGCGCGAAGGTATCGGAGATTATCAGGACCTTCGAAGCGAGCTCAATGAACTGGTCGGAGAAATCAACGGCAACCTCGCCACGGCGCACTGGACCCCGATCGTGTATCTCCACCAGGGCGTAAGTCGTGAGGAACTAGCGGCGCTCTATTCGCTGGCCGATATCGCCTGGGTGACTCCGCTTCGCGATGGTCTGAACCTGGTCGCCAAGGAGTATTGCGCCTGCAAGCCTGACGGCAATGGCGTCCTGGTGCTGAGCGAATTTGCCGGCGCCGCGGCGGAAATGGGAGAAGCCCTGCAGGTCAACCCCTACAACGAGGACAACGTCGCCGAAACCATTCTGCGAGCCCTGCGGATGGACGAGGCCGAACGCGTAGGGCGGCTCAATCCCATGCGCGAGCGCGTGATGCGTAACAACGTTTTCGTCTGGGCTGAAAGGTTTCTCGCAGATCTCGCGGCTTCACCCGAACCGCGCGAGGCCGCGCCATCTGTCAATTTCGCTGACTTGCAGACGGCATACAGAGCGGCATCGCGCAGAATCATGATCTTCGACTATGACGGCACACTGGTGCCCATTACAGACGATCCCGCCTGGTGCAAACCTTCGGCGGATCTGATCCGCAATCTGACCCGCCTGGCCTCGGACCCCGGGAATGTGGTCGCTGTCGTTTCCGGCAGGCGGGCCAGGGATCTGGATCGATGGCTCGGGGGCATCGCGAGCCTGTACCTCGGTGCGGAGCATGGACTCATGGTGCATTACCCGGGCGAGAACGGCTGGCACACGCTGAAGGGACTGAATCCCGATCTTCAGTGGAAAGACAAGATCCGCCCCATCCTGGAGCATTTTGTGGATCGCGCGCCAGGCAGTTTCATCGAAGAAAAGGAATTCTCGCTCGTGTGGCATTATCGCCGCGTCGAGCCTGAGTTCGGATCGTGGCTTGCAAAAGAACTGCTCGCACTTCTCGAAAATCTGCTTTCCGATACCGATGCGCGGCCGGTGCACGGAAAGAAAATCGTCGAGGTGAAATCCACGTGGGCAAACAAGGGCCAGTTCGCGTCCTGGCTTCTCGAGGAGCACAGTCCGGCCGAATTCGTCCTGGCGGTCGGGGATGACGCAACCGATGAAGATATGTTCGCCCGTCTCAACGACTCCGGCTTTACGTTGCACGTAGGCCACGGGCATAGCAACGCGCAGTTCCGCCTGCGCCATCGCGCTGCCATAGACAAACTTCTGACTGAGTTCCTCCAATGAAACCGAATGGCCTATAAACCGATCGAATCCTATGGCGTCATCGGCGACATGTTCTCACTGGCACTGGTCGGCACCGATGGATCCATCGACTGGTGTTGCCTGCCGCGGTTCGATTCGCCGAGTGTCTTCGGAGCGATACTCGACGACAAACTGGGCGGCTTCTTTAAAATCGCGGCCACTCATAGTGAGTGCCAGTTTCGTCAGATGTATTTGCCGGAGACGAACATCCTCATCACCCGCTTCCTGAGTCCGGACGGCGTCGGCGAAACCGTGGATTTTATGCCGGTCACCGCCGCCCTCAGTGAGCGCGGAAAGCGCCATGAAATTGTACGGATCGTGCGCGGCGTCACAGGCCAGGTCGCCTTCCGCGCGGAGTGCCGTCCCGCATTCGACTATGCTCGCGCGAAACATGAGCTTCAGATAGAGCAGAACCGCGCTGTTTTCTCCACACCCACCACCACCCTGACTCTGATGTGCCCTTACGCTCTGCAGGCGGAGGGGGCCGACGCGGTAGCTGAATTTACCCTCGGCCCGAAAGAGTCGGCGACTTTCATTCTCAGTTTGGGCGGCGAACACCAGGAGAGCCCGCAGCAACTGCAGGTTCACGGGGAAGAGGCACTCCTTGAGACGATTGCGCTGTGGAAGAGGTGGGTTGAGAAATGCTGTTATGTCGGGAGATGGCGTGAAATGGTCGTCCGGTCCGCTCTCGCTCTGAAGTTGCTCACCTATGCTCCCACCGGCGCCATCATCGCAGCGGCCACGTGCAGCCTTCCCGAAGAAATTGGCGGAGTTCGCAATTGGGACTATCGCTATACCTGGATACGGGACTCGGCTTTCACGATCAACGCATTTCTCCGCCTCGGCTATACCGATGAAGCCGGCGCTTTTATGAACTGGCTGCAGCAACGCGCCACGGAGCCCGATACGGCCACGGGCCCGCTGCAAACTCTCTACGGCGTTGACGGGAGAAGCGACCTTACGGAACTTACCCTGGATCATCTGGACGGCTACCGCGGCTCAAAACCTGTGCGCATCGGAAATCTTGCCAGTCAGCAGCTCCAGCTGGATATCTACGGAGAACTCGTGGATTCCATTTACCTTTTCGACAAGAGCGGCACTCCCATCTCATACGATCTCTGGATTTATCTGAGGCGAATCCTGTCCTGGGTATGCGCGAACTGGGATCGCCCGGATCATGGGATTTGGGAAGTCCGCCGCGATCCGGAACACTTCGTTTACTCCAAAGTGCAGTGTTGGGTTGCTCTCGATCGTGGCCTGCGCATTGCGTGGGAGAGGGGGCTGCCGGCAGACTGGGAACTGCTGCGCAGCACCTCAAGCTCAATTTATGAAAGCGTCATGCAGCGAGGCTGGAATCCGGATCGCGGAACCTTCACGCAGTACTTCGGTGGCTCCGGTCTGGACGCCAGTATCCTCACGCTTCCCATGTCGGGCTTCGTCTCTCCGAAAGATCCCAGGATGCTGTCAACTCTTCAGCGGGTCCAGGAAGAACTCGTCTCGGATAGTCTCGTGCATCGGTATGAGTTGGGCCTGGCCGTTGGCGACGGGCTCCCTGGCAAAGAGGGCACATTCAGCATCTGTACGTTCTGGATGGTGGAGGCTCTTTCGCGCGCGGGGCGGCTCGATGAAGCGCGCTTTATTTTTGAAACGATGCTGACCTATGCCAACCATCTCGGGCTTTACGCGGAGGAAGTCGGGCCGACGGGCGAAGCCCTGGGGAATTTTCCTCAGGCCCTGACCCACCTGGGCCTCATCAACGCAGCCTTTGAACTGGACCGCGCTCTGAACAAAAAACCGTAGGCGCTGCCTCAGTGTTCGGTTCCGAGCAGCGCGTCCGTGAGATGATCTATCGCGAATTCCTGATTACTGCGGTCCGCGTCGCTGACCGGTAAAGAAGCCAGTTCCAGATGGACAAGTTCATGTACCACCGTGACCTGCATGTCTTTCAACATTGCTGTAACGTCAGGCGCATAGCCCGAAGCATCCATCACACGGATTGTGGCAGACTTCTTTTCCGCGTCCCAGTGAATATTGCCCAGCGTGCCCGGTCGCAGGTCCTCGGGACGCGAAAGGAGCACATAGATATTCCAGTCCTGTAGCTGGAGACGCCGCTGCCAGTAAGGAAGAATGTCGTGGACGTAACGGTTAGCCACCGCCTCTCGCTCCGCCGGGTCGGAGTCGGAGGCAATCGCGCTTTGCGATGGCCGATCGGGTATCGCGGCAGAAGGCGATTGTTGAGCGAACAAACGATTACCGCTGAACGCTGCAAGCAAACAGGATAAAGAAAAGAGGGAACTCAGGAAGCAACTGCGAGTCACTTCCCGAGTTTACCACGCGGAAAATTCTGCGTTTCTTCCCCGCTTTCATTGCACTTCGATGTTCTCCACCGCGATGACGCCTTCTTTCTCGGTCCCCGTTACCTTAGCGTTTAAGGAGGTGGAAAGCGCCTTCGCCGGATCGGACGACCGATCGGCGCGATCTTTCATCGCCGTCGCGGCCTTCGAGTTTCCGGTTGCATCCAGCTTGTAAATCTTGCCGGACACGTCGATTGCAAACGATGTGGTCGCACTGGTCGCATCGCACGAAATGGCCTTCGTCTCCTGCTGTTGATCGTGACATGTTGCGTCGATGAGTTTTCCAGACCAATCCGCAGCGAACGCCGTCATTGATAGTGCTGCCGAGAGTGCCGCTATGTAGAACGTTTGTTTCATCTTGGTTTGTCCTTTGTTGTGCCCGATTCCGGCGGTCTGCGTTCGGCCTCCGGATTTTCGGGATCGCCCGACTTTCCGTTGAAGTAGCGACTCTCAGATAACCCACTTTACGATGCCTTTCTCCGCACGACAACTTCCTTCCTGGAGGGCTTGAGAGATTCCAGTACTCGGATGAGCAT